>Ga0194056_10002159_pt1 | contig 10474 bp, 9 predicted proteins | sample SepL4413m_MetaG_FD_155458 | JGI IMG/M metagenome (GOLD analysis project Ga0194056, IMG submission 155458) | Anoxic zone freshwater microbial communities from boreal shield lake in IISD Experimental Lakes Area, Ontario, Canada - Sep2016-L442-13m | ecosystem: Environmental > Aquatic > Freshwater >...
TTACTATCGCGGGTTGACAGGAATACAGAAAACTGCGTCATTAATGAGTTTGAGGGCCGAAATATTGAAAATAGTGAAAAACGGAATACAAATATCATTGACTATTTTAAAAAATAACGATATTTTTGTTAATGATTCGAAGATAGCTCAATGGTGGAGCATTCGGCTGTTAACCGAAGGGTTGGGGGTTCGAGTCCCCCTCTTCGAGCAAAACCTCGCTGTTAATGCGAGGTTTTTTCATTTAAAACAACATTTTATAATTTGGATAGTTTATTTCAAAATACCGAAGACGAACATCCTCTGACAGTCTCAGAACTTTCTGCATTTATCAAACAAACTCTTGAAACACAGCTTCGTGACATATACGTAATTGGTGAGATTTCAGGATACAAAAGGGCACAGCCTTCCGGGCATTCATATTTTACTATTAAAGATGACAAATCACAGATTTCGTGTAATTTATGGAGTTTCAGGCATACACATTTAAGGTTTCCTTTGAAGGATGGTAAGAAGGTATTAATCCGAGGAAGGATAACAGTTTATGAGCCAAGAGGAACGTATGCAATTGAAGTAAACACAATCACTGAAATAGGTATAGGTGAGTTACAGGCAGCATTTGAGAAGTTGAAAGAGAAGTTGAAAAGTGAGGGGTTGTTTGATGAAGAGAACAAGAAGAGTATACCTGAATTTCCTGAGAATGTAGCAATCATTACATCAGAGACCGGGGCAGTGATAGAAGATTTTATAAAGGTTTCGAGGAAAAGGTATCCGCATTTTAGTCTGTATTTATTTCCGTCGTTAGTACAGGGAAAAGGTTCGATTGAGAGTGTTTGCAGGGCTATAAGGGCTGCTAACGGTTACAAAGTAAAGTTTGACGTGATAGTAATAGCGAGGGGCGGAGGATCGATTGAGGATTTATGGACGTTTAACGAAGAAGCAGTTGCGAGAGCAGTATACGAATCAGAAATACCTGTAGTGAGTGCCGTAGGTCACGAAGTAGATTATACAATCTGTGATTTTGTGTCTGATTTAAGGGCACCAACGCCTTCTGCCGCTGCCGAGATGATACTTCCAGACAGGAGAGAACTGATAGAAATACTGAACGGCAATGAATCGGGGCTTGAATCGGTAGTGACTGACAGAATAGAATATCTAAAGGACCAGTTGCACAGGATACAGAACAATTATTCGTTTAACAGGCCAAAGGATATATTAAACGATATGAAGATAAAACTTGATGACATAAGCGACGATTTCAGGCGTATGCTTACGGATAAGATAACGTACTACACGAACGACATAAAAGAGAAGCAGAGAACACTCGTTAACCTGAGTGAAAACAGGATTACATACATTAAGAATGATTTGAATTATAAAGAAAAGTTTCTGAAGAGCGTAAGTCCTGACAATACATTGAAGAGGGGATTCTCTTACGTGAAGAAGAACGGGAAGATAGTGTCCAAGAAGAGTATACTAAAGAAAGATGATAAAATATGCGTGAAATTTTACGATGGCGATGTAAATGCCGTTGTAGATTGAATGTCAATAATTTATCAATTATTATTTAATTATATAAGTATTAAATTTGTTTTAAATAAGATATGGCTAAAGAAAAAGTAAACACAGAATCATTCGAGTATTCATTTAAGAAACTTGAGAAGATATTGGGCGACCTTGAAGAGAACATAGAGGAAAGATCGCTTGACCAGATAATAGAAAATTATCAGGAAGGGCTAAAACTGCTCAAGGTATGCAGGGATAAGCTTTCTGAAGCCGAATTAAAAATAGAAAAAATCAATCTGGATAAATAAATGGAAGATAAAAAATTTGAAATGGGTAACACCAGGTTTCTGAAGGATATAGAATATCCTAAGGATTTAAAGAAACTGAAACTTCCTGATTTAAGGATACTCTCGGACGAATTACGGGATTTTCTGATGGATACTATTTCCCAGATTGGCGGGCATTTAGGAGCGTCTCTTGGTGTTGTTGAATTAACGATTGCATTGCAGTATGTGTTCAATGCACCGAAAGATAAGATGATATGGGACGTTGGACATCAGGGTTACATACATAAAATACTTACCGGAAGAAAGAATCAGTTAAAGACAATACGCCAGAAGGATGGAATAAGCGGATTTCTGAAACGTTCCGAGAGTGAATATGATGCATTCGGTGCAGGGCACGCGACTACATCGTTGTCTGCGGGGCTTGGAATAGCAACTGCGAGGGATTTTCAGAAGAAGAAATTCAAAGTGATTTCTATTATTGGTGATGGTTCTATGACTGGTGGTATGGCTTATGAAGCGATGAACAACATAGGGCTTTTGAAAAAGGATATGATAGTTGTGCTGAATGATAATAAAATGTCTATAGCACCAAACGTATGGTCGATACAGAATTATTTCACGGATTTGATGCTTAATGAATCATACAACAGATTACGCAATAAGATATGGAATCTAACGGGCAAAGTTGATAAGAAGAACAGTGATAGATTAAGAGCACTTGCTGCAAAGATAGAGGGCGGTTTAAAAGGTGTGCTTACGCCTGGAATGCTTTTTGAAGCGCTTGGCTTCAGGTATTTCGGACCTGTTAACGGGCATAATGTTGTTAACCTTGTGAAAACTTTTGAGGAGATAAAAGGATTCTCGGGACCTTTACTCGTCCACGTATTTACAGAAAAAGGAAAAGGTCCTTCGTATGCATCTGAGCACTTCCAGAAGTTACATGCATTGAATCCATTTGACAAAACCACAGGAGTTGAGCATAAGAAGGCAACAGTACCTGCATACACGAAAATATTCGGTGATGCACTTGTAGAACTTGCAAAGAAAGACGAAAAGATAATAGCAATAACTGCTGCGATGCCGGACGGTACAGGATTAAGCAAAATGCAGGAAGCAGTACCTGAGAGATATTTTGATGTCGGTATTGCAGAACAGCACGGAGTAACTTTTGCGGCGGGGCTGGCGACTGAAGGATTTACGCCGGTTGTTGCGATATACTCTACTTTTTTACAAAGAGCATTTGACCAGATAATCCACGATGTAGCAACACAGAAGTTAAGTGTTGTGTTTGTGCTTGACAGGGGCGGCCTTGTAGGAGCAGACGGTCCTACACATCACGGTTCGTTTGATTTATCGTATTTAAGATTAATACCTAATATGGTTATAATGGCACCGAAGGATGAGTGTGAATTAAGGAATATGCTTTATACAGCAACGCTGTATAAAAAGGGGCCGATTGCGATGAGGTATCCCAGAGGAAATGCGTTAGGGGTTGAGGTTGGTGACTTTAAAAAGATGGAGATTGGAAAAGGTGAAGTTGCCAAAGAAGGAAAAGACATAGCAATACTTGCAATAGGAAACATGGTTCACAATTCTTTGAAGGCAGCAGAAATACTTTCTGCAAAAGGAATAGATGCAGAAATAATAAATATGAGGTTTGTAAAGCCGCTTGATGCGGAACTGCTAAAAGCAACGTTTGCAAAGTTTAAGAAAGTGATTACAATAGAAGACAACTCAATACTCGGTGGGTTCGGCGGAGCAGTATCAGAATTTGCAGAGCAATACGGTTTTAAGAATGATATACTCTTACACGGATTACCGGATAAATTTATTGAACACGGAAAGCCTGAAGAATTGCATCATGATTTGAAACTCGATGATGCAGGAATAGCAGAAGTAGCGGAAGAATTTATTAATAAAAAGAAGGTAACGGCATAGATGTTTGAAGATTTAATATTAAGCAATAAAACGATAAAGAAACGTAAGAGTTTTAACAGAAAAGACAACGACAAGAAAGTATACATTGAGACTTACGGATGTGCGATGAATTTTTCCGATACGGAAATAGTATTAAGCGTTCTGAGTGATTTTGGGTATAACGAAACAGATGATATTAATAACTCGGACGTAATTCTTTTAAACACCTGTTCAATCCGCGAGAACGCCGAAACAAGAATCTATAATAGATTAAAACATCTGTCCGCACACAAGAAGAAGAATCCATATAAAGTGATAGGAATACTTGGCTGTATGGCTGAGAGACTGCGTAAAGATTTAATGGAAAAAGAGAAGTTTGTAGATTTAATTGTCGGCCCTGATGAATACAGGAAGATTCCTCATCTAATCGACAGTCTAATTGAAACTGGTGAGAAGGGTGTTGCAGTACAGTTGTCAAAAGTAGAAACGTATGACGATATAATTCCAATAAGGAAAGAAGGAATCAATTCCTGGATTTCGGTAATGAGGGGCTGTGACAAATTTTGTACGTTCTGTGTAGTTCCTTTCACGAGAGGGAGAGAGAGAAGCAGAAAAGTGGATAGCATTATTAAAGAGGCAAAGATGCTCTTTGATGAAGGTATCAAGGATGTAACGCTTCTTGGACAGAACGTAAACTCTTTTAATGATGACGGTAATGACTTTGCAGATTTATTAGGTAAGGCAGCCAAGGCAGTTCTTGGGATGAGATTCAGGTATTCAACATCACATCCTTACGATTGCTCTAAGAAGTTAATTGAAACGATGGCAGAGCACGATAATGTGTGTAATTATCTGCATTTACCTGTACAATCAGGTTCGGAAAGAGTTTTAAAGTTAATGAACAGGTTATATACTATGGAGCAGTATATGGGAATAATGAATTATGCGAAGAAACTAATGCCCGGTATAGGTTTATCAACTGATATTATAACTGGTTTTCCGACTGAAAGGGAGGAAGACCACAAAATGACGATTGATTTACTTGAGGAAGTAGAATATGACGGTGCATATACATTCGCTTACTCACCGAGGGAGAATACAAAATCTTACAGAATGACGGATGATGTGCCGATGGAAGTGAAGGTAAGAAGACTCGATGAAATAATACACGTTCAGAGAAAAGTATCTGCAAGGATATACAAGAATATGGTTGGCAGGACTGAGGAAGTGCTGATTGAAAGTAATTCCAAAAAGTCAGATGATTATTTAATGGGTAGAACAGATTGCAATAAATCAGTAATTTTACCAAAAGGAAACAACAAGACAGGTGATTTAGTAAACGTTAAAATTGTGAAGTCAAATTCAGCGACTTTATTTGCTGAGTAGAAAGAAATTATTGGATTGGCAGATTTTCTAACATATTTATTCTTAATAACGATAGCATTTGTAATTCGAAGATTCCCATTAAGGGTGATGCAAAAAACAGGAAAGCTATTCGGCATGTTTTTTTTTACCTAATTCCTTCCAGAAAGAAAATTGCTTTTGACAATGTAACATCATGTTTCCCAGAGAAAGACGAAAAATGGAGATGGAATGTGGTTAAAGGCACATTCATAAACCTCGGTATAAACCTTTTTGAAATATTATACTTCCCAAAACTTCGTAAAGAAACAATAGAGACTTTTGTTTCATTCCAGAATTATGATCTGATATTCGATGCATTGAAAGAGGGCAGGGGTATCTTTTTCCTCAGTGGACACATATCAAACTGGGAGCTTCAAGCATTTACATATGCAAAAGTTTTCAGAACACGTCTTAATATTGTTGTAAAAAGCCAGAGTAATAAAATGGTTAACAAGAAAATCAATCAGTACAGAGAGCTAAGCGGTAATGAAATCATTGAAATAGGCGGCTCGTTGCGGAATATCTATACATTAATCAAAAAAAACGAACTTGTGTGTTTTCTGATGGACCAGTCTGCACCTCCTGACTATTCAGTCTATGCAAATTTCTTCGGTAAGAAAGTTTCCACTTTTGCAGGTCCTGCAAAGATAGCGTTAAAGAATAATACTGAGTTAATATTTGTGTATCCTTACCGCAATAAGAATTATAAATACATTATTAAGATTTCTAAAATTGCTTATGATGATTTAAAGGGTGGTGCTACTATAGAAAATGTTACCGAACTGACATCAAGAATAAATGAAAAACTGGAAAATGCTATAAGGGAACATCCTGAACAGTGGTTATGGGTTCACAGAAGATTCAAACATATACAAAAATGAAGATACTCATTATTCAGACTGCATTTTTGGGTGATGTGATACTTTCTTTACCATTAGTACAGGTTTTGAAGGAAAAGATGTATGATTGTACAATCGATTACTTGTGTATACCAAAAACACAGGAAATACTTCACAATAATCCTCACATCGATAATATAATTGTTTATGATAAGCACGGAGAAGGCAAAGGACTAAACGGATTAAACAAGATAGCTGATGAAGTAAAGAAGAATAAGTATGATGTTGTTATATCAGTGCAAAGGTTTCTGAGGTCTACCATAATCGCTAAACGTTCAGGTGCTAAGAAAACAATTTCCTACGATACCTCAACACTGTCATTTTTATACACCGATAAGGTAGAGTATAAAGAGAAACACGAAATACCAAGGGTCCTCGATTTACTTTCTCCTTTAGGAATAAAAGATTTAGCACTGATTAAACCTGAATTGTATCCTTCAGAAGAAGATAAAGCTGAAGTGACTAAGATATTTAAAGGATTGGGAGTATCGGATAAGAAAGATTTGATTTGTGTTGCACCGGGTTCAGTATGGTTTACTAAGAGATTTCCGAAGGATAAATTTGTTACGTTACTAAATATGATGGATAGGGATAAGGTTAAAGTTGTATTGGTTGGTGGAAAGGAAGACGAAAAATTATGTGATTACATAATCAGCAGGACGACGCATAATGAAGTATACAGTTTTGCAGGAAAGTTACCGATATTGCAATCTGCAGAGTTAATAAAGCACAGTGCATTGCTGATAACGAATGATTCGGCTCCATTGCATTTAGCAAATTCTGTAGGAACAAAAGTAATTGCTTTGTTTGGTTCAACAACAAAGGATTTTGGTTTTTATCCGACAGGGGGAAATGATAAAGTATTTGAAGTCACAGAACTGAAGTGCCGTCCATGTTCAAATCACGGGAAACAGGAATGCCCGATACATACATTTGACTGTATGAATAATATTTCAGAAAAAGAAATTTATGAAGAAGTAAAGAGAAGTTTACTTTATCTTTCCTAAAATCCTCATAACAAACTTACCGAGCATATCAAACTCAAGATTAATTCTATCACCCAGTTTTAAATACTGAAAGTTTGTAGCAGAATATGTATGAGGGATTATTGCTACTTTAATCACAATACTTTTAGGTGTTTCTTTAACAATTTCAGCAATCGTTAAACTGATTCCGTTTATTGATATTGAGCCTACGTAGATAATATTCTTTCTGAATTTAGCAGGAAACTCGAAGTAAAACTCCCAGCTGTCTTTTAACTGCTTAACTTTAAATACTTTACCCGTAGCATCGACATGTCCCTGAACTATATGACCGTCGAGGCTTTCATGCATTTTCATAGGTTTCTCGAGATTAACAAAGCTTCCTTTTATCAAATCACCGAGATTAGTTTTGCTTAGTGATTCGTTAACAGTTGTGAACTCGAATTTATTATCTTTGATGTTTTCGATTGTCATACAAGCACCGTTAATTGCTATGCTGTCACCTTTCTTTCTGTCTTTAAGGTAATTCTTCTTAGATGGTGATATAGTGAATTTAATGCTATCGCCGCGTGGAGTTGTTTCTACTACTTTTCCTGTATCTGTTACTATTCCCGTGAACATATTTAATAATTTTTATATTTTAAGACAATGTCTTTATCTAAGAGAGTTATTTCCTTCAAAAATAATTCTTTCGCCTTTGCAATTCTATCTATTTTAAAATCCTTAAAGGGTGATAGGCCGTCGCCGATGATTTTTGGTGCGACTATTACATTTAATTCGTCGAAAAGGTTTTCTTTTATGAACTGCGAATATACGAATGCACCACCTTCTATCAGAAGGGAGTTATATCCCAATTTGAACAGATGTTTTACTACATCGGACATCTTAATAATACTCTTATCACTTTTTAATTTTACATATTTTAAATGAGGAAGGTCTTTAGTTATTTTTGAACTGCTGTGAAAAATTATAGTTAAAGGGGGTTTATTCTTTAGTAACTTGTATTTTGATGTCAATTTCAGGTCTTTGTCTATAACGATTCTAACCGGATGTTTAAGTGATTTCACTAGCCTGACAGTGAGTTCAGGATTATCCTGAATAACAGAGTTTTTACCGATTAATATACAGTCATTCTGGGCACGAAGTTCATGTGCAAACTCCCTTGAAAATATATCAGTAATCCACTTTGAGCTGAAATTGTTTAAAGCAATTTTACCGTCTATACTCTGAGCAATTTTAATAGTGATATAAGGCCGGTTTTGTGTAACGTTTACTATAAACTTTTCGTTTAGTTCAATACACTTATTAGTAAGGATTCCTGAGTTAACGATTATTCCTGCTTTTTTTAATCTGGCAATTCCTTTTCCATTAACGAGAGGATTGGGATCTTTTAAACCGATAACTACTCTCTTGAATTTGTGATTAATAATTAAATCAGAACATGGGGGAGTTTTCCCGAAGTGTGAGCACGGTTCGAGATTAACATAAAGAGTAGAGCCCTTGAGTTTCTTTGTTGTCTTTAAAGCATCATTAACCGCGTTGACTTCAGCATGATTTGCTCCGAATATTTTATGATACCCTTTGCCAATAACTTTATTGTTTTTAACAATGATACAACCCACGAGAGGATTAGGTTCTACGTGTCCTTTACCTTTAAGAGCCAAGTCAATACAGAGGTTCATATACTTTTCATCAATGTTTTTCATGTATAGTCATCTTTAGGTTAGTTAAAATGCTGTCTTTCGAGTTTCTATAGTAAATGTATGTTTTCGATTCAAGTCTTGATACAGTGAAGACTTTCTCAGCTCTTTTTACAAAATCAGAATCATAGGAATACTTGTTCTTAAATCCTTTAAGTTTGAAGAACACTTCTCTCTTCCCGAATAAAGTCGCTCCAAGAACACAGTCCTTTAAATGTATAAGTTTCTTCGTATTTCGTGCATCGGGAACAAACATATCTTTCTCTTTACCGATAATGTTTGCAGGGCTGTGAATAAGGTCTGCATTCCTGTATTTCTTAAAGTACTTTATCCTTTCTGTTAAATGATTTATTTCGTATTCATCATCCGAGTCCAGAAAGGTTATGTATTTCCCGTCTGCTAGTATTATACCTGTGTTTAAAGAAAGAGGCGTTTTACGGTTAGAATGTGTAATGAATTTAATCCTGTAATCGTATTTAATATAACTCAATAATTTATTATGAAAATTATCAGTACTGCCATCATCAACTACAATAATCTCAAAATTCCTGTAAGACTGGTTAAGGATTGAATCAAGTGCCCTGTAGAAAGTACGTTTACGGTTATAAACAGTAATTATAATACTTATCTCAGGTTTTTTAAGATTAATTTGCATGATTGAATGAAATTATTGTATTCTTGCAACCCAATACTTAGGGTCTTCGGGAATTAAATTCTTTCTTATCTCGAAATGGAATAGCTGACCGTCTAAAGTCTGTGATGAACGGGCAATCACCTGACCTGCTTTAACAACCGAACCTCTACTGACATATAAATTATTAACTACTCCATAAACAGAGCGGTACCCGTTGTTATGGCTTACTATGATAATTCTCCTGTACAGCGGAACATCAAAAACATTCTCTATAATACCATCGGCAACACATCTTACATCAGAATTTTCAGAAATGGAAACATCTATTCCCTCGTTGTTTACCACCGTACCAGTGAGAGGACTAACAGATTTGCCAAAATCGTTTACAATGTCAGTGGAATTAACCGGAAAGATGAGTTTGCCTTTAAGTAATTCGAAATTATCGGAAGAGTAATTCGGCGTACTCATTATTTTGTAAACTGTGTTATCGTTATTAGTGGACAAATAATATTCCAGATCCAGCAGTCTTGAACGGAGTTTGTCAATCTGGTAGTTGTAATTATCAATGTTAGACCGAAGAAGTGACAAAGAATCTTCTATTGCAGATTTTTCCTCCAGTAACGAAGAGTGATCCTGCTTTTTCAGGCTGAGATATTTACCAAGTTCAGTTTTGTTAAGGCCAGAGATTTTCTTGCTTTCAAGAAACGCAAATTCTTCATACTTAATCTTTTCGAAATCCACTTTACGCGTTTGTGATAGTTTTGTCAGATATTCAAGTCGTGCATAGAATTTAGAAGGGGATTCGGAAGAGAAAAGAATCTGGTACTGATAATTTACACCTTTTTTATAGAGAGCAATGATTCGCTTTTTAAATTCATTTTTAAGTTTCTCAATGCTTTCCTTTCGCTGAATAAACTCTATTTCCTGTTTGATAGTCTTATTAGGAGATGCTCCTGACTTCATATCGGATATTAAATCGGATAAAACTTTAATCTGATTAATGATGTCTTTGAGTTTTAAATTCAGCGAGGAAATATTTTTGTTGCTAAGTACAGATGAAGCTTCGTATTTCTCAATCTGCAGTTTATAATTATAATATTGTTTCTGCTTATCTTCTCTGGGTATATAATCGGCATAAGAGAAAGAA
>Ga0194056_10002160_pt1 | contig 10472 bp, 7 predicted proteins | sample SepL4413m_MetaG_FD_155458 | JGI IMG/M metagenome (GOLD analysis project Ga0194056, IMG submission 155458) | Anoxic zone freshwater microbial communities from boreal shield lake in IISD Experimental Lakes Area, Ontario, Canada - Sep2016-L442-13m | ecosystem: Environmental > Aquatic > Freshwater >...
GTCATAATACAGCACAGGCTCAGAGCAATACTTTGTGGACTCGTGGCATTATCTGCCTCGCTTTTGATGACAGGTTGTGATGACAGTCGGGATCATGGCTATTTTGATTATGATCCTCCTTCCGGATACGGCGCCCTGATTCTTGACAATCAGTCACCCACAGACATCAACCTCTATGTGGATGGCCTTTATGTCGGCAAGGTGGGGAACTATTCTGACAAACATTACGATTTCAGGCCGGGTTCACACCGCGTTGTTCTTGATGAACATGATGGTGGGCGCAGATGGAGCGGTGATATTGATATTCTGGATGGACGTTTGACCATTATTAAGGCCCGATTTGATTTCAACCACAGTCGTGACTATTGGGTGGATGTGGATTTGGATTAATGGCTCAATCTACCCGTTTCACATCCCCCTGAAGCAGGCGTAGCGCATTGAAGATAACCAGCAGGGACGTGCCCATATCGGCGGCAATCGCCATCCACAGGGAGGCCATGTGAAATAGCGCCAGCACGATGAACACGGCCTTCACGCCCAGGGCAAAAATGATGTTCTGTCGGATGATTCGCAATGAACGGTGCGCATGCGTCACGAGCCAGGGTAAACGGGCCAGGTCATCAGACATAAGTGCAATATCCGCTGTTTCAACCGCTGTATCAGTTCCCGCCGCCCCCATGGCAATCCCGATGGTGGCTGTGGCCAGTGCCGGAGCATCATTTACGCCATCGCCAACCATGGCGACAGGGCCATGAGTCCGCTCGATTTCCTGAATCGCAAGCATCTTGTCTTCCGGCAGCAATTCGGCTCGAAATTCGTCCACCCCAACGACTTGGCTGACCGCCTCTGCGGTCCCCAGATTGTCGCCGGTGAGCATGACCACATGTCGTATTCCCGCTGCTTTCAGCTGGCCAATCATGGTTGAGGCACCTTGTCGAATGGCGTCCGCCACACTGATGAGCCCGCAGACATGCCTGTCACTGCCAACCACAATGACGGAATGCCCCGCGTCTTCCATGCGTTGCGCCTGCTCGTGCATCTCGGATTCTTCCACACCTTTTTCATGCAACAGTCTATGGCTGCCTACCCAGAAGAGATGGCCATCAATTAACGCCTCGGCCCCCCTCCCTTTAAGTGTGCGAAAGTCCTGCGCCACCAATGGCGTCACATTTTCCAGCCGCGCCCCACACTCCACGATTCCAGCAGTAGTGAGAACGAAAAAAGGAACGCGACAGTCCCCGCCTCAAACCACTGCCCGATGATCATTGCCCCGAGCACGGCCAGGGTCATAAATAAATTCATATCAGCCCGCAACCTGCGCAAGGCCAGCCACGCCTTTGGAACCACAAACCAGCTCCCCGTTACGACTGCAGCGGCATAAAAAAGGATCACGAGCGGCGGGAACTCGTGATGGGAAACACCTTCACCTCCGGCCAGCGCATGCAGCAGGCCGCCGTGCAAAAGGGTATGGGCCAGAAAGCCCAGCAGCACCAAAACGCCGGAACTCCAGCACATGAGCGTCCGCCCCCGTTGACGATTCCAACCTTCATCGCCGGGTGGGCCTTCAGGCGAATCGGTCCCGTCAACGAATTTGGCTATCAAACCAGCTTGCCGCACCGCATCGAGGATTGTTTGCTCATCAACCGGGCCGCCATCTGACTCGACCGTCATGGTTCCTTCGATCAGGTTAAAAGCGAGATTGGAGACACCTGGCAGTTTGCCAACGGTTCCCTTGAGCGCATTGACCTCCTCGGCGCAGTCCAGGCCGCCGATATGATATATTTTGCTGACCATATATTCACCCCCGCCATCACAATATCACATTCACAGACAACGGCGACATGGAGATTGGTATATTTACTAATGGTCAAGGTGCTGAGTATATTTCTTTATCCCTGTCGCCGGGGCACTGTTCAGAAGATGATAGAGTGTCGGCAGTACAATCAGCGTCAGAAGTGTCGAGGTCATCAATCCACCCATCACTACAACCGCCAAAGGCTTCTGAATATCTGCGCCAGACCCGGTGGCATAAAGCATGGGCAAATGCCCGATAAAGCTCGTCAACGCGGTCATCAGCAGTGGCCGGAATCGCAGTTGACAGCCCTCACGAACCGTCTCGGAAACTGAACGGCCTCGTTCACGAAGTTGTCGAAAAAAGGCCATCAGGATGACGCCATTCTGGACCCCAATACCCAGCAGCACAATAAACGCAACTGCGGCCGAAACTGAAAGCGGTATCCGGAAGGCCACTACCGCGATCACGCCGCCAATCAAGGCAAAAGGCAGATTCAAGAGTACCAGGAGTGAATTGGTGACTGAATCCAGCGCCAGGTAGAGAAAGACCAGAATGAGTATGAGTGCAACAGGAAGCACCATGGAAAGCTGGCGCATGGCCCGTTGTTGGTTCTCAAACTGACCGCCGTAATCCACGAAGTATCCCGGGGGCAGTTCCTTAATCAATGGCGCAATAGCTGCTTGTACGTCCCGCACAAATCCGCCCAGATCCCGGCCCCTCACATTGGCCTCAACGACCACCCTTCTGATCCCATTCTCGCGACTTATTTGCGCAGGAGCTTCGACCATCTCGATTTTTGCAAACTGGCCAAGCGGAACGCGGACACCGTTCGGCGCCCGGATAAGCAGCCGCTCGATTTGAGGAATGTCCTCGCGTGATCCTTCAGGGTATCGGACAACGATAGCAAACCGGCGCTGACCTTCAATCAGGGTGCCTGCAACTTTGCCGGCCACGGCTGTCTCGATCGCCTCATTGACGTCAGACACGTTGATCCCGTAACGCGCCACAGCGCCCCGATCAATGACCACATTGACCTGATTCATGCCAGAGATCTGTTCGATTTTTACGTCCTGGGCTCCCTTAATCGCCTGCATTGCGGGCGCAATACGATCTGAGAACTGCTTCAGCACATCGAGTTCCGGACCGAACACCTTGACCGCCAAGTCGCTTTTCACGCCGGAAATAAGTTCATTGACCCTCAGTGCTATTGGTTGCGAGAAAGAATACCGGAGTCCTGGGATCACTGCCAAATCCTGCTGTATCGCCTTAACGAGGTCGGCCTTGGTGCGGCCACTTCTCCATTCGCGTTGTGGTTTCAGCATGATGAAAACGTCAGTTTGTTCCGGCCCCATGGGATCCTCTGAAATCTCCGCCCTGCCGGTTTTGCTAATCACGGTTTCGATTTCAGAGAATTTTTGCAGTCGTTGCTCGATCAGCCCGGCAACGCGCGCGGAACCATCCAATGAAGCATTTGGCAGGCGCACCGCATTGATGGCAATGGCGCCTTCATCCAGCGGAGGCATAAACTCGGTTCCGATCAGCGGCACCAGCGCCACAGCGGATGCCAATACGGCAAATGAGACTCCCAGGGTAATGCCAGGTCGCCTGATCGCACGATCCAGCACCCTTAGATACAACTCGTGAAGACGACGGATGATCTTAAACTCTTTTTCCGGGGCAGGTTTCAGCACTGAAGCCGAGATGACCGGAATGACCGTCAGGGCCACAGCGAGGGAAACCAGCAGCGCGATCAGCATGGTAAACGCCATGGGCGCAAACATTTTGCCTTCGATCCCCTGCAAGGTGAACAGCGGCACCAGAATGACCACAATGATAAACACCGAGAAAGCTACGGGCCGCGCTACCTCGACCACCGCGCCAACCACAATTTTCCGTTTGTCAGCACCTGCATGCTTTTCCGCCAGATGCCGCCGGATATTTTCCACCACCACAATCGAGGCATCCACCACCATACCCACGGAAAATGCCAGACCGCCAAGGCTCATGAGATTGGAACTTACACCGGTCCAGCCCATGATTATAAAGCTGACAAGAAAGGTGAACGGCAGGGAGAATACAACCACTAACGCCGTACGCAATTCGGCCACAAACAGAAACAACACCAGGATTACGAAAATGCCGCCTTCCAGTGTGGCGTCGACAACCGTGCGGATACAGGCATCGATCAGCGAGGTGCGATCATAGAACACATTAATGCGGACCCCTTCAGGCAATGCGCCGCCCAGTTGAGCTATGGCCGCTTTGACGCGGCTCACCACTTTCTGTGAGTTTTCACCTTTGAGCATGATGATCATGCCCGCGACCACTTCCCCTTTGCCGTCCCTGGTAACAGCGCCCTGTCGGGGTTCAGAGCCAATGGTAATATCCGCGACATCCCTCAGAAAAACTGGTGTCCCATCTTGCGCCATCAGCACAATGCTCCCGATGTCAGGCAGATCCTTTAACAATCCAACTCCGCGCAGATAGAATTGTTCCCAGCCGCGAACGATGATCCCTCCAGCCGCGTTGGCATTGTTCCGTTCCACTGCTGCCACAACCTCGGTCGCCGTTACTCCGTACTTAATGAGTTTTTCCGGAGAGATTAGCACCTGATATTGTTTTACATGCCCTCCGAAGCTGTTGACCTCATTGACGCCAGGGGTGGGTTTCAGCCTCGGCGCAATGAGCCAATCCTGTATGGTGCGAAGCTCCATGGCGTCATGCTTACCGCTTTCAACTGTATATTGCAGGATTTCACCCAAGCCTGTGCTGATGGGGCCAAGTTCAGGGTCAACTCCCGGTGGCAATCGATCACGAGCGATGGAAAGTCGCTCAGAGACGATCTGACGGGTCCAGTACGTATCCACCCCGTCTTCGAATATAATCACGACCTGGGAGAGTTCCGCCTTGGAAAGTGATCTCACCTGCTTGACTTTAGGTAGCCCCCCCATGACTTGTTCGATCGGGTAGCTGACCCTTTCTTCAACATCCACCGCCGCCAGGCCCGGGGCCTTTGTGAGGATCATTACCTGCACATTGGTAACATCCGGGAAGGCATCGATGGGAAGTTGCCTCCAGGCAATCACCCCTAGAGCCGTAAGTAACACCGTGCCAAGAATGATCAGCAACCGCTGATGCAGGATAACTCGTATAAATTTGTCAAACATAGCCGGGTCCTCCTATTAGTCGGCGCAACCAGCACCCATTTTTTCACGCAATACATCCGACTTGAGCAGGAATGCCCCGTCGGTCACGACAGTTTCGCCTGCTTGCAGGCCTTCCAGGATCTCGACCAGACCAAAAAATTCCCGCCCTTTACGGATATCCTGCCGGATAAAGAAATCGTCCTTCCAGTGCTTGAAAACGAAGAACTTGCCCTCGTCCGAGAACACCGCGTCCCGCGGTGTCACCACAACTTCCTCCGCCGTATCACTGCCGAGGGAGATTGCCGCATCACAAAACATTCCCGGGCGTAAAAGAAAATCGGGATTCTCAATCGTTGCACGCACTTTCACGGTACGGGTTTGTTCATTCATGGTTGCGCCCACATAATCTAGTTTCCCTTTGAAGGGTTGATCCAGAAAGGCGGCCACCTTGATTTCAACGGCCACAGGTCCGCGTTTTTCGAAGGCAAGCAGTGGTGCCAGATCTCGTGAATGCACATTTGCCCAGACCCAGACAGCGGATAGATCGGTCAACAGCATCAGATCTTTCCCAATCTCCGCCACTTCGCCGGCCACAGCATGTTTTTCAATGATTGTTCCCGCTGCAGGCGCACGAATTGGCAGGATTCCCTTACTGACGCCGTGCACAGGATCACGCGTTTTGGCCAGATCTTCCTCCGACAGCCCCAGCACATGAAGCATCTGTGTGGAGGCCTTGAGGTCGGTCCGATGCTGCTCATACACCATCTGGGCGTTGATCATGTCCTGCTCTGAGCCTACCTTCTGTTCTTTGAGTCTGATCTCACGGGCAAATACTTTTTCCGACAGTTCGCTAAGAGTGCGATTACGTTCATAATCAGTCAGGGCCTTGCCGAGTTCCACACTCGCGATGGTGAGCAAGGTGTCCCCGGCTTTCACGCGGTTTCCGATATCTGCAGACACGGTCTCAATGATACCGGCAATGCGGGGGCTGATATGAACGGTCGCGTTTTCATTCAGCGCCACTTCCCCGGTGGTTGACAGCACCTCCGCCACCTTCGTCCGCCCTACCACCTGTGTCTGCACCAAACCGGTACCGTCCTTCTTTTTCATCATACTTGGGTCCAGTTTCACGACGCCGGCCTCGTAGCGACATTCGTCACATAGATAGATCGGCACATCATGCTCACATTTCACTAATACACGCCCTTCTAGGGCACCTTTTCCACACCCATCATCTTTTCCACAGCCCACAGGCTTATCCCCACCATATCCAATTGAAAGAGTTAAAAATAACAACAGGGCTCCGAGCCCGCTTGTGTTGGTCAATTTTGCTTTGTTCATATGATCGTTCTCCTTTGAAGGTATATTATTGAATCGTGATTAATGGGATTCCGGTCAGTCTTTCCACGTCTGCCGCCGCCTTATGATAGGCCGCCAGCACGTCAAGATAACGGGATTTTGCTTCGCTAAGCGTGCGCTGGGTATCCAGCACCTCCAGATACCCGAATTTCCCCTCGCGATAGCCTATCCGAGCCGCATCGAAAGCCTGCTGGGCTCCCGGCAGAAGTGCTTCCCTCGCCGTCAGCGCTTCGGCGCGCGCCATGGAAAGCCGGCTATGGGCGTCAACCAGCTCTGTGGTGGCGCGCAAACTGGCTGCGCGTTGCTCATATTCAGCACGGGTGGCCTGCTGCTGCGCCGCAAGAATGCCGCCGGTATTTCGGTTGAACAAGGGGAGGGGTATCGACAGTCCCGCGACACCAGCCTGGGAGCCATCGTCCTCGAAGCGGCGAATGCCGATACTGACATCGATATCGGGGACCCGTTCTGCCTTTGCCAGAGCCAGAGATTCCCTGCCCAAGGCCACTTCGTCGTCCCAGCGCGCAACTTCCGGGGCATTGTCCAGTGATGCAGAGACTGTCTCGATAGAAGGCACATCCCTGACCGCGTCCAACTCGCCGCCCGCTTCCTTAAACACTGGCAGGGTTCCGCCCCATGATGCCGCAAGACGTTGTCGAGCCGTATTCAACTCCCCCCGGGCCCGGTCACGTGAGATTCGGGTGGAGGCCACTTCGACGCACGCTTTCGTTTCCTCAAGTGGCGGGACCTTCCCGGCCTTCACCCTTGCCGCCGCAACCTGACGCACGTCTTCGGCAACGAGAAACAGGGATTCAGCCAGTTTCAGCTGGCCCTGCGCCAGAAGGACATCCACAAACGCCTTCTTGGCCGAAGTGAGTACGACCCGCCGTTTCGCCTCATATTCCCAACCGGCCAACCTGGCTTGCGTCTGCGCGACATCCTGACGTTTACCCCGTTTCCTGCCCAGTTCAAATGTTTGACTTAACTGGGCCGTCGTTTGCACCGCATTATACCCGTTGCGTGTTTCGGAGCCCCCGAACTCTTCAGCACTAAGCTCCAAAGTCGGGTTCGGCAAAACCGCGGCTTGCCGCGCATTCCCCTCTGCAGCCCGAACTCCACATGATGATCCCGCTAATTCCGGGTTGTGCATCATTGTCAATTCCAGCGTCCGGCGAAGCGTAAGTAACCCCTCATTTTGAGCGTACCCCTGCTGCCCGGCGCCCGCTATGGTTAGCATGAATAGGACGCAGAGACCTATAGATTTGTAATGTAATGATTGATTCATAAACCCTCAGATTGAATATTCAGAAAAGTCATATCCGCCTCATGGGCGGCCCGATTATAAAGAAGCCGTCATTGATACCAGCACATGGGGCGGGTTCTAGGGATGACGGGAAGGGGCGTAATGCCCTTAGACGGAGAGGGGTGGGCGGAAAATGTCAGCCACCAAAAGGATTCCGTATTGCTGATGATCAGAGGGAACTGTTCGCTTCGAAACCGGTGCGAACAATTCGGTCGTATTCTCGTGCAAATTATAGGGCGGCAGACAATGGCAAATACAGGCACATTCGTCAGCACAAGCCTCTTCGTGAGCCTCGCCGCAGGCTGAAGTTGCCGCAATCGGTGCAAGCAAGGCAACGCTAGCCAGAAGAATTGCAAACCATTTCTGTATCGGATGCATCAAGTAACTTTAATTAACTGGGGCAAGGAAGTCGATCACTATGTACAAGGGGGTGACACTTCAAACACTGCGGGCGGCGTGGCATATGGACTCTAAGTCCTGATATTTCCACTCCATGGGGAAGTTGCGACATTGGCGGGGTTTGGCCGCCTGAATGTGGCAGGCGGGCGGGGAGCCTTCCAGAAAGATACAGGAGCCGTCAGGTTGATCCTTCAATGCTAAGCCCAAACGATCAGTCCTGAGGCGTGTGTATTGCTGGGTGAAGGCCGAGACCTCCAGTCCCAGCATGGCCGCAATGGTCTCCGCCTCATTCGCATCGAGGCGGACTTCACCCTCATGCCGGCAGCAATTACCGCAACGGAGACATTGGAACGTTGTGGGCATAATAAGTTGTTGAGTTGTCAGGTTGTTGAGTTGTTAAGAAGAATGCTCAAACTATTTTGTGTCAGCCTTAACGCCCAACCATTTTAACAGCCTATCAACCATCTCCGACGGCGAAGCCGTCGGTCAACTCCCGACTTTAATCACGCTGGGATCATAGTTGGCAGGGGCTTCATACCCGAGCAGGTTGAGACAGGTGGCGGCGAGACTGCTGATGCCCAGCCCCTTATGTTCGCTCAACGTGAGTTTCGCACAATTGGAGGGATCGTAGACAATGACAGGAACCGGATTGAGCGAGTGGGCGGTCTTGACCTTGATCTTGCCGTTCTCCATTTTCGTTTTACCAGTTTTCTTGTCGTGCTCATACATGTCATCGGCATTGCCATGATCGGCTGAAATCACCAGAATGCCGCCGGCAGCCTGAATGGCTGGGAGTAGGCGGCCAATGCACAGATCCACTGTTTCCACTGCAATCTGGGTGGCCTGATAAACTCCGGTGTGACCCACCATGTCGCCATTTGGGTAATTTAAACGGATAAAACGGTGGGTATTGCCTGCAATTGCCTTCAGGACGGCATCGGTGATCTCAGCGCCCTTCATCCAGGGACGCTGTTCGAAAGGAAGGATGTCGGAAGTAATCTCATAATAATCCTCCAGAGCGGCGTCGAATTTACCGGAGCGATTGCCGTTGAAGAAATAGGTGACGTGTCCGTATTTCTGGGTTTCACTGATGGCCATTTGCCTGACACCGGCCTGTGCGAGATATTCGCCCATGGTTTCGGCGATCGCGGGCGGTTCAACGAGGTAATTTTTCGGGAGTTTCAAGTCGCCATCATATTGCATCATTCCGGCGAAAAGAACTTTCGGACGTGGTGAGCGATCAAATTCGGTCACCCGGTCATCCTCGAACGCGCGGGTGATTTCAATGGAGCGGTCACCGCGGAAGTTGAAGAAGATGACGCTGTGGTTATCTGTGATCCTGCCGATCGGCTGGCCCTTGTCAGCAATGACGAAGGCCGGGAGATCCTGGTCGATAACCCCTGGGGTAGCTTTTCGCAGGGCCTCGATTGCCGCACGAGCCGTGGGGTACTGGGCGCCAAGGCCGCGCACATGGGTATCCCAGCCGCGCTTGACCATATCCCAATTGGCGTTATAGCGATCCATGGTGATGTTCATGCGTCCACCGCCGGAGGCAATCCGGAAATCCACGGCCCCGCCGGCATTCAGGCCTGCAAGAAACTGTTCAAACGGATCGACGTAATCCAAGGCGGAAGTCTCGCTGACATCGCGGCCATCAAGCAGGATATGAATCCGGGCACACTTCACACCCACGGCCTTTGCCTGGGTGAGCATGGCTTTAAGATGATCCAGGTGACTGTGGACATTGCCGTCAGAAAACAGACCGATGAAATGAAGCGGGGTATTATAGGTGAGGCAATTGGCGATCTGGGCTTTCCAGACCCCGCCCCGGAACATGGCACCTGAACTGATGGCATCGCTAACGAGGCTGGCACCCTGGGCAAAAACACGGCCGCAGCCGATGGCATTATGGCCGACTTCACTATTTCCCATGTCATCATCGCTGGGAAGGCCAACGGCGACACCATGCGCTTTAAGCTGGCTGGAGATTGCATTGGCCTTCAACCAGTCGAGGGTCGGGGTCAGGGCACTCCGGACGGCATCTCCCTCTTCATATTTCCCAACGCCCACGCCATCCATGATCACCAGAACCACCGGACCTTTGGGCCCCGGGAAAGTTGTTTTCTTCAATGCCTGCATTATTGTGTCCTTTCGTTAAAAATGGCCGTAACTATAGCGGATAAGCGCGACGCGGTAAAGAGGGTTAAATGTTGCAATTCTCATTAACTTGCCACACCCCATGCGGTCAGGAAGGCGCGTGCTTCGTAGCGAAGGTAGCCTTCGCTGACTTCGCAGAGTTGCAAGCCCGACCCTCCAAAGCATCAAAAAACGGTTGTTTTCAATCATTGAGGGACGACCTCCGTGTCCGGCGCGTATGAGAGGCCATAGTTCGGAAGGGGGACAGCCGGGCAAGGGATCCTGGAATGGAGACTCGAATAACCGCCTCAAGGTCATCCTCTGCAAAACGATGTGT
>Ga0194056_10002163_pt1 | contig 10466 bp, 7 predicted proteins | sample SepL4413m_MetaG_FD_155458 | JGI IMG/M metagenome (GOLD analysis project Ga0194056, IMG submission 155458) | Anoxic zone freshwater microbial communities from boreal shield lake in IISD Experimental Lakes Area, Ontario, Canada - Sep2016-L442-13m | ecosystem: Environmental > Aquatic > Freshwater >...
CGCGGGAATGACAGAAGGGAACATTTCGTAATTCAAATTCTTTAATATTTCTTATCCACTTTTTATATTTCTTGCATATACAAAAAGATGATATAATTTGTTAGATGAAAAAATATTTGCCATCAAGAAAATTTTTGATAGCTCTTTCTGTTGCTGTGGTTATTGTTCTTATACTAATTATAATAAATTACTCCAAAACAAACACATCAATCTACGCAATAAACAGTGATAATATAAAAGCAGAAACTGTTTCCAAGTCAAAATGGGCATCAAACAGCATAGATTCCGATAATGATGACTTGGCAAACTGGCAAGAAACTTTATATGGCACCGATCCACAAAATCCTGATACGGACAATGATGGAACAGCAGATGGGCAAGAAGTTGCAGAATCAAGAGACCCTCTTAAAGCAAACACATCATTAAATGGCCAAGCGCCAAATGATAAAATGGATTCAGAAGTAATAGCAAATAATAAACTCGCAACTGAAGAATACGAAAATCTAAACACCACAGAAAAAATCGCTAGAAATATGTTATCGGATATAATGGCGACCCAACAGGGGACAGGAAGCATAACAGATGAACAAGCAAAATATTTGGCAGAAAATATAATTAAAAACCTACCTCAAAAAGAATATTCCAGCAAGACAATAGAGTCTGATTTAAATTTTGTTGATACAACAGAAGAAAATGTAAAAAATTATGCAATATTTTATTATACTGAAACTGCCAAACTTGAGTTGGTTTTAAATAAGGATGCTGATATAATTAATAAGGTAATTGAAAAACCAAGTGCAGAGAATATAAAAAATCTTGATATAATAATTTCATTGTATAACATAATAATCAATGATTTTATAAAAGCACCACTTCCGAAGGGTTCACCTTGGGGAACAACATACCATTTAATGCTTATCAATGAGCTTGAAAAACTTGTTTTAATAGAAAAAGATTTAGGAGTATTTTCAAAAGATCCAGCTGACAATTATTTTTCATTTTTTGCATATTCCGACACAAAAAAAATTCTTCTTTCAGTAATGGCGACAATGGATACAATTTTTGGAATAGAAAGGCCAATAGCTCCAACTAAAAAGTAATTTAAATAAAATGTTTTACGAGAAAACAAAAAAATATATTCATATCATATTACTTGTCACGATTATTATTACTGTTTATTTTCAATATTTTACACCAAAGTCGCAGGCGCAAGGGGGCTATGGATACCCGGTTATCCTTGAAGGTGTCGATTACGATGCTATATCATGGGTTCGATTTTGGGTTTCAACAACAAATATGGATGGCACCGCAAGCACGACTCTCTCTGTAAAAGATGATTCCACTATCGACATACAAGTACTTAAGGAAGTAGCAGGTGGCAAACCAAAAGTAGAACAAAAAACTGTTAATTCTCTTGAATTACTCGCCGCTATGTATCAAGAAACAATAAGACACAATTTATGGTATGAGGGGGTTTCTGTCGGTGGTCAAATACAAGATGAAAAGCTCACACAAATAGGGGCGAGAAATCTTATAGATGGTATTAATGCTACTACAACAAAATGGATTAATGATGGTTTTAACTTTTCTACCACAAGCAACACTGGTAATCCTGCTTATGTATCAGATAGCGGTTCAATTCTTGCTAAAAAAGATGATTTGCTAATAAAAGATATGCTTACCAACAATCCAGCAATGAATTCACTTGATAAATCAATAGATCTCCAAGTCAAAAGGGCAATACAATCAGAAAACAGTAAAGATTCTTCTCTGTCAGAAAGTCTCAAATGCACCGCAAAAAAAGTAGATCCAGACGCACCAATAGATTGGGATAATTGGATCTCTCTTGCATTACAACCGCAATGTACCGAGCTTGGAGCAAAAGATATCATTGAAAAAGATATTTTATCAAGGCAAGCTTCTCAAGCAGAAGAATTCAATTCAGAACTTTCTTACGGAAATGGTTCTCTTTCCTATAAAAATTGTATAGTATATGAAATATCTAATGGCAAAAAAACCAAACTAAGAGAATATAAAGGAGACCCTGTCTATGATCAAAAAGCAGAAAATACTTATAAAGTAAAATCGGGTCCACTAGAGAGTTTTACAGTAACAGAATGTACAATTGCTACCCCAGGTAGTGTTGTATCCGAACAATTAAATTCTCTAAGTACTTATCAAAATAAGATTGCAGAAACCACTGCCGCCTTGGGAGATAATACAAATTCAGTTTTAGATAGTATGAAAACAGAAATCGCAAATATAAACGAAAAAAGACTAAAAGAGGGCTTCCTAAAAACATCTGGTACAGATAGTTATGAAAACAAACTAAAAGCCCTAAAAGATAAAGCACTAGAAAAGCCTATTGAAAGTTTTTATGATTCGAGAGACCCAAAAAGTTATTATAATCCAGGCAATATTATGTGGAACTCATTAATTGGTAATACTTGGAATAATAACGATGCTTTTAATCCGTGTGAAAACATCAACTTTATGAATCAGGATTTCTGTGCTTGGTTTAATACAGAGAATAATTTGATGGATTTCCTAGATATCATATAAATATATGTGTTAGTTAAAGATTTGGTGTTATAATTTAAATAGTAAATGAAAAGTTTTTTTGTAAAACAAAGAGTTGCAAATTCAAAAAAAGAAGGTCTTACGATAATTTCAAAGATTATTCTTTTTTCTGTTTTACTATTAACTTTTATTTCACCTATTTATTGTTTGGCAGATCAACGTCAAGAACTAATAAAATCAATCCTAGACAAAAGTACCAATGCAGATGGTGATCTATCAGCGTCACTCGAATACATAAAATCCTTAGACACAATGACCTTGACAGAACTAAATACTGCGGACTTACAGGCAAAACAAAAAGAAGATGCTCGGAACAAAGCAGCTGCCGAAGCTAACGAGAAATCATCAGAAGACACAGGTAACTGGTTTACTAAGGGTATAAAATCTATAGCCAATTTCCTAGCAGACGAAATTATTGGTTTTCCAATAAGATATATATTCATCCCTTTTGCTAAAATCCTTATGGCACTAGCTGGGAAAGTCTTAGATTTTTCTATTCAATACACAATATTTAGTAACCCAAATCAAATGGGTAGATTTGATGATGTGGTAAAAGAAGTCTGGCAAATAATTCGAGATATTTTTAATATTTCTTTTATTTTTATACTTCTCTATATTGCTATAAAAAAAATAGTAGGGTCAGCGAGTATAAAGACGAAAGAAATGCTTACTTCAATAATAATATCAGCCCTCTTAATAAACTTTAGCTTCTTTATAAGTAGGGTTGTTATAGATGGTGGAAATATGGTTGCATCCGCCTTATTAAATCAAATACAAGAAAACGCCCCTGCACAAACGACAACAGATGATGTTGCAAATTTTGTAGCCAAATCTATCGCAGGTATGGACAGCAAAAAAATAAAATTGAGCTCGGTTTTAGCACAAAGTATTGGTATAGCTGGTATTTCTTCTGAATTAAACAGTGTGGGTGGGACAGAAGAATCAAAAACCGCAGAATCAAAAACTGCAAGGGTTGGTTTGGTAGGACTTGTAATTACCTTAATATTGGTATTGATAGTTACTTATGTCTTTTTCTTTTTAGCATTTCTAATAATAGGAAGATTCGTAATGCTTATTTTCTTAGTAGCAGTATCACCGATTGGTTTTGTGGGAAGTTCTATTCCCGGTATGAAAAAACATGCTGATGAATGGAGGCAAGAGCTTATAAATCAGACAATCCTCGCACCTGTTTTTATGTTCTTTATGCTACTTATTACCAAAATTGCATCTGTTACAACAGACGCCTCTGGCGATGCTATGGGTCTTCGCTATTTTAAATATTTATTAATTATATTCTTTTTATTCAAAGCTGTTGGTGAAAGTAAAAGACTCAGTGGAAAAATCGGTGGGCTTGCAGACAAAGCAGCAACTTTTGCTACAGGAGCAGCACTTGCTGTAGCCACTGGTGGAACTGCATTAATTGCTAGACAAACAATAGGCAGAGGAGCGGCAGCCCTTGCAAAAGGAAGTGTGGGTAGGTCTCTTCAAGCAAGCGCAGCAAAGGGAGGTGTTGTTGCTGGTTGGGCATATAAAGGAATAAAAGGAACAGGGAACGCATCGATGGATGTCAGAAACACTGCAGTAGCAAGACAATCTTTGGGTTTTGTAAAATCTGCGGGTGGAATTGATTTGGCTGGAGATCGTGCAAAAGGTGGTGGTAATTATGGAAAAGATAAAACTGGATTTGCGGGATGGAAAGAAAAACGAAAAGACGATGTTGCTAAACAGTCACAAGAATATGATTCATCTGCAAAGAAATATGAGGAAACATTAAGTATACAAGCAATAAATAAATCAAAGAAAGAGAGGGCTGCAGAAGAAGAGGCAAAGAAAAAATTAGAAGAAGCAGAAAACAACCGAGCAACAGGAAAAATATCGACCGCTGACAGAGATGTAATAAAAACAGATTATGAAGCAAAAAAGAAAGCCAGAGTGGATGCTGAAAAAGATACATCGGCTGAATTAACAAACCGAGCAGAAGCAGGATTTGAGGCAATTTCTGCAACTGACCCTAGAAAGAAAGCTTATGAAGATGCCGAGGCAGAAATTCAAAACATTAGAAACAAACAAGGCTTTAATGCTATCGCACTAACAAATAAGACACAGACCCAAGATCAATATGACAAAGAGGAAGCTAAACTACAAATAGAGCTTGCAAAAGTTGTTACTGAAAAACAAAAGGCAAAAGCAGAAGGTATTAAAAACCAGATGAAAATAGTAGAAACTGCAATACTTGATAAGAACAATCCAAACAAAAAACAAGATGCTTCTCTAATTAAAATATTAGAATCGAGGAAAAAGGTAAATGAAATGAGACAAAATTATGCCGATCAATTGAGAAAGAAAATAGTTACATTCAGTAATTTATCATTCTTAACAGGGGATGGGCTTAGTGAAAGAGAAGAATTAGCAACAGTTGTCGAATCATCAAGAGGTATGACAAGAGAAAAAACAGAAACAGAAAAAACATTGGCAGAACTGATGAGACAAATAGAAGCTTTAAAAGGTAAATAAAAATATGCAAGACCAAGATAAAATAAAAGAATATTTAGCAAAATTACCAATAGATATTAAAAATATCATCTATTCTTTAGATTATCCAAAATTATTACAAGAAATTGTAAAGAAAAACAGACTTCTAATAGACCAAGCGGGTAAATTGGAAATTGAAACAACTCTAGCTTTAGCTGGTCTGACACAATTAAAAGATTATACTGATTCTCTTTCAAAGGAATTAGGAATAACAAAAGAAAAAGCATCTGAAATCGCTCACGATATCGATGAAATGATTTTCAAAAATATCAGAGAGTCGTTGAGAAAAATAAATAATGAAGAGGAAAGTTTTGTTGATAATCTAGAAGAAGGAATTAAAGTACCAGAAGTATCCGCCGAGCCAAGTAGGGAAGATGTTATTTCTGGAATTGAAAATCCGAAAGATTTAAGGCAAAAAGAAGATTCAGTTTCAATTAGTTCTTTAAAATCCAACAATCAGCCTGAAGTATTTGCAACAGAAAATTTTAAAGGTATAGAAATAAGAAAAGATAATTTACCAGAAATCCCTCCAGAAGCAATGCTACCAGCTAAAATACCTGGAAAAATAGCGGTGGAAACATATCACCAAAATATTTCACCGGTAGAAAATATAATCCAATCAAAAAATTCAAGCCCTGTTGTAGTTCCGAGAGAAAAAATTGTTATTACAGAAAAGACAAAATTACCAGAGATAACACCGACAATAAAGAAGGTAGATCCGTATAGGGAAGAAGTGAAGTAAAATCGATTCTGTCATTCCCCGCGCACCACAAGAGTACTTCCATTTTCTAATCGCTTCACTCAAGAAAATTAGGTTGAGGCGGGAATCCAGGACAAAATTAAAGATGGATTGCCACGGGATTACCCTCGGTTGACGGAGGAGATGGATTCTCGCCTACGCGGGAATGACAAGGAAAAAAGACAATCGTGTAAAATTAAGATGGATCCCGTTCTGCAACGGGATGACAAAAGAAAAAAAGTTAACAGCTAAAAAACATGCAATTTCAAGTCCCACAATTTATAGAAATAGAAGATAAAATTTTTGGTCCACTAACCTTGAAGCAATTTTTATATGTTGCTGGAGGCCTTGGAGCAGCAGTTGCTTTGTATGTTTACTTACCAATAAAGTTTGTTGCAGTAATTATTGCACTTCCTCTGATTATTTTTTCTGTTGGCTTAGCTTTTTATAAAGTAAATGGAAAACCTTTTATAGATGTTGTAGAAAATGCATTTTATTTTTATCTTGGTGAAAAACTATATATTTGGAAAAAAGCTGAGAAAAAACCAACAGGGAAAATAATAGATGATATTAAAATGGCAAAATCGTTGGTGACCGTACCCAAAATGTCGGAAAGTAAGCTAAAAGACCTTACCTGGAGTCTTGATATAAAGGAAAGTTTGAATCCGGTAACAAAATAGGTGCTAGGTGCTAGGTGTTAGGTTTTAGGTGTTGGGGAAAAATGACAAATTATTTGTGTAATCATAAATAATTTGTCATCCTCGCGAAGGCGGGGATCCAGAATTTAATTCCGAAAGAATCTGTCATTCCCGCGTAGGCGGGAATCCAGAATTATAAAAGAGGGGGATGGATTGCCGCGGGATTACCCTCGCAAAGACAAAACAACAGAGAAAGACATTTTACCAAGAAAAGACCTCCAAATTACCAGAGAGGACTTTCCTTGATAAAAAAGAATCACGGGATTACCCTCGCAATGACCACACAGGAGAGAATATAGAATGTTGAATATTGAATAAGATAATAAGAATTATCAAACAGAAGCAGATGGATTGCCACGAATGATTACATTCTCGCAATGACCCCAGTCAAATAAAAATCGATTTGACGGGGCAGGCAAAAGAAAAATATACGATTAGTAAATATCAATACTATTTAGTATAATTATTCAGAAGATATTTGATTTTTAAATTTTGATATAAATATAATGGCAATTACAAAAGCAACACAAGATTTTGTACCAGTAAAAGAAATACGAGATGGTATAATAATGCTCAAAGATGGCTCAATGAGAGCTATTGTTATGGTTTCTTCTGTAAACTTTGCTTTAAAATCTCCAGATGAACAACAGGCAATCATCATACAATTCCAAAACTTTTTGAATTCTCTAGATTTTTCTATACAAATATCAATTCAATCGAGAGAATTGGACATAAGACCATACATTGCATCACTCGAAGCAAGATACCGAGATGAAATTGGTGATTTAATGAAAATACAAATAAAAGAATATATACAATTCGTCAAAAACTTTGTTGATCAAACAAACATTATGACAAAAACATTCTTTGTTGTAATTCCTTTTTCTCCAACAATAATAAACAATAAAGATAATCCTCTGGAGAAAATGCTCAATAAGCAAACGAGCACATCTATAAAAGCAAAAGGGGATAACTTTGAAGAAAACAGAACGCAGATTGAACAAAGAATAGGTGTCGTCTCTCAAGGCCTTATAAGATGTGGAATAAGAAGCGTCCAGCTTGGAACCGAAGAAATAGTAGAATTGTTTTACAAAATATTCAATCCAGGAGATCTAGAAAAGCCAATAATAGCACAATAATTATGGGAATATTAGATTTTTTAAAAAAGAATAAAAAAGAAGAGCAATTAACCTCATTTCTTCCACAAGAAATATATGAGGCTGGAGTTTTGGAATTACAAGACATTATTGCTCCATCAGCTTTAAAAGTTTTACCAAAAGAATTAAATTTAGGAGAAAAAATTGTCCGAACTTTTTTCGTCATCTCTTATCCAAGATTTCTTACAGAAAGCTGGTTTTCACCAATAATAAATTTGGATAAGGTTTTTAATGTTTCGATTTTCGTTCACCCAATAGATACAGCAAAAGTTTTAAGGCAATTTCAGAAAAAAGTTGCAGAAGTTCAAAGCCAAATAAATGAAAGAGAAAAAAAAGGCCTTGTAAGAGACCCTGTTCTTGATACAGCATACCAAGATATTGAATCTTTAAGAGATAATCTTCAGCAAGCCCAAGAAAAGCTTTTTGATGTCGGGCTTTATATAAGTATTTATGCGGATACAGATGAAGAATTAGACAAATTAGAATCTGAAATCAAATCTATACTAGAATCAAGATTAATTTATGTAAAACCTGCTCTATTTCAACAAGAACAAGGTTATAAAAGCGTTCTTCCTATTGCAACAGACCTTCTCGAAGTTCATTCGAAGCTAAATTCTTCACCACTTTCAAGTTTGTTTCCTTTTGTTTCTTTCGACTTAACATCCGACAAAGGAATTCTTTACGGAATCAACAGACACAATGCAAGCTTGGTTCTCTTCGATAGATTTTCTCTTGAAAACTACAATTCCATAACATTCGCAAAATCTGGTGCTGGTAAATCTTATTGTACAAAATTAGAAATACTTAGGAGCTTAATGTTTGATACTGATGTTATTGTTATCGACCCTGAAAAAGAATATGAATTCCTTGCAGAAGCAACAGGAGGGAAGTCTTTTTCTGTTTCATTAAATTCAAGTAGCCATATTAATCCTTTTGATTTACCTGCACCAAAAGAAGATGAATCAGCATCAGATGTTTTGAGATCAAATATTATAAATCTTGTCGGGCTTTTCAGAATAATGCTCGGAGGACTTTCACCTGAAGAAGATTCAATAATAGATAGAGCAATTTCCGAGACATACGCATTAAAAGATATTACGCCAGATTCAAACTTCGCCGATATAGAGCCACCACTTCTATCAGACTTTGAGCTTGTCCTTTCTGGTATGGAAGGAGCAGATTCTCTTGTGCAAAGACTAGCAAAATATACGAGAGGAACTTGGGCTGGCTTTCTAAACAAACCAACAAATATTGATATAAATCGTAAATTTATTGTTTTCTCCATTAGAGATATGGAAGATGAGCTCAAACCAGTAGCAATGTATCTTATTACCCACTATATTTGGAATGCAATAAGAAGAAATATAAAAAAGAGACTTCTTGTTATTGATGAAGCTTGGTGGATGATGAAATCAGATGACACAGCGTCTTTCTTATATTCAATGGCAAAGAGAGGAAGAAAATATTATTTGGGACTCGCTACAATTACTCAAGATGTTGAAGATTTCTTAAAATCTCCTTATGGTCTTCCAATTGTTACAAACTCTTCAATACAAATTCTTCTCAAACAATCTCCAACAATTATTGATAATTTGCAGAGAGTTTTTAATCTTACTGATGAAGAAAAATATCTTTTACTTGAGTCTGATGTAGGGGAGGGGATATTCTTTGTGGGATTAAAACATGTAGCTATCAAAATAATCGCGTCATATACCGAAGATCAGATTATTACTTCAGATCCTTCACAGCTTCTTACAATCAAGAGAGCAAAAGATGAATTGAAAATAGCAAATGGGATGTAAGGCGAGTTATAAAGTGACAATTTTTATTGTCATCCCGTTGAAGAACGGGATCCAGTAGTTGAAAGTTCATAAAGTGACAATTTTGATTGTCATCCCTGCAGTTAAAAATATGTTACCCGGTAATAAAATTTGCCATTGTTTTTAAAAAGTCGGTGCAATCATATTTTTTATATAATAGTTAGTTTACTTTAAAATGACACAATCCTTTCTAAAAAACTCTTTTATGGCAAATTCTACTACTGGGTGTTATAATTTATATACGCAAATGTTATTTTTCTTCAAAAAAACATCACAGACCATAACAATACTATTAATAGTTACGATCTTTTCTATTGGATATAGCACAAAAGCATTTGCAGAGAGTCCTTCTGTTGATCTAGTTTTGGAGCCGATGTCTTACACTATCCCTTTCTATAAAGGAAAACCAAATCTTTCTAGCCAAGGCACAGCAAAGATTGTCGCCATACCGAATGTTGTGATTTCGGGGCAGAGGATTTCATCAGAAAATCTTAATTTTAAATGGAGAAAAGACAACATCGTACTTGCCGATCTTTCAGGAAAAGGGCAGAGCTCCCTAACTATTTATGGTCAAGTTCCGGTTCGTGATATAAACATTAATCTACAGGTTCTAGATTCGTCTGGAAGAACTGTCGCAGAAAATAATATCTTTTTATTTGTTGGAAAGCCAAAAATAGTCTTCTATGAAAATGATCCTCTTTTAGGAAAACTTTTCAATAAAGCACTAACAAATAATTATTATTTGGGAGATAAAGAAGAAATATTAATAACAGCCGAGCCATATTTCTTTGATGTTAATAGTAATACCAGTTCAGAGTTAAAATATACATGGCTAGTAAATGGAAAAGAAACGAATTTAGATGGAAAAGTAAATGAGCTTTTGTTAAGACAAGTTAATAAAGGGGTAAGTGGAACGGCATCTATTGAATTAAGTATAGAT
>Ga0194056_10002169_pt1 | contig 10441 bp, 8 predicted proteins | sample SepL4413m_MetaG_FD_155458 | JGI IMG/M metagenome (GOLD analysis project Ga0194056, IMG submission 155458) | Anoxic zone freshwater microbial communities from boreal shield lake in IISD Experimental Lakes Area, Ontario, Canada - Sep2016-L442-13m | ecosystem: Environmental > Aquatic > Freshwater >...
GTCGCCAATGTGCGCTGAAACACAGGGCTTTATACCGCCTGCGCCCAAGGCAATCAGGCCTTGCCCAATTAACAAGCCCATGCGGGTGTTGTCAATTGCCAAGGCAAAATGACCCAGGCAATAAATCAGCGATAAAAAAATAATCGTTTGATACTTACCCAACAGACCATCAGCCAATAACGCCCCAAACAGCGGCATAAAATACACCGTTGATACAAATAAATGAAAATAGCCCTGCGCTTCATTTTCTGACATAACATCCAGTTGACCGGATGAATTTATCAAATATTGCGTCATAAAAACCACTAATATAGCTCTCATGCCATAATAGCTAAAACGTTCGGCCGCTTCATTGCCTACAATATAAGGAATCCCGGCGGGTAACGTGTTTGACGAATCTGGCTGCGTTTTATAAGGAGGCATTTTGTTGGTTTTGAAATGGTTAACAATTGCAGTTATTATGACACAGCTTATTGGTAGCGATTGGTTAACCAGCCTGTCCTGAATGTAAGCGAGGTGCGCATCGCGCACCACAACCATGCCAGAGAAAAAACCAATAGGCGACAATAGATTGTGGTGCAAATAAAACCGTTCAGTGGCTGCGTTTTAGGTGCGTGATGCGCACCCTACCACTTTCACGGTTTTTTATGGATTCACCTTTTAATTAATAACAAGTCACGACTCATATCCGGTTAGAATAGCGAACCTAAGAGTAAAAAGATGGTTTATGAGATTGCGTAAGCAATCGAAAGTCTTTTTAAGCGGGATAAAATATTTCGTAAGTATTCCACTTCCCCCTTTGAAAAGGGGGAGAGCAAAGCGAGGGGGCAGAGGGGGATTTGTCTAATAAAATCTCCCCTAACCCCTCTTTGTTAAAGAGGGGGACTGAATGATTAAAATATTTCAGGTGTAATGCTTTTGTACGATGGATTAACAAATAACTATTATCATGTCAGAACTTAACAGCAAAACAAAAATGACTAAAGACACTACCCAAGCCCTGTTAATCAAGTTAAAAAATTATATTAATCAGGAAATTATTGGCCAGGATGTCCTTGTTGAAAGGATGCTTATCGGCTTATTGGCGGATGGTCATATTCTGGTTGAAGGCGCACCGGGGCTGGCCAAAACCAGAGCCATCAACGTCTTAAGCAAAGGTATCCAGTGCGATTTTCATCGCGTGCAGTTTACCCCCGATTTGTTACCCGCAGACTTAACGGGAACAGAAATTTATCGTCCCCAGCAAGGCACATTTGAATTTCAAAAAGGCCCTCTGTTTCACAATCTGATATTGGCTGACGAGATTAACCGTTCGCCCGCAAAAGTGCAGGCGGCGTTATTGGAAGCCATGGGGGAGCGCCAAATAACCGTGGGTCAGGCGACTTATCCCTTGCCCAAGTTGTTTATGGTGATGGCAACACAAAATCCTATTGAGCAGGAAGGCACCTATCCGTTGCCTGAAGCGCAACTGGATCGATTTTTACTGCATGTAAAAGTGGATTATCCCAAAGCCGAGCATGAAAAAAGCATTCTGCATCTGGCCCGAGCAGAGGCGCGTTCTGAATCCTTAAAAAGCACGGATAAATTTGAGCCGATTAGTCAAAGCACTTTGTTCGATGCCCGTAATGAAGTGCTGGACATTTTTATGGCGGAAAGCCTTGAAGATTATCTGCTGCAAATTATTCTGGCAACCCGAAACCCCGGTGTCTATGGACAAGACCTGGCTTCGTGGCTGCAATATGGTGCCAGTCCAAGAGCCAGTATTGCCCTGGATCGCTGTTCCAGAGCCAAAGCCTGGTTGGCGCAACGCGATTTTGTCAGTCCCGAAGACATTCAGGAGATGGCTTTTGATGTTTTGCGGCATCGTCTGATTTTATCTTATGAAGCCGAAGCGGAAGGCATTACTACGGATCATTTTATTAAAGAACTCATTTCCAGGGTTGCTGTACCTTGATGCTGTTTGGTAAACAAGCAGATCCTGTCAGCCAATCAAAACATGAGCTGGTTTCTGTTTCGTTAAAAACGCTGATTGATTTGGCCAAGCTGGCCAGCGGTTTAAATTTGCAGCAGGCTAAACTTCGTTCCCGACAAAGCGGCGGTTATGTGTCGCGTTTTAAAGGTCGTGGAATGGAGTTTGATGAAACCCGTTTGTATCAACCCGGCGATGATATTCGCAGTATTGATTGGCGAGTGACCGCGCGTACCGGCAAAACGCATACCAAGGTGTTTAGGGAAGAGCGCGAAAGGCCGGTATTTATTTCTGTCGATAACCGCCTGACCATGCATTTTGCGACACGCGGCGTTTTTAAATCGGTATTGGCGGCAAAGCTTGCGGGCTTATTGGCGTGGACAGCCGAGTATCATGGTGACCGGATTGGCGGGCAGTTATTTTCTGAGCAAGAATGCCGGGAATTAAAGCCGCAAAATGGCAGGCATGCGGTATTGCGATTTTTAAATGCTCTGGTTAAACCCCAAATTCCGACTGACAAAGCGTTTACGCTGGAGCAGGTTTTGGCAAGACTTAACCAACATGCGCGTCCGGGCAGTCTGGTTTATATCATCAGTGATTTTCGGGGTATCAATGATCAGGCTGAAACGCATTTGGCAAAGCTGTCCGAGCATTGTGAGGTGGTGTTGATTTTTATCTACGATCCGCTGGAAAGCAGTTTACCCGCTAAAGGTCGCTATCGATTTACCGATGACGAACGCGAGGTCGTGATTGATGCCGGCGATCAACAGCGGATATTAAATTATCAACAACGTTTTACCCAGCGTTTACAGCGCTTGGAATCATTGGCTAAAAAAAGGGGACTGACATTCATTCAATGCAGTACCACAGAAGACCCCCTGCAATGCTTAAGATGATATTGATGAAATAAAAGATGTATGAGACGCCCTTATAAAACTTCGTTACTTTTGATTATAACAAATGCCAACCACTCAATTGCCCCTTAAAGATATACACCTCCCCGACGCTATCGGTTGGTGGCCTCCTGCTATTGGTTGGTGGTTGCTGGCGGTTTTGATTCCGCTATTGCTGGTATTCCTGTATTGGTTTTATAAACGTTTGACCCGCAAAACGGCGATTAAAACCGCAAAAAAAAATCTGGCGGTCATCAAGCAATATTCTGCCTTGGATAATGACAAAAAACTGCGCGAACTATCCATGCTGATTCGCCGCGTGGCTATCAGTGTTAATCCCAGAGCTGAAGTGGCCAGTTTAACCGGGCGTCAGTGGTTGGGGTTTCTTGATAAATCAGTAACCGGTACGCCTTTTAGTGACGGCTGTGGTCAGTTGTTGGCGACCGCGCCTTATCGAAATTCGCCGCCCACCGAACCGGAAATTGCCCAACTTATCAGTCTGTGTGAAGGCTGGCTTAACGCCCAAACCTTAACCGCGAAAAGAAAACAAACATCATGATTCATTTTGAGTGGCCTTGGCTGTTAACGGCCTTACCTTTGCCTTTATTAATCCGTTGGCTGGTTCCTGCAAACAACCCGGTGGAACAGGCGGCTTTAAAAGTACCGTTTCTGGATGATTTTTCTGAAGGTAAAACACAGGCCGTGTCCCAAGATCAAAAATGGCCATTATTGCTGGCGGCAATCGCCTGGTTTTTATTGGTTGTGGCCTGTACACGGCCGCAATGGCTGGGAGAGCCGATTGAACAAGGTGTCAGTGGTCGTGATTTAATGCTGGCAGTGGATTTATCGGCCAGTATGGAAGAACAGGATTTTATGATTAATAAAAAACCCGTTGATCGACTGACCGCTATTAAATCGGTCGCCAGTGATTTTATTAACCGGCGTGTCGGTGACCGGGTGGGTTTAATATTATTTGGCACGCAGGCGTATTTGCAAACACCCTTAACGTTTGACAGAAAAACCGTGCAAACCTTATTGGATGAATCGGTCATCGGGCTTGCGGGTGATAATACGGCCATCGGTGATGCGATTGGTTTGGCGGTTAAGCGTCTTAAAAATCAGCCGGCCAATAGTCGTGTTTTGGTACTGTTAACGGATGGTGCCAATACCGCTGGCGAAGTCTCGCCCTTAAAAGCCGCAGAGCTGGCGGCCGCCAATCAATTAAAAATATACACCATTGGCGTGGGAGCGGATGAAATGATCGTGCGCAGTTTTTTTGGTAACCGCAAAGTGAATCCTTCAAGGGATTTGGATGAAAACACCTTGGTTAAAGTCGCTGAAAGTACCGGTGGCCGCTATTTTCGGGCCAGAAATGCCGATGAACTGAATAATATTTATATGTTGCTGGACAAGCTTGAACCCGTTGAAAAAGACAAACAATACTTCAGGCCGCGCAGTGAGTTGTATTATTGGCCCTTATCGCTGGCGCTGGGTTTGGCCGGTTTTATTGGCCTGTCGCGGGTGAGGTTGTCATGAATCTGGCTGACTTTCACTTTATCAGGCCTTACTGGTTACTGGCGATCATTCCTTTTGTAGTGATTGTAACGTTAATGTTAAGAAACAAGCTGAGTCAGGGCAACTGGTCGGCAGTGTGCGATGCGGAATTGTTACCGTTTTTGTTGCAGGAAAAGGCCGTTAACCCCAGTCGCTGGGTATTAACAACCGGTGCCATTGCCGCTTTATTGGTCATTATTGCCTTGGCAGGGCCAACCTGGCAGCGGTTGCCTTCGCCCGTTTTTAGAAATGAATCGGCCTTGGTGATCGCGCTGGATTTATCACGCTCTATGGATGCAGAGGATATTAAGCCCAGTCGCTTGATTCGGGCACGCTACAAAATTGCCGATATTTTAAAGCAGCGCAAAGATGGTCAGACAGCCTTACTGGTTTATGCCGGTGATGCGTTTACCGTTACACCGCTGACCGATGATACTGAAACTATCGATAGTCAATTGTCGGCGCTGACTACCGATATTATGCCCAGTGAAGGCAATAATACCGCGATTGTGCTGGAAAAAGCCGTTGAATTGTTTAAGCAATCAGGGCTGCAAAAAGGCCAGATAGTGTTGGTGACGGATAGCGTTGATAGTGATAAAACACTGGCTACGGTAAAAGCGCTGGATAACTATACGGTGTCAATATTGGGCGTGGGCACTACGGATGGCGCACCGGTCGCGCTGCCTGAGGGTGGTTTTTTGAAAGATGAGCAAGGTACTATTGTCGTTCCCAAGTTGGATGCCAGTGCTTTGGCAAAGCTGGCTCAGGCAGGCAAGGGCGTTTATCAAACCATCACGGCCAATGACGCGGATATTCAAACCTTGCTATCAGCCGACGATAAGCCGCTACAACAAGAAGGCAAGGAAAACAAAAATTTATTGCTGGATCAGTGGGAAGACAAAGGGCCTTGGTTATTATTACTGGTTTTGCCCTTGGCGGCATTGAGCTTTAGAAAAGGGCTGTTATGTGTTGGTTTGTTGCTGTTATTGCCGCTGCCTAAAAACAGTTACGCCTTTGAATGGCAGGATTTATGGCAGAACAAGGATCAACAGGCGCAACAGGCCTATAAAAACAATCAATTTGAGCAAGCGGCAAATTTATTTAAAAATCCTGACTGGAAAGCGGCATCGCACTACAAAGCGGGCGCGTATGACAAAGCATTGGATAGCCTGAAAGTTAACCAGACCGCTTTAAGTGCTTACAATCAGGGCAATGCATTGGCACAATCAGGCCAGTTGGAAGAGGCTGTCAAAGCCTACGAAAAAGCGCTGACGCTAAACCCGGATGACGCCGATGCCAAATACAATAAAGCGCTGGTAGAAAAAGAACTGGAAAAACAAAAGCAGGAGCAAAAGCCGCAAGATAAAAAACAGGACGACAAGCAAAAACAGTCCAAAGAAAATTCCGACCCCAAAAAGTCGGATGATAAATCAGATAAATCGGAAGAGCAGAAAGCCGCTGAACAAAAACCCGAACAGTCAGATGAGAAGAAGTCTGAGCAGCAAAAAGCCGATGAACAAAAAGCGAACGAAGATAAAGAGCAACAGAATAAGCCTGAAGAAAAAAAATCGGATACTGAACAAGCCAAACAAGCCGAACAGAAAAAAGACGAAAGCAAAGAACCGCCCAAACCCACACCTGCCGACGTAAAGCCTTCAGATGAAGAGCAGCAAGCCAATGAGCAATGGCTCAAAAGAATTCCGGATGATCCGGCCGGCTTGTTAAAACGTAAATTTAAATATCAATACGGACAGCGTGAACGTCAATAAGGCAGTACGCAGAAAATAACCCCCAAAATAAGCCTGGTTCCCACCCTCCGGCGCGGGAATTTATCCGGCAACGCTCCAGCGTCACTGCCCACAGTTAAGCATTGTAGGAGCGGGCCATGCCCGCGATGAAGAAGCTAAAACTAAGCATCTCAGTCAAAATATCGCGGGCATGGCCCGCTCCTACGGTGTTATTGTACTTAACTGTGAGCGCCGGTGTATTTATTCAATTGGCTCTTCATACTCTTTAAGTCCCTTTCTTGCAATGTGTGCAAAGTAAAAAGCGCAAGTAATCGTGGCAATAAATCCCAGTATTAAGCTGCTTAATTGAAAAGAATTAAGCGGCGTATTATTGCCGCTTAAGGTCATTAAGGCCATTCCGGAAAGCGAGCCGGTATAAACATAAGCCAACAAGGCGGGCGTAGCGCCAATAGAACCTAACATATAGGCTCCCGTTGATATTCTGGTTAATCCAAATGCATAGCTGGCTATGCTGTAGGGAGCGATAGGCGATAATCGAAGTAGCAACACAAATATCCATCCACGCAAGGCAATCTCTCGATCAAGATGCCGAATGGAAAGATGACGGGACTCCCAGTCGTCAATGTTTGATCTGTAGGCATATCGACTGAGCAGAAAGGCTATTAATGCGCCAAAATTTACGCCAATAGCTGACAGAATAAAACCGTTTAAAAGGCCGTAAAGTGCTCCACTAACAACGGCAAGCAGGGAAAGCGGAATAACTCCTGTAAGAGAAGCCAGAAAAAGAGCGCCTAAAAAAATTGCCTGCCCTGTTGTTTCATGGCTATTTAACAGTTCAGTCAAACGCAAGACAACAGAAAAAATTTCTTCTTTGCCACCGAGTCCGGCTATACCCATAATGATTAACGATAGCGCCAGAAAAAGTAACACAAGAACCTTTAGCCATGAGCCGAATTGCTGTGTTTGAGTTTTTGCCCCATTCATTATAAGAACGGTTTGGGAGTCAATGAAGCCGCTGATGAACTTGAAAAAATTTCGTAATTTTGTAGTCCCATACGCTGCATACGAAACTGCATCGAGATTAATAAAACTCCCAAGCCATAAATAACACTGCGCTTAAAGTTTATAGATGAAGCCTCAGGGAAATAGCGAGTCGGGCATGATATCTCACCAATTCGAAAACCCTGATATATGGTTTGCGCCAACATTTGATTATCGAACACAAAATCATCCGAATTATTCAGCAAAGGCAGCGACTCCAGTGTTTTTCTACTCCAGGCTCTGTAGCCACTATGATACTCAGACAATTTGTGGCCCACCAAAAAATTTTGTATCAAGGTAAGGAGTCGATTAGCAATATATTTGTAGAGTGGCATACCGCCTGCAAGTGCACCCACACCGAGAATTCTTGATGCCAAAACAGCATCAAATTCATCCTCTGCAATCATGGATGCCATCGCAGTAATGAGTTTGGGGGTATATTGATAATCGGGATGAAGCATTACGACAATGTCGGCATTCATATCAAGAGCGGCTTGGTAACACGTTTTTTGATTTCCTCCATAACCTCTGTTTTCTGGATGTACTATGGTAAATATTCCTAACTGCCTGGCTAACGCTGCTGTCTGGTCGGTGCTTTGATCATCAACCAAAATAACATCATCGACAATATTCATTGGAATTTCATTGTACGTAGAGAGTAGTGTCGCCGCCGCGTTATAGGCGGGAAGAACGACTACAATCCGTTTTTCATTCAACATAGTTTAACCCTGTTTAGCCGATGCATTATTTGCTTTAAGAGTATAGACTAAGATCCTGTTTCAGTTTTTAGCAGCCGCCATGAACCGCATTGATCAATTGACTCAGCTGGCTTTATTGAATAGTTCAAGGGAGGTTGAAAAACTGAAGAGTAAAGAAATAGCCATTGCGGATGTGGTAATTTAATACAAACCTTATCACCCTCATGAACTTTTTTTAGTAGATTAGCATCAATTTTGCTCTCAAAAAAAACACTAAATGGAAAAAACAAAGGTCGCACATACTCAGCATGAGTACAGACAATGACAATACCTAGCGTTAATCCAGAGATAATCCCCATGCTACGTCGGTTAATAAAGATTGGCAAACGAGCCGATCCGGCCAAATTACAGAGTAGGGAAAGATTAAAAGACACTAATACAATCATCCAGTACATATAGTATCTAAGTCTGGGCGAGCTCGGCATGAACGCAGTTACTACGGACATTAGAATAATAATAAAAGCCGCTATTTTGGTATCCCTTGACCAGTTGCAATAACCTAAATATAGAAAAAGAATACTATTAAATAAAACATAAGCTCCAAAATAGCCGCCGAACTGATCTCCACGTATTCTTGCGCCCCCTTGATCAATAGACCAGTCACCATCAAAAAGAGGCCTGGGAACAATTTCGAAAACTGAATATAGCCATAATAGCGGGCGAGATAATTTGGAGCCGGGAAGACTAGGCTCAGGAGGCGTTTCTTCTTTATGGTTAAGTGTTATGCCGGCAACTTTAACAACCACCGGGTAAACCGGATTGCCGTAGATGAATAAATTTTTAACAGGCGTTGCAAAGATAACAGGCAGCGCAATTACTAAAATAAAAACGGTCAAAAAAGTCTTTCTGCGGGATGAGCCAGGGCTGGTTTTAAATGCTTTCTGCCATAATCGATAAAGGGTAAAGCCAATTATAATGAAAACAATAGGAGTAAACTGTAAGCGCATATTTGCGGCACAGAATCCGGCTATAAAGATAATGAATAAATCTACTTTGCTAATCTGTTGTGACGTGACATAAATATGATAGGTCAGCATTATTAACACCGCGATGGCTATAGCGCTGGGCAGGTCAATATAGGATGAGGTCGCGTGTATTTGCACAATAGGAATCGCTAAAAGAGCAAGGGTTGATAAGTAAAACGGAACGTTAAAATACTTTTTTAAGAAAAACAGATAGAGAATCAAACTGAAATATCCAACCAGGTTAGATGATTCCGGACGACCGGTAATAAACCAGAAAAAGCCTTGCAAGTATTCACCTAATAATCCAAATCCGTGGTATCTCGATTCAAAATAGTCATCAAATACAAACGCCTCTGGTGGTATCATCCCCCATAATCGTGCTGCAAAGGGGAAATGGTAGACCCAGGTATCAAAATTTCGGTCAACATCCAAAATAGCCTTAAGCCCCATCGACAGCAACATCAGAAAAGCAAAAACCATCAGCCAATATTCCACAGTAAACTGTGTGAGTTTAGTATTACTTTTCATGTTGGTTGATTCCTAATGATTTGGTTTGGCTGGCGTTTTGGATAAATCGTTGGTTGAGTCACAAGAATTACTCTTAAAAAACAATTATAGAAGATAATTGTTTTTTAAGATGAGAGAGGAAAATTAACAGGGATATTTTGAATCCATATAACTATAAGCATGAGCCATTAATCCGGAGGTTAAGTCTCTTGCAAATATATTCGGAATGATAGTTGTTAATCGGTGATGGTTTTTAAGTGAGAGTGAAGCTTGGGCAACTCGCAAAAAATATCGTTTTTTTGCGAGTTGTTTTATCAAATAGCCTGGTGATTAAAAGGCTGTAGTACCATTTCACTCACGACTCCACTGTCCGGTTGTTGGCATAAAAACCAGATGGCTTTGGCGGCTTCGTCAGCTTGAATCATTTTTTCCCGTTGCACTTTCAGGTCAATGGTATCCCAAAAAGCAGAGTCCACTCCGCCGAGAAATAAATTGGTGATGCGAATGTCGGTGCGTTTCACTTCTTCCCGAATGCTTTGCATCATGCCAACCAGTCCGTATTTGCTTGCGCAATAAGCCGCTGCACCGGCCATGGGCACCTTGCCCAATACGCCTGGAATATTGATGATAAGGCCTGTTTTGGTCGTTTTCATGGCGGGTAAAAATGCTTTCATCAGCAAGAAAGGCGTCACCAAATTAGCATTCAACGTATTTAAAAAATCAGTTTCATCCAACGTATCCATTGATTTGATGATGCCGATGCCGGCGGTATTAATCAAAATATCAATGGCAGGAAATTGCTGAAAATAGCTTTCTTTCAGTTCGTTTATAGAGTCCGGTTGGGAGTCATCCAAAGCAAAACAGCGATCAGGCGGTAGCTTACAAGAGTCAGCAACCGTCCGTAGCTTTTCTGTGTTTCTGCCGGCTAAAAACAGTTTGGCTCCACTACCAGCCAACAAAAGTGCGGTTCGGCTACCAATGCTGCCGGTAGCGCCCACTATAAGAA
>Ga0194056_10002177_pt1 | contig 10417 bp, 15 predicted proteins | sample SepL4413m_MetaG_FD_155458 | JGI IMG/M metagenome (GOLD analysis project Ga0194056, IMG submission 155458) | Anoxic zone freshwater microbial communities from boreal shield lake in IISD Experimental Lakes Area, Ontario, Canada - Sep2016-L442-13m | ecosystem: Environmental > Aquatic > Freshwater...
GATATTTTTGAAACCTGGTTTCAAAAATATCGGCCTGATCACTCAGATGGGTATTGGCCTCTTGAACTGTTGAGTTAATACTGTTCTCAACCTCTTTGAGCGCAGAGGCACTTTCTTCGCGGAACTTTTTAAATTCCTCCACTTCCATCTGACGATTTACTTCAGATTTAATGTCGGCCATATAGCGCTGTGCGCGCCCAAATAAATTGCCCGCCATGCGTGCTATTTTTGGGAGACGCTCTGGGCCTACCACGACTAAAGCTACTACTGCAATGAGCGCAAGCTTTGAAACTCCAAGATCAATCATTTCAGCAGTCTTCTAAAAACCACATAAATCTCTATTGCGCTGTCAAGAATCACTTGTTGACGTCTTTAGCTTGCACATCAACAGTCTTTTCTGCTGTTGCAGCGCCTTGCTGAATTTGTTCCTTAGTTTCTTCGCCGGGCTTCATGCCATCTTTAAAACCTTTTACAGCGCCACCCAAATCTTGACCGATGTTACGCAATTTCTTGGTACCAAATACCAACATCACGATGACCAGAACAATTAACCAATGCCAAATGCTAAATGAGCCCATTTTGAATCTCCTTGGATTATTTTTTCCAGGGTCGCGGACCGCCCATCACATGCAAATGCAAGTGATAAACCTCCTGCCCTCCATCTACACCATTATTCACCATTAACCTAAAGCCGCCATCCTTACCAGGACGGCAACCTTGCTCTTTGGCAAGACGTGGCGCTAATTCCATCATTCTACCCAGCAAAGGGGCATCAATGCTTTCTGCTGACTCCAGCATAGGGATATGTTTCTTGGGAATCATTAGAAAATGAACTGGTGCGGCAGGGTTGATATCCTTAAATGCAAAGATTTCCTCATCCTCGTAGACCTTCTGGGATGGGATTAAACCCTGTGAGATCTTGCAAAACAAGCAGTTTGGATCGTGTGACATGATTTATTCCGAATTTATTCTTTACCAGATGCTTTTCTAGCAGCTTTCTCTTCAATGCCAGATATCCCTAAACGGCGATCTAATTCTGCAATCACATCTTCTGGGCGTAACTTAAATTGGGATAGGGCAATCAGGCAGTGAAACCAAAGATCTGCCATTTCAGCAACTAGCAGCTTTTGCTGCTCTGGGTCCAAGTTTGAATTCCGCGAATCTTTAGCGGCCATGACTGCTTCAGTTGCCTCTTCACCTATCTTCTTTAGAATTCCATCATCACCCTTTGAAAAGAGTAGAGCGGTGTACGAAGTCTTAGGATCGGCTTGACCCGCCTTAAACGCATCACGACGTTGATCCACGACATCGGCTAAATGAGCAAATGCGGAATCTAAATTTTTAGTGTTATTCATGAATACGCTTTGTTGGGACTATACCGTCCAGTCCTCTACTTTTAATTTACGAACTCTTTTAAAGGCTTGGTCATTGCTTACAAGAACTGCACCAACCTGGGATGCGTGTGCTGCAATTTGCATATCAAGAGGTCCAAGTAGAGTGCCAGTAGCCTCTAATTCAGCCCTTAAAAAACCATAATGCTCAGCCACATCACTATTCCAATCCAAGACATCAACTCGTCTTAAAAATTCTTGTACTACTCGATGAAGCTTCTTAGCGTCTGGCTTTTTAGCTAGGCCATATAGAATTTCTCCTTCGGAAATTACCGATAAGCATAGTCTATCCATCGGCAGGCAAGCTATTTTTTTGCTTACTAATGGGTTCTGCTTGATGAGACTGCTGACAGTATTGGTATCGAGCATATATCTCATTACTCATTAACCCCATCAAAAGGGTCTCGATTTTGAGAGCCTTGATTTCGGTCTTCGGGGTTTAAAAAATCCGATGGAATATCAGCATCGTTTAGCGCAAAGAAAAATCCATCCCAGTTTTCAGGCTTTCTAGACAAAATTAAGTCCCCAGTATTTGCATCGCGTCGGATGAATACCTCTTTTTCTTCAAAACGAAACGCCGCAGGTAACCGTATTGCCTGACTTCGCCCATTCATAAAGACTTTTGCTATTTGACTCATCATCTTAGCTCCTTGGTATATATCATAATATATACCATATTAACCCTAAATACTACTTAAATAAATCAGAATATCTGATACTTAACTTAGGTTTTTCTGATTAATTGCCAATTTGAGCTTACAGAATCCCATTTACGAAAGAAACAGCTGTGCTCACCAGTGTGACAGGCGATTCCATCTTTTTGTTCAACTATTAACAAGATCGTATCTCCATCGCAGTCTAAGCGAATTTCTTTTACTTTTTGAGTGTGGCCAGACTCTTCACCTTTGTGCCAAAGTTTTTGACGAGAGCGTGTCCAGTAAACCGCCTCGCCTAAACGTAAGGTTTCTAAAAGTGCATCACGATTCATCCAGGCCATCATCAATACATCACCACTACCTACTTCCTGCGCAATGACAGGCACTAGGCCTTGCTCATTCCATGCCACAGCATCTAATAGGGTTTGGTCTTGAGGATTTTTATCTGTATCTGACATTTCCTCAATTTTGACAGAATTGTTGAGGCCAAACCGAATAAGCAGTTACCAGTGCCCACAGCAATGACCCGCCCCGCCTCATGGACACTCAGCATATTTGTGTGTATGATGTGTATGTAATCTATCATTTGCGGATGAATAGCAAAGAACTAATTAAGGCCTTAGAAAAAGATGGTTGGGTATTGTGGGGCTCAAAAGGTTCTCATCATGTTTTTAATCACCCCCATAAAACTCGGCATATTACTTTTCCTCACCCCAAAAAGGATTTAGGAATTGGGTTAGTTCAAAAGCTAATAAAACAAGCAGGAATGAAATAGAGGAATCATCATGAAATATCCAATTGCTATAGAACCGGGTGGAGATAAAACGGTGTGGGGCGTAATCGTTCCTGATTTGCCAGGCTGCTTCTCTGCCGCTGATAGCGGAATTGATGAGGCCATTGAAAATACCAAAGAAGCGATTGAGCTTTGGATTGAGTCAGCCTTAGATGCCGGCGAAGATGTGCCAAAGCCCAGCTCAATTACAGCTCTACAGAAGAAGAAAGAATTTAAAGGATATATCTGGGCAATTGCCGAGATTGACCCAGCTTTGCTTTCAGACGATATCGAAAGAGTCAACATCTCTTTACCAAAAAGAGTATTAGCAAGATTGGATGCAAAAGCTAAATCAGCAGGTGAAAATCGTTCCGCTTTTATCGCTCACATGGCGATTAGCGCATAAAAGTCCCGACTAAATACGAACCGGAATTCCTTGGGCGGCCATATATTCTTTTGCCTGTCCTACGGTGAATTCGCCATAGTGAAAAATACTAGCAGCTAATACTGCATCTGCATGGCCCTTGGTAATACCGTCAACAAGGTGCTGTAGATTACCTACGCCGCCCGATGCAATTACCGGTATAGATACCGCATCACTCACGGCCGCCGTTAAAGCCAAATCAAAGCCATCTTTACTGCCATCACGATTCATGCTGGTAAGTAAAATTTCGCCGGCGCCGCGTTTGGCTACCTCACTAGCCCACTTGACTACATCAATACCAGTAGCTGTTCTGCCGCCGTGGGTAAATACCTCCCAATTACCGGCAGAAGTTTGCTTAGCATCGATCGCAACCACAATGCATTGGGATCCGTAATAAGCAGCAGCATCAGAAACTAAATCTGGATTAGCGACTGCCGAAGAATTTATGCTCACTTTATCTGCACCAGCATTCAGTAAGCGGCGCACATCAGCGACGGCACGCACCCCACCACCAACAGTGAGGGGAATAAAGACTTGTGAAGCCACATCTTCAATGATGTGTAAGATTAAGTCACGCCCATCAGATGTTGCAGTAATGTCTAAGAAAGTGAGCTCATCCGCGCCTTGGGTGTCATAGCGTTTGGCGATTTCTACAGGATCACCTGCATCTCGTAAGCCAACGAAATTCACACCCTTAACAACTCGCCCTGCAGTCACATCAAGGCAAGGAATAATTCGCTTAGTGAGCACTAGATAATTTTCTTTGCGTACTTGAGAGTTAACTCATCTGCATATTTTTGAGCTACTGCAAGATCAAGGTCGCCAGCATAAATAGAGCGGCCAGCAATGACGCCCATCACGCCCTCTTCTTCTGCCTTGCAGAGCGCTTCGATATCTTTATTACTTGAGAGGCCGCCGCTTGCAATTACTGGAATACGAATAGCCTGAGCAAGCTTGATGGTAGCGTCAATATTGACACCCTTGAGCATGCCATCGCGACCAATGTCGGTGTAGATGATTGCTTCAACACCCCAGTCTTCAAACTTCTTGGCAAGGTCAATCACCTCATGACCAGTGATCTTGCTCCAACCGTCCGTAGCGACCTTGCCATCGCGAGCATCTAAGCCAACCATGACATGGCCAGGGAATGCAGTACACGCATCTTGCACAAAGCCAGGACGCTTCACTGCAGCAGTACCAATGATCACAGTACTAATGCCGTCATCCAATAAACGCTCAATCGTTTCAAGATCACGAATGCCACCGCCCAATTGAACGGGAATCTCATTTCCCACTGCTTTGAGAATCGATTTGATGGCAGATTCGTTTTTGAGTTTGCCTGCAAATGCACCATTGAGATCTACTAGATGCAAGCGGCGTGCTCCTTTGCTAATCCAGTGTGCTGCCATCGCACCAGGATCTTCAGAGAAAACCGTGGCTTTGTCCATATCACCTTGTTCAAGTCGAACGCAGTGGCCGTCTTTGAGATCAATTGCAGGAATCAGCAGCATATCTAAAGGTTAGAGAGTTTTAAGGTTGCCAAGAAACAAAATTTTGATAAAGCTTTAATCCGTATTCTGCACTTTTTTCTGGATGAAATTGTGTAGCGAAAATATTATCTCGTGCCACTGCAGAAGTAAACCAGTCTCCGTACTCTGTCGAGCCTGCAATATCTTCTTTGCGTTGCGGCACAACATAGTAGCTATGGACAAAATAAAAGCTGCTTAAGTCTGGAATACCACTCCAAAGGGGGTGTTTTGAGTCTTGACGCACCTGATTCCAGCCCATATGGGGAACTTTATAAGATGAGCCATCAGCCTGCTTCTTGCCGGCCAACTCAAAACGACGGACCTCGCCAGGAATTAAGCCTAAACAGGATGTCCATAGGGTTTTTTCTGTTGCGCGAACTTCAGCGCTTTGATCAAATAGCATCTGCTCACCTACACACACTCCAAGTAGGGGCTTATTTTTTGCTGCTTCTAAGAGCGCCTCTAACAAACCAGACTCTTCAAGATGTTTCATGCAATCAGGCATGGCACCTTGACCCGGTAAGACAACGCGAGCTGCAGAACGAATATCTTCCGGCTGATGCGCAATCAATACATTGTCACCTGGAGCTACATGATGAAATGCTTGATACACGGAACGAAGATTTCCCATTCCATAATCAACGATCGCAATAGTTTGCGCCAATTTAACTTATCTTTCGCTGTTGTCTACAGAGCAACTATAAGGTGTCTAGGTTAGAGACTGCCTTTAGTTGAAGGGACGGCACCAGATGCCCGTGGATCAATGGCTAGAGCCATACGTAAGGCGCGGCCAAAAGCCTTGAACACAGTTTCAATCTGATGGTGCGCATTAATGCCACGCAAATTATCAATGTGTAAAGTCACTCCAGCGTGATTCACAAAACCACGGAAGAACTCAATGCTGAGATCAACATCAAAGTCACCAACTCGAGCGCGAGTAAATGGCACATTAAATTCTAATCCTGGACGACCAGAAAAATCGATCACAACGCGAGAGAGGGTTTCGTCCAAAGGTACATAGGCGTGGCCATAACGGGAAATGCCTGCCTTATCACCTACTGCCTTAGCAAAAGCCTGACCCAAGGTAATTCCCACATCTTCAACAGTGTGGTGATCATCAATATGGGTATCGCCATTGGCAACTACTTTGAGATCAATCATGCCGTGACGAGCAATCTGATCGAGCATATGGTCTAGAAAAGGAACGCCAGAGGCTAGCTCAGCCTTACCAGTACCATCTAAATTGATGGAAATTTGAATTTTGGTTTCCGAAGTGTTTCGGGTAACGTCGGCTTGCCGCATTTCATTGCGCCGCGAGGCGAAGTGTTGATTGAAGCCTCATAATATCATTCCTAGAAGATATATAAATGCAGATATTGCTTCACTTTCCTTCTGATTTTTGAGCTGAGTACCCTAATGAGCCGTTTTTGGAGCCCTGTTGTTCAAACCTTGACCCCTTATATCCCCGGGGAGCAACCGCAAATGCAGCGGCTGGTAAAGCTCAACACAAACGAAAGTCCTTATGGGCCCTCACCCAAGGCTCTTGCAGCGATTGATGGCCAAAACAACGAAGATTTACGTCTTTATCCAGATCCAGAGGGCGCTGCTCTGAAGCAAGCCATTGCCAAGTTACATAGCTTAGATCCAAAACAAGTCTTTTTAGGAAACGGCTCAGATGAAGTTCTGGCCCATGTATTTGCTGGCCTACTCAAACATAGCAAACCAGTTCTCTTTCCTGATATCACTTATAGCTTCTACCCGGTCTACTGCAAACTGCTTGGCATTGACTACAAGGCAGTGCCACTGGGAAAAGAATTTGAAATCAATCTGGTAGATTACAAAGCTCCAAATGGTGGAATTATTTTCCCCAATCCAAATGCACCAACTGGCAGATCTATAACGCATTCCGAAATTGAAACTCTTCTCTCTCACAATACAGATTCTGTAGTGGTGATTGATGAAGCCTATGTTGATTACGGCACGCAGTCTTGTATTCCATTATTACGTGGCGCTACTTGCCCAGATAATCTTCTAGTCGTTCATACACTCTCCAAGTCACGAGCCCTTGCTGGTCTGCGCGTTGGTTTTGCGGTAGGTCATCCCAATTTAATTGAGGGCTTAGAGCGAGTAAAAAATAGTTTCAACTCCTATCCTCTGGGGCGTCTAGCCCAGGCAGGTGCAATCGCTGCGATTGAGGACCAAGCTCACCTTGAGCAAACCTCTGCAAAGGTAATGCAAACACGGGTAAAGCTAGTCAGTGATCTAGGCAGTCTAGGATTTGAAACATTGCCCTCAACTGCAAACTTTATTTTTACTAGCCATCCTGAGCATGCTGGTGCAAAACTCTATCAAGCATTGCGAGATCACGGCATCATCGTGCGCCACTTTAAATTGCCACGTATAGAAAATTTCTTACGTATTACGATTGGCACAGATGAACAAAGCGGCGAACTTGTCGCCGCTTTAAAAGAAATCCTAGCTTAGATTTATTTTTTCAGGCGCATTTCAGCTGCACGTGCATGGGCTTGCAAGCCCTCGCCATGAGCTAGGGTGCTAGCAACGATTCCTAAGGTTTGGGCACCAGCTTCACTCACTTCAATCATGCTAGAGCGCTTAATAAAGTCGTACACACCCAGTGGTGACGAAAAGCGGGCAGTACGGGCTGTTGGCAACACATGGTTAGGTCCAGCACAGTAATCCCCAAGCGACTCACTCGTGTAGTTACCCATGAAAATAGCACCGGCATGACGAATTTTCTCTGCCCACTTGCGTGGCTCGGTAGCGCAAATCTCCAAGTGCTCTGCGGCAATTGCATTAGCAATCTCACAGGCTTCACTCATATCCTTTACCTGAATTAATAAAGCGCGATTCGTCAAAGATGCTTCGATGACTTTAGCTCTTGGCATTTCAGGAAGCAGATTATTAATGCTAGCCTGTACTTGTTCAATAAAGCTGGCATCTGGACACAACAAAATGGACTGGGCTTGCTCATCGTGTTCTGCTTGAGAAAACAGATCCATCGCAATCCAGTCGGGATCACTCGAGCCATCGCACAGGATCAAAATTTCTGAAGGGCCGGCAATCATGTCAATACCAACAACTCCAAATACCCTGCGCTTAGCAGCAGCAACATAAGCATTGCCTGGACCAACAATCTTATCTACCGATGGAATGGTTTTAGTGCCGTAAGCCAAAGCACCAATTGCCTGGGCGCCGCCAATCGTAAAGACGCGATCTACACTCGCCAAATAAGCAGCAGCTAATACCAATGGGTTACGTGCACCATCGGGTGTTGGCACAACCATGATGACTTCCTGAACACCGGCGACTTTTGCCGGAATAGCATTCATCAAAACGGAAGAAGGGTAAGCAGCTTTACCGCCGGGAACATAAATACCAACACGATCTAATGGCGTGACTTTTTGACCTAAACGTGTACCGTCTGCCTCTTCATATTCCCAAGAGTGACAGCCTGCTTCGATCTTTTGCTGCTCGTGATAGGCTCGCACTCTTTGTGCGGCAATGTCTAATGCGCTCTTTTGCTCAACTGGTAAAGACTTATAAGCCTGCTCCAAATCTTTGCGTGAAATTTCTAGTTCAGAAACCTGATTAACATTTAAGCGGTCAAATTGTTTAGTGAAGCCTAAGACTGCTTCATCACCCTTATCCTTAACTGCTAAAAGAATCTTGGCGACAGTAGCATCAATCGCGTCATCATCAGCCATAGGCAAGGAAAGGCTAGAGAGCAAGGTTTCTTTGAAACCCACATCCTGGCTATTGAGGCGCTTGACTTTGATTTGTACAGACATTTGAGTGGGAAGTAAGGTTGCGCTTTACTTCAGCAACTCAAAAATAGGTTGCAGTTGAGCACGCTTACGCTTGTATGAAGCTTGGTTCACTACTAGGCGCGCACTGATATCAGCAATCGGTTCAACTTCAACCAAGCCATTAGCTTTAAGCGTATTACCAGTAGAAACCAAGTCCACAATCGCATCCGCTAAACCTACTAGTGGCGCCAACTCCATAGAGCCATAGAGCTGAATCGTATCAATGTGTACGCCTTTGTTAGCAAAGTGCTCACGTGCGCAATTGATATATTTCGTTGCTACCTTTAAACGAGAGCCCTGCTTAACCGCTGCAGCATAGTCAAAGCCTTCACGTACTGCAACCGACATACGGCACTTTGCAATATTGAGATCGTATGGGACATAAAGACCATCAGTCCCTTTTTCCATGAGCACATCCAAACCTGCCACACCAAAATCAGCACCCCCAAATTGCACATAGGTAGGCACATCTGAGGCGCGCACAATAATCAAGCGCACATCTGGATTTGAGGTCTCAATAATGAGTTTGCGTGACTTTTCAGGATCTTCCTTCGGCACAATGCCGATCTTAGATAAGATCTCTGCAGTTTCTTCGAAGATGCGGCCCTTAGAGAGGGCTAAAGTCAATTTCATGGACTAATTATCCATCAGGCTTACTTGATACGCTCAATCTTTGCGCCTAAAAGTGTCAATTTATGCTCCATACGGTCATAGCCACGATCTAAATGGTAGATCCGATCAACCTGAGTTTCACCTTGAGCTGCCAAGCCAGCAATGACCAAACTAGCAGAGGCACGTAAATCTGTAGCCATCACAATAGCACCTGAGAGCTTTTCAACGCCCTGCGCAATAGCGGTATTTCCTTCGATTGCGATATCAGCACCTAAGCGATTTAACTCTTGAACGTGCATAAAACGATTCTCAAAAATCGTTTCGGTAATCGTGGAACTGCCACCAGCGACTGCATTGACAGCCATCAATTGCGCCTGCATATCAGTTGGGAAGGCTGGGTACTCTGAAGTACGAAAGCTCACAGCCTTGGGACGGCCCTGCATTGAAGCCTTAATCCAATCCGAACCCACTTCCATTTGTAGGCCAGCCTCTTTCAGTTTGACCATCACCGCATCTAAAGTATCAGGGCGGCAATGCTTCACAAGCACCTCGCCACCAGCAGCAGCCACTGCGCACAAGAATGTACCCGCCTCAATGCGATCTGGAATCACTGCATGCTCAGCGCCATGCAGTTTTTCAACACCTTCAATGACTAAACGATCACTGCCAATACCAGTAATCTTTGCGCCCATCTTCACCAATAACTCGGCAAGATCACCAACTTCTGGTTCGCGTGCAGCGTTTTCTAGAATAGTTGTGCCTGATGCTAAAGTAGCGGCCATCAATAAATTCTCTGTGCCTGTTACCGTAATCATGTCAGTCAAAATTGATGCGCCTTTGAGACGATCTGTTGGCGGCTTGGTTTCTGCTTGGATATAGCCACTCTTAATCTTGATACTTGCGCCCATAGCCTTCAAACCCTTGATGTGCTGATCTACAGGGCGAGCACCAATCGCGCAACCACCAGGTAAGGAAACCTTAGCGCTATGCATTCTGGCGAGTAGGGGGCCAAGAACCAGAATAGAGGCCCGCATGGTTTTCACCATCTCATAGGTTGCTTCTGAACTCTTGATCACAGTTGCACTGAGTATTAAATGACTACGATCACTCGCATCCGGAAATGTAACGGTCACACCAATTTCCTGCAAGAGTTTGAGCATCGTGCGCACGTCCTGCAAATCTGGAACATTGCGCAATACCACTGGT
>Ga0194056_10002178_pt1 | contig 10417 bp, 11 predicted proteins | sample SepL4413m_MetaG_FD_155458 | JGI IMG/M metagenome (GOLD analysis project Ga0194056, IMG submission 155458) | Anoxic zone freshwater microbial communities from boreal shield lake in IISD Experimental Lakes Area, Ontario, Canada - Sep2016-L442-13m | ecosystem: Environmental > Aquatic > Freshwater...
CACAGAATTATTAGCAATAAATATGCCAAAACACTTTTTCCAATTTTACTAGGCATTGAATTCAGTTTGCGAAGCATGATTATCCTCCATTTCTAATTCATTCATTATTTCTTTAGAAATTTCAAGAACTTCCTGATTATCATTTTCCCTTGGTCTCTCAATTGAAATCTTGAATTCTTTCTTAATTTTCCCTGGATTTGCTGACAAAACTATAATCCTGTCAGCAAGCATTAATGCCTCTGAAACATTATGCGTTACAAAAAGAATAGTCTTCTTAGTTTCAAGCCAAATACGCTCCAATTCTGTCAGAAGCACTGATTTAGTAAGAGTATCAAGTGCAGCAAAAGGCTCATCCATAAGTAAAACATCCGAATCCATTGCCAACGCTCTCGCAAGCGCCACCCTTTGCTTCATGCCGCCTGAAAGTTCATGAACATATGAATTTTGAAAATTGGTGAGATTAACCATTTCTAAATATCTTAACGCTATTTCTTTTATCTCTTTTTTCGGCACTTTTGCCATCTTCAGTCCAAAAGAGACATTACTGATAACATCAAGCCAAGGAAATAAAGCGGCTTCCTGAAACATTACAACCCTGTCTGGTCCCGGTAGTTTTACCTCTTTGTCGTTAAGAAAAACCTTGCCCGAAGACGCTTTTTCAAGACTAGCAATGATATTAAGCAATGTTGATTTACCACAACCGGAGGGTCCAAGTATGCATACAAATTCGCCCTCACTGATTTCAATATTAATATCATCGAGTGCAAGCAATACTCCATTTTTTGACTTAAAGGACTTTTTTATATTTTTCAAGGTCAAAGTACCCATTTTTTCTCCCGCCAATGTCTATTATTTAATCTGCTTTTGTCCTTTTTGCTTTAAAAGTTTATTAAGAATATTTAGGTTAAATAGACCACTTAAATCCGGATTCCCTTTTATTGTGCCCAGACTAACAGAAAGCTTTACCAAATCAGCGAAAGCGTCTTTTTCAGGATCTACCGTTGGAGTCATTCTTTTAAATGAGTTTACTAGCACGTCCTTGTCAAGAGCACTATTGGTGAGTTTTTTGATTTCAGAATTTATTGCATCGCTAGTTATATCCGAGCTTATCATTAATGAATCAGTTAATTCCAAGTGTGCCCTTAGAAACATTTCAATAATCTCAGGATTATTATCGATTATCTCTTTTCTAGCAATAACAAGTGTAGTAGGGTATTTCCCATCTCTCCAAACCGCCTTATAATCCAGCATAACATTTGCGCCAACTTCTTTCACAAGTCTTGACCCCCAAGGTTCAGGAACAAGCGCAGCATCAATTTCTCCCTTATCGAACTGAGTTTTAATATCCGGATTATTGACCTGCAAGATTTCTACAGTTCCACCTTTTGAAACATCCTTCAAACCATTTTGAAACATTAAATTCCTTAGCATCAAATCCTGAGTGTTTCCATATTGAGGTACAGCAATTTTTTTACCATTTAACTGCTTTACATCAGTCAATTTTTCATCTTTTCTCGTTACAAGTATTGCCCCGGCATTATTTGCTCCTGAAATAATCTGGACATCACCGTTCATACTTATATATCCGTTAATCGCAGGTCCAGGTCCTATGTAACCAATATCGACCTCTCCAGCTTTAAAAGCCTCTATCTCAGCAGATCCAGCAATAAATTGTTTCCATTCAATTTCATAGCCAATTCCAAAAGACTTGCTGAACTGGCCTTGCGCCTTACCTAGAAGTGCTTGTGAGTGAGTTAGATTCGGGAAAAACGCAATTTTGACTTTCTTCTTTCCTTCATATGAATTTGAACATGCGGAAAAAACTGTTACCAATAACACCAAAGCAAGAATCAAGCTTAATATCTTTTTCATTCAAACGCCTCCAGAATAAATCAATAATTTATACTAACTCTATAAACTTAATAGAGATTGTATCTTAATTATCACGTCAATTTACAGGTACGTCAAGTAAAAAAAAGAGATTACATAGAAAATATTTCATTTTCACGTATAATCTCTTAAGTGTGTTTGTAATTCTCATTAATAAATAACTGCTATTCCTCTTGATACAGAGCGGTCGAAAGATATCTTTCCCCAGTGTCAGGTAGTAACACAACAATTGTCTTACCCTTATTTTCAGGTCTCTTAGCCACCTGTGTCGCCACATATGCTGCCGCGCCAGATGAAATACCCACTAAAAGGCCTTCTGTTCTTGCAAGTTGGCGAGCTGTTTCAAAAGCATCTTCATTTCTTACTTGTAAAATCTCGTCTACAAAATCTCTTTTAAAGTTATCAGGCACAAATCCAGCACCAATACCTTGAATCTTGTGAGGACCTTTTACTCCACCCGATAATACAGGAGAATCGGTAGGCTCAACGGCGATAATTTGAACCTTTGGGTTCTTTTGTTTCAAGGATTCTCCAACTCCAGTAATAGTTCCTCCGGTTCCAACTCCAGCAATAAAAATATCCACTTTGCCGTCTGTATCTCTCCAGATTTCTTCAGCAGTCGTTGTGCGGTGGATTGCTGGATTAGCAGGATTTTTAAACTGTTGTGGTAAGAAAGAGTTCGGCGTCTCAGCGGCTATTTCTTCTGCCCTCTTGATTGCTCCACCCATTCCATCAGGTCCAGATGTCAGAACTATCTCAGCTCCTAATGCTTTCATTATATTGCGTCTTTCAACAGAAAACGTCTCAGGCAATGTAATTATTAGTCTGTATCCCTTTGCGGCAGCTACAAATGCTAGCGCGATTCCTGTGTTTCCACTGGATGGTTCAATAATTACTGAATCCTTAGTTAAAATACCTCTATCCTCGGCGTCTTTTATCATTGCAAATCCAATCCTGTCTTTGACACTACTCGCTGGATTAAATGATTCAAGCTTTGCAATCAATGTAGCTCCGAGTTCATTTTTCGCATTGTAATTTCTTAGTTCCAACAATGGAGTGTTTCCTATTAAATCTGTTAAATTCTTTGCAATTTTACTCATAAAATCGCCCTCCTTTTTAATTCCTATAATACATACTGGTTTAGTATATTTTATTATAAACTTTCAAATTCACAATGTCAATTCTTTTTCGAAATCCATTATTAAATCATAAATATCTTTTACTCCAACGGAAACTCTAATCTCATTGAGTCCAGGGAGCCTAAAAGTAGCAGACTGTCAGATTGGAAAACTCACCGCTCCGGTGTGCGAATCATAGCCCTTTGAACCATACTCGACCCATGCACGACCTTTGATTTGAAATTTAGGTTGAGTTCCTTCTTCTACATTCTCATCGCGATTCCTTTCATAATTTTTGAGGACGATTCTCCTTCGCCAGTTATTAAAACAGAACAAGAAATTCGCCCCCATATTATTTAGTTCACAAAACGAAATTATTTTACATTCACTTTACACTTCGCAGTCTTCTTACCGTCCACTGTCGTAACTGACACATATGCACTTCCTTTTTTAATGCCCTTTACGCTTCCGGTCGAACTAATTGTTACAATTGCTTTGTTGCTTGAATTCCAAGTCACTTTCTTGTTGCTGGCGTTAGAAGGCAATACTTTGCAAATAAGTTTATAAGTTTTTCCTTTTAACAAATTCAAACTAGTTTTGTTGAGTTTAATACTTAGAACCGGTTGTGTCACTGTGACCTTACAAACTGCTGTTTTTGCTCCGTCTGATGTATTTACAGTTATTGTTGCAGTTCCAGGACCCTTAGCCGTAACCTTTCCTGAAATTGTTACGGTTGCGACCTTTAAATTACTTGAAGTCCAAGTTAATAATTTGTTTGCTGCATCAGAAGGCTTTACCGTTGCCACTAGTTGAAGTGTCATTGAAACTTTTAGTGTTGCAGAAGTTTTATTAAGATTCACGGAAACTACAGGAATTGGCGTTGCCGTAACGATTGCTGTTGGCGTAGCCGTGACGGCTGCTGTTGGCGTAGCCGTGACGGCTGCTGTTGGCGTAGCCGTGACAACTGCAGTTGGTGTAGCCGTGACAACTGCAGTTGGTGTAGCCGTAGGATTTGGCGTTGCAGTTACTGACGGAGTAGGTCTAGGGGTTGCAGGAGCTAAGTTTATAGCTTGCGCCAACACAGGATAAATATTGTCGGCCATAGTCTTGTCGCCGATTTGACTTGTGTGTGCCCAGTCAATTGTGCAGGAATTTGGTGCAGAAGGATCGTCCACCCAAGGTGTCGCATTCTTTACATCTAACACAGGCGAAAGGCCGGTTGTCATCTCACCTGCAAGTGCTTTGAAGCTTGCCTGCATCTCTGTCATTGCACTCTGTGAGGGCTCGCCAAGTAGTACTTTAATCTTAGGATTTGCAGCCCTTAATTTATTTATTAAAGTTCTCATATATTCCTTTTTAACAGATACGCTTTCTGACCCATTTGTCCCTAAGTAAATTATTGCGATATCAGGAATAATCGTCTGTAACGGCGTCGTCAGGATGTCCCTGACGTCTTGGATTGTCCATCCCCAATAGCCTTCGTGTTTGTTATTGAACGTCTTGCCATTGTAAGTTGCATACGTCGGAGTTGAATTAAATCCATAGTTTCTGGATCCTACAAATTCAAAATTAACATTATTGTCTATCAACAGTTTCCATAACGGATACCTGTAAGAATACTCAATCGATGAAGCACCATTTCCATTTGTACCCTGAGTAATTGAGTCACCGATACACATAATTTTAATCGGGCCTGGCGTAGCATTCGGGTCAGGTGTTGGCGTAGCCGTAGGGATTGGCGTTGCAGTCATAGGTGGTAAAGTCGGCGGATTCGGCAAAGTCAAAGTAGTGACTTCTTTTACCATAATCTCGTCAATCGAAAAATCTGCTTGTCCCGCCTGCAAGCGTAACATAAAAGGCCCGTCGGCCCCAGCAATTCCCATGCCTGCACCAGCAGGTGCAGTGAAACGTATCGCTACATACTGCCACTGACTCGCAACACTTCCCGGCAATTTCATGGAAAACTGTACATATTTTGTCCCATCGTAAACATCAATACTAAAAATATACGGTAACGACCCTTTAATCCACGCATTCAATTCATAAAACTTTCCTGCGGTCATATACCCAACTTTTTCTTGCTTTAAAGCAACCTTCCAAGGAGCAAGTATTGTCACAGCTTTTGAAGTTCCAAAAGCGCCACCTGAAATAATTTGCGTATTGATTCCTCCTGGTTGAACATTGAAGAAAGCCGAGATTCCGTCAAGGGTTTCAGATTCAAAAGATGAATCACCTGTAAATAGATTCACCCCATCTGCGTACGATTTATTCTCAAATAATACTCCTTGGAAAATGGTTACTACTAATAATAAACTTAATAATGTTGCGATATTCTTTTTCATTGTTAGCCTCCAAAAAAATGCTATTTGCTTACTTAACTAACTTTTATAATCTTCTTGGCACTTGTTTGCCCAGAATATTTCACATAAGCACTAATCGTCTTCCCCTTTTTAATAGTACTTTTTAAAATCAATTTATACTTTCCAGTCGAATCAGATTTAACTGTATAACTTTTCGTATTAACTTTCAAATAAACCTTGGTAGACGGATAAGTGGTTCCTGATAAAATCTTTGACTTACTGGTAAACTTGGCAATCGATGGCGATGTTGGTTTTACGATTACTTTTACTTTAGTACTGCTCAACCCACTTCGAGTACAAGTAATCTCAAAAACATTGCCGATTTTTTGTTTTGGAATCGTTGCCTTCCACTTACCAGTTACAACTGAACAAAAAGCAATAGCGACATCGGAACCATTCAATTTAACTTTGATAAGACTATCTTTAACCCCTGTCCCTGAAACTGAGGTGGAACGATCAGTAATTGTAGTGGTTATTGTTGGAGCGTTTGGTGCAGTAGGCGTGTAAGGTATTAATGCAATATCATCAATATAAACTGAAGATTTTGTGTTCAAATAAAACAAAGGTGTCTCGGCACCAGCTCCAGTGCTAGTTGTAAAGTCATAAGAAAGAAATACCCACTGGCTAGAGGCTTCAGTTAACTCAACTTGAAATTGCTTATTATACATTTTAAATCCAAACGAAAAATTCACTTTTGATGCAACAGGTTTCACCCAAGCACTTAAACGATACGAGGTGTTGTTATTAACACCAGCGTTAAGTCCTAAGTCCGAATTCAGTCCAGTTTTATTAGTTGGGTCAACATAAATAAATCCAGATTTTTTGCCGCTATGTTTCTGAGTGTCACTAATTGACAAAATGTTATTCCATGAAGCTGGAATAGAACCCTCGGCGGCCGTTTCAAATCCTGGATCAATGCCAGCAAACAAATTATTGGTCCCTGCATTCCCAATGTTTGCGGTCGCCATTGTCGAAAATACGAGTCCTAAAGCAATTACCAAACTAATTTTCTTTGAAATAAAATTCAAATCTACCCCTCCTAAAATTCATTTTTAAAGTTTCAATTTTACAATCCATTTAAATTTTCTATAAAGCCATAATACTTCATACTTAACCCATTTACAATAATTTTCAAATATATTTATTCACAGCATTCATTATCTTCGGTATATGAGACTCGCCAAACAAAGTAACATGCCCAAGCCACTGGTTAATCTGCCATAATTCTTTTCTTTCAGAGTATCCCGGATCGATTGGATAGACCTCATGATATGCCTTAAAGAAATATTCTGAGACAGGATAGAAAAAATCAACAGTAGACAGGTCTATCTCTCGATTCCCGTAATAGATACTGCAGTCTATTGCAATCATTTGCTTACCATCATATAACAAATTCCCTGGCCAAGGGTCACCATGCAGTAATGAATTAGCCTGAACCGGACCACAAATCTCTGGCAATTTCTGAATAAGTTTTTCAACAGCATTAATATGCTCAGGTCTCATATTTCCCGCATCTATAGCCATTTTCATGGAGTCCCTAAGTCTGCGCTCCCCAAAAAATTCAATCCAAGTTTCCATTGGTGTGTTGTCTTGACGAAAGATTCCTAGATAACTATGTGTGTCCAGCCCACATTTATCAGAAGTAGATTGATGCAAAGTCGCAAGCCCTCTTCCGAGAACCTCCCAGGCTTTGTCATCTGCCATAGGCTTCACGTCTATCGCCTCCAAAATCAGCAAAGCCTTACCTTCAAAATCAATGACATCTATAACTTCAGGAGTTTTTATAGTTGAATGATTATTTATATAATTCAATCCATGAGCTTCCTGAGCAAATTGATCAAGAGAAAATGGATTACCTCCGACCTTAACAAATACATCGAATCCATTACCTCTTATCATGGCAATGTCATGCATACAACCTTCTTCGATTTTTGATATCGATTGAATTTGAAATGCCCTATTAAGATATTTGCTTACAGATTTTTCGATTGGCTTATTAAACGTTCCATCTATCAATAATCCCATTTTCTCATGCCTCCATATTCTAATAAATCCACCCTTAAATCACGTTTCTTTCTTCGAATTCTTCTTCGGCTTAAGTGAAAAATACCCAATAACTGAGATAATTAAAGCCCCAATAGCATCAACAATAATATCCTTCATTGTATCTGCTAGAGCTGCATGACCTACTAACAAGGTTCCATTTGGAAGCCTGAATTTCTGCATGTTAACTAATAAAAATTCGTCGGAAAGATACTCATAAATCTCCCATATCGCGCCAACAGCTAGAGCAAAGCAAAATGCAAAAACTGCGATGAAAAATGGGTTTAGTTGAACCCCGACATGCTTTGAGTCACTTAACTCTCTGCAGACTATAAACCCAAGTGCGCCGAGCATGGCTGCGCTGAACGCATGCATTATCACATCCCAATATGGAATTAGATAATAGAAGTTTTGAATCTCACCTAAATATATGGAGCAGAATAAAAACACAAAATAGAGAATGTACATATAATTCGGAATAATCAAATGCAATCTGCGTTCTAAGATAGAAGGAATAAACATAACTACTAATCCTAAAATGCTCTGAATAAGCATCAGCGAATAACCACTCTTGGACTCAATTGGAACTACGACCATTTTATAAATCGAATAGATCATTGAGATAAATAAAATCGCAAACAAGATTATTCCAAATATTTTTTCTAAATCATATTTTCTTTGCTTTTGATTCATGTCTTCGTTTCCTTTAGTTTTTCTGTAATTCCACAAAAGAATTCTTCATTCCAAATGTCAAGTTCACTTACATTCTTAATAAACGGCAATACATCTTGCTTTGCCTGCACGAAATTGATTTCGGCAAACCGCTTAAAAAGCATTTCCTTGACATCGTCAATAGCTATCTGCTCTCCATTAAGAATATATCCTGTCTGTACAAGCCGAGCTGAAAGATGCATTAGATTAAACGCGGTATCTCTTGAAAGATAAAAAACATAATCATAAAGGTCTCTGCCCTTAACACGATTTTTCCATGCCCTACAAATTACCGCATGAATTTTCCCAGCAAAAAGAGAGGGCATGTCGTACAATGTGATTTCATATGGAATGGGCAGTAACCTATATTTGGTTTCAAATGTAGCTTCATTAGGGGGATTAGTATCTACTTCGAACTTAACCTTAATAAGTTCATTCGATCCAATATTATTTGCAAGTTTCTCATCAGGATAAAACAACATAATATGCTCCTTGGTACTTCCTTTTAAAAATGCCGACTTTATTCCAGATTCAACTGTTTTTTCAATTACTTTAGTATTGAAATTAAGTCCGTACGCGCGAATTTCTTTTTCAAGAATTGGCAAATATTCTGAAAATTCAAAAGAAGGATCGCATTCTTTTAAAGAGAAATCCAAATCTTCTGAGAACCTCTCCAGAGCATAAAAGATTCGAAGTGCCGTTCCGCCATAAAACGCAGCTTTCTTGAAAAAGTTTGCCCTACTTAATCCACTTAAAACAATTTCCTGAACAACCTCTTTGATTACATTCTTTTTGTCATATATATTCTGAGAATCGTATTGCTTCAGCATCTGCTCAATAATTTGATTCATTTTTCAACCTTCTTTCAATATACGCCCTCAATAATTTATGGTTTTGCGAATGAAAACATGTGGCAATTTGAATGAGTTCTTTTAAGTCAAGTTGAGAAAACGCTTCTCTATCAATTCTGAGATCTTCAAATAATAATCTTTCTAATTCTCCTCGGTTCTTTTGAGGGGAGATTACGTATAGCATATCACAAATTGCTTTCTCTGGCGTGGCTATTTGATAACCGTACCCATTTTCTATATGCAGAACTAGACCTATAGGATAAGCCTCACTTGGGACATCACGATAAGTATACATCCCAAAATGTGTTGAATATATCTTCGCCTTTTTCTTTTCAAAAGTCGCTGAAGTAAAATTATAAACCGCCTCAGGAATAAGAGAGTAATACGCCAAAGCGAACTCAAAAGACAAATATGATGGTCCATAAATGATTTGAGCAAGGTAGTATCCAGGAATACTACCTTGCGTCTCATATATACCTCTGACCACAGGAATCAATTGACCAACATCAACTAGTCGCCGAATTTTAGCATTCGGATTTGCATATTCATTTAGTTCATCAGTTAACATTGCCGTAGTTTTTATCATATTTTCACCACCTAAAGCAATTATACTGCTTTTACTGGATGAAATCAAATAAAATTCAATCATTTCTTGTTCCTTGCTTTAAAATCTTTATCAATCCTCTCTTTCCAGCTAGCGTCCATACACTTATTCACGCGAAGACTATTAATTGCCTCGCCGACCACTTCATAGTTTAACTGAGTGCCCACTGTATCTGCATGATAATTCACTGCACGATCTTCGCTAATACCAAAGCGATTAGCTACGTCAATTGCGTCGATATTTGCACCTAAGAAAATAAATTCCCAGCCAAATTTCTCTTTTTGCCTTTCAATCAGTAACTTTACATGGTCATAATTAAAAAGGCGACTTGCATTTTCCATCCCGTCAGTGGTAATTACGAAAATTGTCTTTTCAGGACGGTCTTCCTCACGGGCATATTTGTGAATATTCCCGATATGGTTGATTGCCCCTCCAACCGCATCAAGAAGTGCAGTGCATCCACGCACAAAGTATTCTTTGTCCGTAATAGGCTTGACTCTCTTAATGTCAAATCGATCGTGCAACACTTCAGATAAGTCATCGAACAAAACTGTCGAAACGACCGCTTTACCCGTAGTAACTTTCTGCTTTTCAAGCATTGCATTATAGCCGCCAATTGTGTCGCTTTCCAGCCCGCTCATCGAGCCGCTTCTGTCAAGAATAAATACGATTTCTGTAAGATCTTTTTTCATTTTACTAACCTCCTGTAATCTATCGTTCTGTTAATCTATATTTACTAAAATATATTCAAAATCCACATTTCTCTAGGGTTTCAAGGTTTTTTTATAAACAAAAACAATGACCCCCCTTTTTTGATATACTTGAGTTAACCAGAAACAA
>Ga0194056_10002183_pt1 | contig 10403 bp, 14 predicted proteins | sample SepL4413m_MetaG_FD_155458 | JGI IMG/M metagenome (GOLD analysis project Ga0194056, IMG submission 155458) | Anoxic zone freshwater microbial communities from boreal shield lake in IISD Experimental Lakes Area, Ontario, Canada - Sep2016-L442-13m | ecosystem: Environmental > Aquatic > Freshwater...
GATAATACTTCTTTTGTTGTTAATCAATCCTTGACTATTGATAAACGCGATCAACAGCAAGCGCATGTTTTTGGCTATCTGATTTTTATTGATGAAAGCGAACTACATTTTAGAGAGTTTATTGATGCTTCTGAAGGCAGTATTGATAAACTCGCTTACAGTTATCACTTACAGGATAAAAATAATAATTTATTATTCCGTTATGATAATGCCAAACATAAACCCGCTTTAGGTTTTGATGAACATAAACACGGGTTGGACGATATTATTTATTCACCCGCACCACAGTTAGAAAAAGTAATACAAGAAATTATGCTGCTACAAAAATTCTAAGTTTTATAGTGCACAAGGCTATAATTACTGGAGTACAAACCTTGGTTTGTATTTTCTTAAACGCATAGTTCTTAAGCTCCAGCGTTGTATGATGACGCTGGAGCATCAACTGCGGCATTCCCGCTCCAGAGCGGCATACACGCCAACTTAAGTGCTAACTATTTGAAATATAAATTTAAAATTGGAGGTCGCGGCAGAATATAATAGGTATTATTTAGTCAACTGGAGACTGCCATGAAAAACTCACCCAATATAGATGCCCAATTTGAGGTGTTTGTGCAAGAGTTGCTCTCTGATTATCTGGTGTCCTTTATTAAACCAACGTGGCATTCAATACATGGGTAGAGTTTTTAGCCTGTATGAACCTATAAAAAATGGTCAGGGTAAAATTAAAGTGGATGATTCTATCTGGAAAGTGCAAGGTGAAGACTGCGACATAACGACCCGTGTGAAAGTGATTGCCGTACGTGGAACGGTGTTTGAAGTGGAAAAAGTCGATTAGGTATTGTCAAACGGCATCTCACTATTAGCAACAACAACTGGAAACGCATTCCTGATGACCTAAGGAAACCCGACATGAATTTACATTGATGAAAGCTAACGCCGTTTCTCTCAATGTCTGGTGTGAGAACTGGCGTTTTTACATGACACAAACACTTTCGTTGAAAACATCCACTATAATCCAAAAAATCTGGCATTAGTCCAAAAGCAGACATAGAATCGACAGTAAAATTAGCTCCGTGAAGGACAAATATCGGCCAATTGCGGACGGTGGCGAGTGACTGCTTTAGAGCAAGCCATTTTGCGACATGGTGTTTATGCGTTTAATATACTACGAGAAGCCGTTTAAATATCCTAAAAATTTCTCGATCAGAACGGGCTACTTTTGGGAAGTCGAAAACAGGGTAAATGCCTTGCTGGATAAGGTATTCAGAAAAGCTCTATGAGACTTTTGTGTTGTTTGTTTAAACGCACCTAACAAATGACTGATGAAGTTCGAGTCACCATAGGCGTGTCAAAAGGAACGAAAGATCTTGCGACATAGACGCTCAAATTTGTAAGTGGCAGCGCGAACGTCTCTTAGGTACTCTGAAATAGTCATTTCCTTTTCCCAGTCGAACAGCGGCATATCTTGCATTACATTCCTGCCTTTTCAATCAACTCTGCAAGCTGTTTATCCGTCATTTCTCTAAGCTTGTCCTGTAGCGGTTTTGGAAGATTCTTTGCGCGAGTTGCAAGACTCTGTGTTCTTCCATCTTTTCTTGTCTGCTTCTTAACCCTTGCTATATCAATTATGCGCTCACGAACATCGCTATCCTGTTCGCACAGATCGATCATTGCGTCCATCGCTTCATAAAGTTTGACACCGCTATCTTTAATCACAACCCTTAGCTTTTCAACTGCCTCTATTGTAATTGCAATTGTGGTTCTTGATGAAACAAGGTTTTGATGTATTTTGGTCATAATATTCTCTCTGTAAAAAAACTATTATACATTATTTTTTACATTGTTTTATTGTGTTCGTATTTGTAGGTTAAAGAGGTGTACGTTTAAATAAACAACATTGAATGGTGCGTAAAGATAGTTTTACCTGTCATATCAAGATTGAATGAGCGCTGATGGAATATGTTTTATTTCAAATATTCGTTCATCAACTTTGATAATCCGGAGCGTATCATGAGGCTTTGCCTGAATGACTTTATTGAAATATCCACCAAAACGTGCTCTAGGGCTGATGGTGATTGAGCTTTTAACGCGCATATCGGTATTTCTAACTTCACTACCAAATCGCAGTTCAATAAGGATACCTTGGCTTCCTGTTGCTCGATCACTAAAGCAATCTGGAGGGAAAAATTCTGAACATTTTGCAGGAATATCGATATAACCGTTTTTGATACCCTTTTCGGTCAAATTAATTTCGATATAAGGCTTTTCTTGTTCGTTGGTGTCCACTTCAAAGTCAATCTCCTTCCTATATAAAATCAATTCCATTTGTTCAGGATACAAGGCCGTAAAAACCTGCTCAGTAAACCAGGCAGGATCAACTTGTATAACTTTGGCAATTCTATGAGTATCTCCAATAGGAATCTTATCTATATTTTCTGCAATTGCCCAAAGTTGTTCGGAACTATAGCCTAAAAGCTTGGCAGCTTTGTCATACCGAAAGTTTTCGCTGTTATCAGCGTAAAATTTTTCTAATCTTGCTTGTATAAACGGAGCTATATCAATATAACGTAAACTGGTTGGCAGTTCATCTTTGTCGAAAGTAATAAAAGTCGTTTCCCTAAAGCCGCTTTTTCTACCCCGCATCCAACGTAGTGCTTCTGAGCTTTCAACATCCTTACCATTGGGACTATGTAGTTTATTTTCACCTTCATCTCGAAGTGCGTTCCTAACACTTTTTTCGTTCATATTAGTTAGTAACACAATATCTGCAATGGTTACACTATCACCAAAATCCAAACTACGCCTTGCATCAAAAAAATTACTCATATCCCATAGGTCAGAATTTCGCCATTTTTCCTCACCGGATAAATATTTCATTAGCCCCCATTTAGAATCATTACCAGTGCTTGTAACTATTCCGAACGTGTCGGTCAATTCAAGAAACTCTTTGAATACATATTCATCCCCGTCAAACCCATCAACGAATTCCGAATCCCCGCCCCCTATGCATCTTGCGTGATAAGCATAATCATAATAGTACTGTAAGGATCTGCCGATACGATATTTGGACAAATCAATTTGGTCATATTCCTCATCATATAAATGAAAAGTTTTACCATCAATATACTTAACAATATTATTGCCGAATTCACCTCCAGAGCCGCTGTCAAAACAATTATCTAAAAATGCAGCAAGATGAAGGATGCGTTCTGCAAGCTCTCTTTGCATATTTTTTAACTTAATATCGGTTATGTCTCTCATTATTTTTCCTAAAAATTCTTATGGTTAGATTATACACAGCGACATTGAAATGACAATTTAAATATTTAATTATTTCATTGAAATTCTTTTGAAAAAATAAATTGACTATTTGTGAAATTTTATTAAAATAGCCTCACTATCTTAATTTTTTACTTACGGAGCAGGGGCATGAACTTAACACTACACGCACAGACCAGGCTAGAGCAGAGAGGCATTTCTCCCGTAATTATCGACTGGCTTGAGCAGTATGGAGCTATCGAGCCACAAAATGGCTCAGAGTTAATTTACTTCAATCAGCTCAGCCTTAAAAAGTTGGCCAGTTATACCGGAGGGATTAGCAATAAAATTAATAAGCTCAAAAGTATTTATCTGGTAAGAGGAAATAATGGCAAGATTATTACTACCGGATATCGAGACGAATCAATTAAACGTAAATAGTACTATCAGGATTTTTTAACCCCTTACTTCTTAACAAAAGAGAACCAATACATCATGGCAAACTATCAATTTGAAAATTACAGGGCTCTCATTCAAAATGCGCCTCATTTTTCTATCACTGCCCCATTACCTGATTCACTTTTGCTAAAAAAAGAAGGCAAAATAAGCATTTATTACGCGCCATTTGAGTATGTTAATGAAAGCGCAAAAATTGTACTTGTCGGTATCACACCAGGTCTTCAGCAAGCTGCTAATGCGCTGAATGCTGCAAAAATCGGCTTAGAAAAAGGTAGTTCTTCAGAAGATATTTTAAAAGCGGTTAAATCGGCTGCCAGCTTTAGTGGTTCTATGAGAACTAATTTAATTAGTATGCTTGATGATGTTGGTATTCACGAAAAACTGGGTATACCAAGTACCGAATTGCTTTTTAGCTCTCATGCACATTTGGTGCAAATGGCCTCTATTTTAAAAAATCCTGTTTTTGTTGATGGCGGAAATTATTCCGGCTCGCCATCAATGCTTAAAACGCCTTTACTAAAAGAATCGATACAAGAGTTTTTTGTAACAGAAATATGCAATAAACTAAAAACATCTCTGTTTATCCCTTTAGGTCCTAAAGTAACGGAAGCCTTGGAATGGCTTGCTTCACAAAAAATCATCAACGAGAACCAAATATTAAGCGGTATGCCTCACCCTTCAGGTGCTAATGCTGAAAGAATTGCTTATTTTTTAGGGAATAAGCCTAAAGATCAGCTATCAATTAAAACAAATCCAGATTCAATTGATAAAAGCAAGCGTGCCCTTTTAATAAAAATAGGCGCTTATAAATGCTGAGTTTTTTAATAGCATCTGTTGATCAAGTTCGGGTTTTGGAAAAAAGGAATAAAAGATATTTTAAGTCTGTTGCCTTGGGTATTCAGTCTGGAATTATTTTGCTGCCAGTTGAAATATTTAAAGAAATATTAATTCCTTTCGTAAAAGAAACCTGCTGGATTTGTTATATCTTTTTTAACGTCATTTTAGATGTTTTTACCGGCATAAGTAACGTTGCTACTCTGAGTGTTAAGTCCATATTTTACGGCTTCTCTGGAAGACTTGGACTTGAGGAAGACAAGGATTAGATATATTTTTTATGGCACAAGTTTGATAGTTAGTAATTAACGATAACCTGGAAATTTTTTTTGACTACAAGATCATGCTCTCTGATTTTTAAAAAACTTACGCACGAGAGCATGTTTTCTAATTTAACAATTAACTAAGTGAGTGATTAATGGCCAGTATAAAAAATAAACTTGCAGCAAAAGAAGCACTTAAATTTATTCACAACAATTTAAAAGCTGATCTAAATCTCATTCCTCTTGATAATATAGGCAGGTCAAAAGCTCATGGTTTCGCTGTTGGAGAATACGGAAAACAGTTTATTATAATTTTGGGTGATCATGAAAGAGCGCATCAGACTCGGATAATCACAGAAAAATTATTCGACCTCCCAGATATTGTTGATGTCGCTCATGTTATGGGTATTTATAAAGGAATGAGGGTCAATAAACAAAAAAATACCAGTCTTGGCTATAAAAACAATCTTTTTGATGGCAACCAAAGTTCTTTTATTGTCGATAATTTATCGGCATTGGATCAGTTAATTAGATGGTATGTTACAAGCGATATAGAGCCGGCGCTTTAATAACCATTGCAATTTTTTGTTATGTTACGTCAATGGTCAATTTATAAAACAATGTCGCAAAGGTATACAACTAATGGATAACGTTGAGAAGCTAGAATACAAACTACAATTACTATGCAGCTATAAAATGCAATTTTATGCCAATAATTTGAAGTATCGCGTTACGGCAAAAATAAGCAAAACGATGTCAAAAATTATAGATAAAAAAGCGATGGCTTGGTCTGAAGCCCAGCTTTTAAAGGAGATTGAAAGGAACGGATATCCAGACATCAATCCCTTTTTAGAAAATTATGTACAGACATTTACCTTGTTCTACACGCCTGGATTAGGATTATCAGAAGCTCCAAAAACCGAAGAGGCTATTGAAGCAAATGATGCGAATGAATTTTACAATGCGGTAAGAGAGCAGGACGATTCGCCCTGGTTTTGCGACATTATCGACGAAGCAATGTTTGATTTACTTAACGAAAAATATGAAATAGATCGCACAGGTGGATTTCAAGATCAATTACGTGAGCATGTGAACAAAAGCAAAATGTCATTAAAGTAATTGGCTCTCCATTGTATATGGATTAGACTTTTCATGATGCGAGAGCTTTGGGTCTTGTTCTTTCGGACGAATTGAGAGACATAATTCTGATTATTATTTGCGAATGAAGCCACCCTGTAGCAATTTAGGAGTATGTAATGAAAACAATTTTAACAATACTATTACTGACAGTATCAATAGCTATCTATGCGGAGACACCTACTGTTGTTAACGGCTATAGTAATTTTCACGGCTATAACACAACGGAGGGTTGTTATGGCACAGGCTGTTTACCAACCACCGTTTTACAAGAGGTGTTAAAAACACCGAGTTCTTATAGCCAAGAACGTGTTCAAAATGACAGACTGATTGATGCGATAGAAGATTCTAATGATATTGCCCGTGAGCAGTTACAATTAGACCGTGAAAATAATGGCGATGAATAACTTGTATGTCGTTTGTAACACGTCGCGACTGTCCGGTTTAGGGTAGCGTAAAATCATAGCCGAATGTCGCTTATGGGTCGAAATTTGCCATTTACAATCCATCATGCTGAGTGTCCGCTATAGTCAACCCTCTTAATGTGGGACATTTACCAAGGCTTAAGTTGATAACCTATTTTTTCTTCGTGTCCTTCGTGTTCTTCGTACCTTCGGCTATGCTCAGGACAGGCTTCGTGGTGATAAGAATTCCACAAACGTGTCCGTGCAGGGTATATTATCTCTTAGTACAACAAAAACTCCGAACGCGTTTCTTCCCACGCCAGCTCATCCACTCGCGTCATGCTATCCAAATCTTCCGGTATGGCTTGGGCATCATCCACCCACTCGCGTAACAGGGTCGAGCCGTTGATTACGTCGATAGCCAAGCGATCCAACTCATACTCATAAGGAAAATCACGCCATAACGGGTAATCGGGTTGCTGATGACGTAGTGCTTTAAATGCCAAAGCCTGCAAACGCCAAGGACGAAAAGCGGCGTGATCGTAAGCGGTGTCTTCCACATGGATTTGCACACCGGCACACAGTTTGCCCTCGTATTTATGAAAAGTCGGCTCAAACCAGCATTCACGCAAACGGCAACCTGCCAGCCATTGCGGCGCAATATCATGCATGGTTTTGATAAGCGCCTTGGCATCTATATCCGGTGCACCGAATAATTCCAAGGGCCGGGTCGTACCACGACCCTCGGAAAGGGTTGTACCTTCCAACATAACAGTCCCCGCGTAACAGCGAGTCATCCACAAATTTGGTGCATTGGGACTGGGGTTAATCCAACTACGCTCACCCAGCGGCCAACCATAACCAGGTGCTGACTCCGATTGCCAGCCTTGCATGCTGATAACCTGGCAATCAACATCCAGCGCCAAGGTAGCAATAAACCAGTTCGCCAGCTCACCCATCGTCAAACCGTGACGCATCGGCATCGGGCCTGCACCGACAAAACTTTCCCAACCTGGGCGCAGAGTCAATCCTTCTACCGGACGCCCGGCCGGATTGGGCCGATCCAGTATCCACACGGTTTTTTGGTGCGCCGCAGCCGCTTCCAGCACATAACGCAAAGTAGTGATAAACGTGTAAATACGACAACCCAAATCTTGCAAATCAACCAGCAACACATCGAAGGTAGCCATCATCGCATCGGTCGGGCGACGTACTTCCCCATACAAACTAAATACCGGAATACCCAGCACCGGATCAACAAAATCGGAAGATTCCATCATATTGTCTTGCTTGTCCCCACGCAATCCGTGCTGCGGGCCAAACGCAGCACTCAGCTTAATGTCCGGCAAACCGGCCAGCGCATCGAGTGTGTGCGTTAAATTCTGTGTAACTGAAGCCGGATGCGCCAACAAAGCGATGCGCTTTCCCGCTAGCGGCCTGCGCAATGCGGCATCTTCAAGTAAACGGTCAATACCAAATTTCATATTCTTTATAGGTTAATCGGGGTTAAGCGACAAAATAAATCCCGCACGATGATGAAAATCGGGGTGTGCTTCTGGATGGTGTAATGCCCAATAAGAACGACTGCCGTCATTCGCTTCGATCACTGCTGTCAAGCCAAGCTGAAGCCACTTACCGGCAATGTTTTGATGCAAATCATCCGTCTGGATAATCGCTTCCAGATGTAAATGCTCTTGGGTCTGGGTAAGGCTGATAGTCGGTGCCTGACTGGCTTTCCATGCATCCGGCCTGCGGTAGTCACTGAATGCATACGCGGCCCACTGCCCTGATGGTGAAAAATTAAACTCATGATAGTTTGCTTTACCGGCCGCTGCGATGAACACTTCAAAACAGGTATGCTCCCACAATCCATCTATAGCAGCAGGGGGTTGCGGTGCAGGAATGCGTATTTGCTCCAAATCACCCGTCAATTGAAAGTTTAAACGTATAGCGCCTTTTGGTTGTGACTCAACGTTAACATCTACATGATGCTTGCCGGCTGACGCGGTATTGATGTGACAAGTCAGCCGCTTGTTAGCCATTATTTCTCTTCTCAAGTGCAAACCCATCGCTTCCTTTTTTAATTGCTTAATATATCAGTCACGCACGTTGGGCTGATGCTTTTTCAGCCTAACATTCAACACCTTCAATAAGTTGGGTTGCCAAAAAGACGTCAGCCCACTCTACTGCACCTTGGCATTATATCACCTGAATCCAGCCTACCGCTGTTCAGCCAGAAAACTACGCTTGGCAATAAAGATGGCCAGCATCGGCAGGGCCAAACTCAATAACATGACGGTAATCAAAAGTCCGCCCAATTGACTGTAATCAGCTGACACCGTTACCGCACCCGAGGCGGCCTTGACTTCCCGGGTGATTAGAAAATACTGATTGAGTGCTTTGGTTAATAGCTGTGAAAGCGACAGAGCCAAATTTACAAAAGCGGCCATCACCGCAAAATAAGTAGCCTTGAGGCGTTCGGGCGCTGAATTGGCAATCCAGGCCAGCATGGGGATCATGGCAATTTGCCCCAAAGGCGATTCCAAGGCCGTATCAATCAGCGCAATAAAGCGTGCATCCACGACACCGCCGGTATGTGCCTGCGTCCATTCCTGAACTCCATAAAACAGCGCAATGTTCGGTAAGTAAAGCACCGCCAGAACGATGGTAAGCACGGCGATAATGTAAGTTATCGACCGCTCGGCCATAAAGCGCCGAAACAAAAACATACCGAACAAGGTCAACGCACTGGAAATCAAGGATAATTGCGACAAAAACTGCTGATCAAAAGCAAGCACGTCAATCATCCACCACGTCTCACCTGCACCTGTTGTGGGTACTGCACGAAAGGCAAAGATAACGAAGGCCGTGCCGAATAACCGGTTTCTTTCACGAATCGCCAGCTCTTTTGTCAAATGCCACATCAAAAACAAGACGATAGACAATGATCCGGCAAAGACAATCTCCTCGTTGTTACGCACATCGGTCAGCCCCATAATGGCTGCGAACATGGTAAATCCCAGTCCGCCGCCCAATAGCCACCAATTGATCTCCGGCAATTCCGTTACCGGCCTGTCCAATCTACGCTTGATGTCTTCAAACTCATAGCCTTGAGCAGCAAGTTTCCATTCTTCTTGAGAGCGTAACCAGGACGACAGAAAAATACCAAAAACTGAAATGAATGGAATCAGTAATGCCCAGTGATAAACCGTAAGATAAACCGCTGTTTTTTCTACGGCGCTCATCGTCGCTACGCCACTAAACAAATAGACATTGGCAACGGCGACTATCAACGTACCACCAATAATGGACACCCGCCCCAATGTTTGCATAGTGGTATGTGCCAACATAATTTGCTCTTGTGGAACGGGCTTTCCTTGGGTATCAAAACGCGGCACAGCCTCTACCGTCATGGCATCGGCGACAATATCCTGCATCACATACCCAATCGGTGCCAACAAGGACGCCACTATATACCAGCTTTCTGCGGGCATTATACGGGTCATATAAGCAAGATCTGCCAGCAGATTAGTCAAGATCAGCAAACTTGCCGCAATCAACCCGGCACCCAGATAAATCAAACCGGCCTTATAGCGCCAGAGTAAATCCACCAAATGACCCAGAGGCATCTTTAGCGCCCAGGGCAGCATCACCCAAAAGCTTAAGGTCGCCAGAAATTCGGCGGATAAGCCCAAGTATTCCTTAACGAAAAAAGTGCCGACGATACCGGTTAAGCCTGACAAACCCGCCGCCAGATAAACCATTAGCGGCGGTACATAACTTAAGCGCATCTGTCGGGCAAGATCGTAAACATTGCGATCCATCCAGTGATGCCATAGCCGCAAAAGACGGGTAGCCGTTGCAGCGTCATTATCGATTAAGGGTTTATGTTTGGACATGGATTATCCTGAGTGAGCTAGTGTGTTTGATTATAACTATTCAGTCCCCCTCTTTGAAAAAGAGGGGTTAGGGGAGATTTTATTAGATAAATCCCCCTCAATCCCCCTTTTTCAAAGGGGGAGGTGAATACTTACGTTTGATTGATCAT
>Ga0194056_10002188_pt1 | contig 10385 bp, 5 predicted proteins | sample SepL4413m_MetaG_FD_155458 | JGI IMG/M metagenome (GOLD analysis project Ga0194056, IMG submission 155458) | Anoxic zone freshwater microbial communities from boreal shield lake in IISD Experimental Lakes Area, Ontario, Canada - Sep2016-L442-13m | ecosystem: Environmental > Aquatic > Freshwater >...
ACACACAGTAGCAAGGTGTCGGGTGCCATGCGGCTGAGGTCTTCCATTTTCACTGCGGTCAACTCCTCCATGCCCCACGTCTTGCCAGGTTCGACCGGCATCACAACTTTCGGCTTCGGCAGGCCGACCGACTGCCAAAGCACCGCGATGTTGGCAGAGATCACGCCCCCCATCGAATGGCCGACGAGCGCAAAATTCTCCAACTCGGGCCGGACGTGGCCGGCTTCGTTTTGGAGCCGTTGGATGGCGTTCTTGATGGCCGCGATGGCATTGGGAGTGAACTCGCTCGGCGGTGTCAGCAGGCCCTCCTGATAACGTGGATAAATAACGATGTTGCCGCGCTTGACGAGATGTTTGAGCCACGCGTCGTATGACTGCGGTTGGATGGCCGCCCAGCCATGGTTGAACACAATCAGCGGCGCGTGCTTCGGCAGCGGGTTGGCCGGCTCTAACAGCCAGTAGGCCTGGCCATTTTGGCCGTATTCCTTGCGCCTGATCGTGCGATGCGCATAGTCGCAACCGCCCGGACCGGTCGTTGGCTGCGTCGGCGGCGTCGGCAGCGGTCGCTCAGCGGCTGTCGCCACGACAACCGTAATCGCCATGCTTATAAATGTTCGGGTTATCGTGAGCAAAATGGATAGGGTTCGGGTGATAGTCGTTGCCCAACCGGCTTGTCCGGCGGGTAGGGACGGCGAGCATCGTGTGCAGATTGTCTGTGACGAAGCGCGCAACCTCCGTCAAGTGGGGAAAACCCAACCGCCTTTTGTATTGTGCGAGATATGATATTGTGAATCTGCTTGAGGACGATCACCGTGGCCTGGGATTAGCACCATGAAACACCCTGTCACAAACTTCACCCGCGCCTCGCTCATCGTCCTGCTAACATCTGCACTCAGCACTCGCTATCAATTCGCCAATCCAGTAACCAGCAAAGGCAAATGAAATCACGCGTTACGATTCTGGCTGCTGGCACTTTCCCGAACATAGAAAAAACTTCGTCTAACACATTATTCCACTAACAACCAGATCCACTAGGACTAATCCCAATACTAACCTTATGATCACACCATCCATCCGCCTCATCAGTCTCGTGTTGCTCGGCCTGACCGCAGCGTTGCAGGCTCAGGTCCACTATCGCCCAACCGGCCAACCGTGGACGCAGCGCGCAGCCACCGGACCGGACGCCGAAGTGCCCGGCTGGTTTTACAACCTGGGCATCACCGGCCTGCGTGCGCAGTTGATAGCCGAGGAACCCAAGGTACTACTCATTAAGTATGTCTTTCCAAAATCACCCGCTGACGGCTTGATCCAAGCTGAGGATCGCATCATTGGCGCGGGCGGTCAGTTGTTTAAAAATGATCATATCAATGGCTACGGCATGAAGATCTTTGGTGCCGACGGGCCGATCTCCGAGTTTGCCGATGCGCTGGAAACCTGCCAGAGCGCGGCGGGCAAGGGCCAACTCGCACTCACCGTGCGTCGCGGTAACGCAACCAAGGAATTAGTGCTCAATGTGGGCCAAAAATACGGCTGCTATTCTGCCACCTATCCGGCCAACTGCGCGAAGTCGGACCGCATTCTTGCAGAGTTGCTACAATACCTCGCCGACCATCAGAAGGCTGACGGTTCGTTCGGCAATCCGGTTCACAACACGTTCGCTCCGCTGGCCCTGCTCGCCAGCGGCGAAGCAAAATATATGCCCGCTGTCGAGCGCTGCGTGCGCTATCACTGCAAGACGACCCAGGCCAAGGATGACAAGAGGAAATGCGATCTACCCAACTGGAGTTATATGAGCGCGGCGTTCGTGCTCAGCGAGTATTACCTCGCTACCAAGCAGTCGTGGGTGCTGCCGGAGTTACAGGAAATTTATGACTATCTGGCAGCGAGCCAGTATCTCGACATGACGCAGATCAATCCCAAGTCCAAGGAGAGTCATCCACGAACCTATCCCAAGGGGCCGGCTGATTCCCACGGTGGCTGGGGCCACAACCCGGGCTTCGAGGGCTACGGCCCGATCGCCCAAATCACCGCCCAAGGCGCCTTGGCATATGCAATGATGTATCGCTGCGGCATCAAAATCGACCGTGTCAATCACGACGCGGCATACAATTTCCTGAAAAAAGCCACCGGTCCCAATGGTTATGTCTGGTATAAGGACGAAATCAATGGCGGCCCGGACGGTTGGGCGGACATGGGCCGCACCGGCGCTGCGGGCATCGCTAACATTTTAAGTCCCTACCCGGATCCTGCTTACCGCGAACGCGCGTTGCTGCACTCCAAGGTGATCGGCGAGCATCCGCAAAGTTTCCCCGATACCCACGGCTCGCCAGTTATGGGAATGTGCTTCACGGCTCTAACAGCTAACATCGTGCCAGCCAACTTCCGCAAGCTGATGGACGCCAATCGCTTTTGGTTCACCCTCGCCCAGTGCGCCGATGGTAGTTTCTACTATCAGCCCAACCGCGACAACGCGGGCTACGGTCCGGATGCCCGCATGACCGCGACGTCGGCCGCGGCGTTCATCTTCACGATCCCAAAACACAGCTTGGTGCTCACCGGCAAGGTGGTTCCATCCGGTAAACCATAGTCGCGCTCCAGCTAGGAAAGATATGTATTGGTTTAAGATAGTGAATATAGCGGTTATTGGCATTAATTTGCCTGTAAAACGCCGCGTCATGATAGCTCTCATGGCTTTGGGCATTGGCATTGTGAATTCCAACGCGCTCACTGTGCAATATCCTGAGTTTCCGTATTTGCCCACCAATTATGACGAACCGTATCGCGACCAGTTCCATTTAAGCGCGCAGAACGGCTGGATGAACGACGTTAACGGTTTGTGGTATTACAAAGACGAGTATCACATAACCTATCAACATTTCCCGCACGGGCTCGGCTGGAATCAGATGCACTGGGGTCACGCGGTAAGTTCAGATATGTTGCACTGGGTGCAGAAACCGATCGCGCTGGAGCCCGGGGTCAACGTGCCGGGCGATTGTTTCTCGGGCAGCGTGGTGGTCGATAGCGCTAATACCGCTGGATTCAAGACCGGCACGGATGAGGTGTTGGTGGCAATTTACACGGCTACCAAAAAAGGCACCTGCCTGGCCTATAGCAATGACAAGGGCGCGACCTGGCAGGCCTATGCCGGCAACCCGGTCGCCATCGGGACCGTCAATGAATCCACGCGTGATCCGCACGTGTTCTGGCACCAACCCACACGCAAGTGGGTCGCCGTCGAGTTTGAAACCGGCAAAGGAATGGTGTTCTATAACTCACCCGACCTCAAGACCTGGACCAACACCAGCGCCTTTAAGTTCGGCGACGAATGCCCGGATATTTTCGAACTCCCGATAGACGATGGTGCCACCAAAAAATGGGTGCTCCATGATGGCGGCTGCCACTATCACCTGGGCTCGTTTGACGGCCAGCAGTTCACTCCCGAACCCGGCGGTCCATGGAAAATAGACGCCAACCCGGAACGCAATTTTTACGCGTCGCAATCGTTCTTCCGGAATAACTTCCCGGACCAGCGGGTGATCCAAATGGCGTGGAGTTTCGGCAAGGTTGCCACCAAACCATGGACGCATAATGCTACTTTCCCCTGCGAGTTCAAGCTCAAGACGTTCTCCGAAGGCGTGCGCATGACGCGTAACCCGATCGCCGAAATCACCAAATTATATGATTCATCCAAGCACTGGGGCGCTCAAAAATTGACCGCCGGCACCAACCTGTTAGCCGGGGTCAAATCAAAATGCTTCGACTTGACTGCGGAATTCGATCTGACCGGCGCGACCGCCACGGAGATCGCGTTCACCCTCCCGAATAAAACCGTAGTTTATGATATCACTAACAAAACTCTGCTCGGCCAGCAACTCGCGCCGATCAACAACCGGGTGAAAATCCGACTGCTCGTCGACTGGAGCCAACTCGAAGCGTTCGGCAATGACGGTAAGTTCTCGTGGACCGAAAACGTCGCATTTACACCCAATGACAACTCGATCGGCCTGTCGCCTAACGGCAATGTGAAACTCGTTTCAATGGATTTTCATACGCTCAAAAGCGCGTGGCCTCCACCATTGCCGCCCGCTTTCAAAACCAATCTAACCGGTTCCTGGACGCCACTCACCGGCACCTGGATGGACTTTAGCGGTGGCAAAGTTGGCAGCGGTCATGGCCGGACATTCTGCCTCAATTCACAGCGCGCAGCGGACTTCACCTATGAAGGTGACATCACCCTCCGACGCCTTGGCGGAGCGCCAGTAACTGGCGGAGCCTTGGCATTTCGTGCAAATAACAATATGACCGCTGGTTATTATGTCTATGTCGACACCGGTGGATCCGTCGGGTTGTGGGCTCCGGTTCGTGACGGACTGGCCAATTTCGCGACTGAAATTAAGGCGGACACCACCTATCATCTGAAAGTCGTTACCAGCGGCAGCAACATCAAGGTGTATTTTAACAATGGCAAGGACCCGGCCATCAACTTCACCGATCCACAGCCGTTTCTCGGTGGGCAATTCGGCCTGGCTGTTGTTGACGGCGCGGCGGTTTTCCAGAATGTATATCTCAATAGCGGCCCGCCAAAGACCAGTCCCAAACCATGAGGCAGAATCGACTCCTGCAATTACCGACTATAGATAAATGAAAATCACGACAAAGTCATTGAAACTAGCGGCTCTTGGTTTAGTCGGGACCTTGCTGCTGTTTAACACAGGCACCGCGGGAACCGTCTATATCCCCCAACGAGGCGAATGGATGTGGGACACCTGGGTCATGCAGGATGGCGCTGACTATCACCTGTTTTATCTGTCAAAGGATGGCGGACTCGGCCGGGCGGTTTCACCGGACCTGATTCATTGGAAACAATTGCCGATGATCCCCAACCTGGCCAAGCCGGGCGACTGGGATGAAAAAGGCATGCTCCTGACCGGCAGCACGGTTAAATATAACGGCAAGTATTATATATCATACGGCTCGAAACATCCCGAACCACTCGGCTTGCTCGTTAGCGACGACCTGATGAATTGGAAGAGGGTGGGGGATCCGGTGCTGCCGGCTAAAGAGCCATACCAAGGAGATTGGCGGGATTTGTCCAACTATTGGAACCCCGGCAAAAACCTCTGGGACGGCTATCTTTGCGGCAGATACAAGGGATTGCCCTGCGTTGCCCACGTTTCCTCGCCGGATCTCTTGCACTGGTCACATCATGAACCGCTTTTTGTGACCGAGCAATACACCCGTGACAATAATGGCTTTGTCGAATTCGAAGTGCCTGAATACTTCGAACTCGACGGCAAATATTATATTTCTTTTTCCAGCATCCGTAGTCGTAAAAACCTTACCTCCGGCCGCGAGGATGCCGCCGGCACCTGGTATCTGATGGCGGATAAGAAGGAAGGACCTTATCGTGTACCCACGAATCCCCTGCTGATGGGCACCGGCATGGGCCGCATCGATCACTATGTCGGTCGCACCATCACCAACAAAGGAAAGCGCCTGATGTATTGCCAGAATTGGGGGGATTTTGTTGGCTGTAACTGGTCTACTCCCAAACTGATAAAAACCGAGCCGAACCATGAGCTGTATTTGAGCTATTGGCCGGAGCTTGATGTGCTGAAAAAGGCGCGGATTTTTGCCGCACCATCTCTAGCCGTGAAATCCGACGCGGATAAACGCTATAAGATCCACGACCTCGAAGGAGTCAAAGCGTCGGATTTCATGCTGACTTGCGATCTCGCCATTACCAGCGCCAAGAGTTGCACTATCACCTGGCGCAGCCAGTTGCCCTTGGCACCGCCACAGTGTGAGAAAACCCTGACCTATGGCTTGAGGATTGAGCCCAAGGAAGGGCAATTCTCACTGGTGCAGGTTTATCCGAAGTTGCTCTTTGGCGGCAATACCTACAACACCATGCTCAATGACCGCTATACCAACAAGGACCTGTGTGGCGGCGGTAAAATGAAACTGCGCCTGCTGGTGCGCAACAACCGCTCGGAGGTTTATATCAATGACCGCTGGATCTTTAATGTCGGGTTCAGGGATTTGCTGGCGGAAGGCGGCTTCAGCATTCTAGCAGAATCCGGCGAGGTGAACCTCAGCAACCTCGAGATCCATGATCTGGAAGCACTATGACCAGAGCAAGCTGTCCTTACAATTGCGTCTCCTGTCATGGCAGGTTTATTTGGCCAGCGCATGATTCGCATGTTGTTGCCGCATTGTTTTAACTATCGAATGGCGGTGTCCCTGCTGTGGCGAGGCGCGACAGCAACCCAATTAAAATCAGGATCATGCAAACCGACCTAACAAACAACACGAGAATCGCAATTTTGGCCGCAGTAATGCTCGGTTGGCTGCCGGCGCAGGCCGTGGCTCAGCCCGCAGCGCAGGTGGCGGCCCCGCGCGAACCTGGCGTGCAGGTGAGCAACGGCCTTGCGCCGGAGGTCACGGCCCTCAATGCCAAGGATGTTTCCTATGAGCTGGAGAACAAGCTTCCCAATCTGGAAACGCCTTACATCAGCGTTAGCCCGGAAGACAAAAAGGATGGAATCCCCGTGGGCAAGCTGGGTGTTGATGGCGGCAATGCCGGTGCCGTGCAAAACTACGCCGCCGAAATCGCCAATGCGCCCGCCGACGAAAAGATCAACAATGTGGACAGCCTGCTGATCAGCTACCGTGGCAAATTGATTTTCGAGTCCTACTATCGCCGGGGCCGCGCCAACTTCCCCCACTATCAAATGTCGATCACCAAGTCCTACACCACCCTGGCCTTGGGACGCGCAATCCAATTGGGCTTGCTGAGCATGGCGGATATCGACAAACCCGCGATCCGGTTTCTGAAAGAATTGGATGTTGCTAAACTTGCGCCGGGAGCGGATCAAATAACTCTGGCCCAAGCGATGCAGATGAGTTCGGGGATTCGGCTTAATGATGACAAGGCGAAGGAACTGCGGACCAATCCCGCGCTGCTCAAGGGCCAAGGGGAAATCCAAGCATATCTTCAATATAGCGATCCGATCCCGCCGATGCCGCGTAAATTCAAGTATCAGGAGGCAGATCCGGCGCTCGTCATGCAAGTGCTGCAATCTGTCGCGCCCGGCGGGGCGAAGGTTTTTCTCCAAAACGAATTGCTCAAGCCGCTCGGTATCACCAATTATAACTGGGAATCTGCGGTCAGCGGCTTGCCAAAGTCGGCCGCGGGATGTGGCATGCGTTCACGCGACATGTTGAAGTTTGGAATGCTGATCCTGAACAAGGGCCGGTGGCAGGGCAAGCAACTCATCCCCGAGGCATTTGTGACACGTGCGACCAGCCCGCTCGTCAACAGCTATGGTCCTTGTTTTTATGGATTTTTCTGGTGGGTCGAGGATTTCAAAGTCGGCGACAAGACATATCATTGTATGGAAGGCCGGGGCGCCGGCGGCCAGTTCATTTTTATGTTTCCCGAGCTCGACCTGATCACTGTGGTCACCTCCCATGACAAAGGAATGGGCAACATGCTCCAAACCCTGCCCCAGAAAATCATCCCGGCCTTTCTTGCGAATTAACCAGCAAGACCGGGCCATCCCAGCACGCAATTGCCACCTACCTCAGGCTGTCTGCAAATCGAAATTCATCCGGTAACAGAATGTTAGATAAACTATTACCGGCGCTGGTTCTTTGTTCGGTGATTGGCAATGCCGATGCCGCCGAAAGCCTGACCCTGAGCTACGGCGACCTGGTCAGCCGGCTTTATGACATGAAGTATTTAGCCACGAAACCGCAGCCGGGCGAGAAAAGTGGCTGTTATTCCAGTTGGGATCGCAAGGCGAAATATAACGAGCAGACCGGCCTTTACGAAAACTGGTTTGCCAATGACGATGGCACCGGCGTGTTGTCCGCCGATAACACGTTTCTGGATTTACAAGGCCCCGGGGTTGTTTGGCGCATCTGGAGCGCCATGCCGGGGCCGGATGGAAATGTGGAATTCTATGTGGACGGCGCGCCCGAACCAACTTTCGCCCGGCCCTTTCACCTGCTTTTCAAAGATAACTTCAAGGAGTTTCCAGAGTTGTCCAACATGAAGGCTCGCGGATGCAATAGTTTCATTCCTATACCATTTAACAAATCCTTACGCATTCGCGGCGCCAAAGGGTGGGGGAAGTATTACCAGTTCACCTACACTATTTTTCCCCATGGCACCCAAGTCCCATCGTTTACCGGAACTTATACCGAGGGCCAACGAGAGGCGCTGAAAAAGGCCAATGATGTTTGGGCCAAACGTGGACCAAAATTGTTTGTTAGCGAACAATCTGTGAGTAAGGAGGTAACGATCGATCTCGCGCCCGGCGAAGAAAAACTTGTGGCCGCATACAATGCTCCCGCCGCCATCGTTTCCCTGTCACTCAAGCGCCCGGAGATGGAGCGCATGGCCTCGGTCAAAATCCTGCGTGAACTGGTGATCAGCATGACCTGGGATAACGACAAATCACCTGCGGTTTGGTCGCCGCTGGGGGATTTTTTTGGCACCGGTGCTGGCGAGACATTGTATCGGACCTTGGTCAGTGGAATGACCAAGGAATGTTATTATAGCAATTGGTATATGCCGTTTAAACAGGCGCTCATCAAGGTGAAGAACGACGGCACGACCGCCCGTAGTCTTAGCTTTATCATTCACACCGAGCCCCTGAAGAATAATCCTGACGAGCTATTACGCTATCACTGCAAATGGCATCGCGATGATTTTTCGGGCTTCGATGAGGCGCGGCTTTGGACTGATCGCTGGCCCGACTGGCCGGTGCTCAAGGTGGATGGTGCCAGTGGTCGTTTTTGTGGTTTCACGGCCCATATGTGGAATCCATTGCACGCGTGGAATCCCAAGGTCGGTGAAATAGGGATTAAAAGTTTCCCTGAAAAACTCAAAGAGGGCACGCCGGCTTATGCGTTTTTCAAATCGGATGTTATTCCTCGCAAATATTGGTGGGGAGAAGGGGATGAAAAATTCTTTGTCGATGGGGAAAAGATGCCCTCCACCTTTGGCACCGGATCGGAGGATTATTTCGGTTACGCTTGGGGTGAGGCGGCTTCTTTTGACGCAGCTTTGCACGCTCAACCGCGGAATGGTATGGCCGATGAAATCGGTAAGACCGCCAATAAGGAAGGCCCGGGGAATATTGGCCACATCACCTGTGCTCGCTGGCATATTCCGGATAATATCCCATTTGCCAACAGTTTTGAGGCGGTCATCGAGAAGTATCACGGCAATAACTGGCCGCTGCTGAACGCCTACGGGGTAAGTTGGTATCAGACGCCAGGCAAGACCGATTACTACAAAGAGGTTCCGCTCAAGGAGCGGGTGGACTACTATGTGCCAGCCAAATATAAAGACCCGATACCTGTGGTGAATGGGCGCTTGGAAGGGGAATTCTTTAGCCATGTTGAGGTGCTGGACACCACCATCGGGCAGCATCATGTGCGGAATATGAAAAAGTATGGGCCCGGATGGTCCAATGACACCGAGCGCAATTGGAATGTAGCGGTTCCAAAACACCATTACCCGATTTTCCTGCAATTCGTAGTGAAGGAGTTCGTGAACGAATTCTCTGTCGGTGCGACCTATGGCCCTCAAAACGGCATCTATGAGTTTTACCTGGATGAGAAAAAAATTGGCGGGCCTGTTGACTTTTACTCGCCTGCTTATAATCGAACGAAGGACCAAGTGTTTCAGGTCCCGCTCCAGCCCGGAACCCACGTGCTGAAGGTGGTTGCTGTCGGCTGGAATCCGGAAGTTGAGAAACTCAAGAAGGGCTTGGATTTCGGGCTCGACTACATTCAGCTCGGCAAACCACGGCAGTGACAATATTCACGAATTACATTCATAACTAAGTATTCCAGAATTACCACATCCGATGAATCAACCTATGACTAATAAGATATACTCCTGTTTGTTAACCTTAATGCTGACAACCGGCTTAGCCGCAGCCGCACCGCCAGCCGCCGCCGAGCGTAAACTCCAAGTGACCGGTGATTTATTGATCCTGCCCGTGGATAAACGGCCTAATACCGGTAAGACGGCGGATGGAGGCATGCTCGAGGTATTTGTAGGCGGCACGCTTATTCACCGCGCACACGCGGTTTACCCTCGAAATCTCGCCGATGCGCAGTTCTGGGCATTCCTGGACATGAAGGAATATAAGGGTAAGGAGGCCACCTTGAAGCTGACTGGTAAGGATATCACACCGGAACGTGGCATCGAAATTCTGAGCCACCTTGAAAGTAGTGATAAGATGCGCCACCTCCAGCCCATCTATAAGGAGGGAGGCCGCCCGCAATTCCACTTCAGCCAGATCCAGGGATGGAACAACGATCCTAACGGCATGGTATATGCGGACGGACTATACCACCTTTCA
>Ga0194056_10002189_pt1 | contig 10384 bp, 9 predicted proteins | sample SepL4413m_MetaG_FD_155458 | JGI IMG/M metagenome (GOLD analysis project Ga0194056, IMG submission 155458) | Anoxic zone freshwater microbial communities from boreal shield lake in IISD Experimental Lakes Area, Ontario, Canada - Sep2016-L442-13m | ecosystem: Environmental > Aquatic > Freshwater >...
CGTGACAGCTGGGTTCACCGCAGGCACAACGATTTGGATGACCGCAGGCTTTGGGGGAGTGGCCGGCCCGTCGATGAAGATAGGTCCGTTCGCTCCGAACAGGCCGGTGGCGTCATCAGGCGCTGGTGTGCCGTTGCTCTGTATTGCGTTGTTGTTGGAGATAGCGGCGATGGGAGCAGTGTTGGCTGCCGGGTCTGCGCGTGAGAAAAGCCAGAGCACCGGGAACACGACCATGGTCGCCAGGGCGGCGGTAACGAGTCGGCGACGGTCGGTTACGTCGAGGTTCAGCGCAGCTCCTGAGACTTACAAGTGCTGACGAGGTCCGACAGCAACGTTGAGGCTACGGAGCGAGTCGGGGGAACGCAAGCCGCGCCGTTGCGGTGGTGGCGGCGGCAATGTTGGCCGAAGTGTCGTTGCGAATGGCGGCAATGTGATTACCGATGTACGACACGAAGGCTGGCTGGTTCGGCTTGCCGCGGTGCGGCACCGGTGCGAGATAGGGGCTGTCGGTCTCGATCAACATTCGATCGAGCGGACACAGCTGTGCTGCGGCCTGAACATCGACCGCTGTCTTGAACGTGACGATGCCCGAGAAACTCAGGAACCCGCCAAGGTCGAGGCAGGCGCGAGCTTCGTCGGGGCCACCGGTAAAGCAGTGGAAGATCGTGCGCTCTGGAGTGCCTTCGGCGCGCAAAATGTCGAAGGTTTCGGCCCATGCGTCGCGAGTGTGGATGACCAACGGGAGCGCCATCTGATGAGCGAGTCGCACCTGCTGCGCGAACGCTTCGCGTTGTGTGTCGCGAGGCGAATGGTCGTAGTAGTAATCGAGGCCACATTCGCCAACGGCAATGACCTTTGGATGGTCGAACATTGAGGCGATGGTGTCGACGCCGTTGATTGCATCATGCGGATGCAACCCAACCGTTGCCCATACGTCGTCGAACTCGTTGGCTACAGCGATCGCGGCCTGCGACGTAGCCGCATCGCATCCGACGGTGATCATCGTGACCACACCGGCTTCGCGTGCTGCTGCAACCGCGGCGGCAGCGCCGCCAGGCATGCGTTCGTCGTGAAGGTGACAGTGGTTGTCGGTCCACTGCAGCGTTGGCGCCATGACCACTAGGCCGGAAGTTGGCGACGGGGAAACAGTGGGTCGCCCTTGGTGACGCTGATACCGCCTGGGTACTGACCCCATGCTGCGGCAGCAGGAATGCGTTGGTCGCTGACCTGGCCGGGCATACCGATGCGCTCCCAAACGGCTTGCGCTGTTTGCGGAATCGCTGGCGTAATGAGCACGGCAACGATGCGTAGTGCCTCGAGCGCATCGCCCATCACCCGATCGACGGCTTCGCCGGGCTCGGATTTCCATGGCTCGTTGTTTTCGAGATAGGCGTTGGTGGCGCGAATGAGCGACCATGTGGCCTCAAGCGCTTTGCTGGGCTGCAGGCTGTGCCACGCAGCGGCGGTGTCTTGCCATGCAGACTCGGCGGCCGTTGCCAGCACGCTGTCGGCTGCGGGCGAGGGGCCGATGCCGCCACACTTTTTGTCGACAACCGTTGCCACGCGGCTGAGCAGGTTGCCAAGGTTGTTGGCGAGGTCGCTGTTGTACCGAGTGAGCAGACCCTCGTAGGTGAAGTCGCCGTCTTGGCCAAATGATGTCTCGGCGAGCACGTAATAGCGGAAGCCATCGACGCCGATGTCGTCGACCAGATCGAGTGGGTTCACCACGTTGCCCGATGTCTTACTCATTTTTTCGCCGCCCGAGAGCAGCCAACCGCCGATGCCCCAACCTTTGGGCAACTCGATGCCCGCAGACATCAGCATTGCAGGCCAATACACACAGTGATGCCGAACAATGTCTTTGCCGATGAGGTGATAGTCGACCGGCCACCACTCGTTGAAACGCTCTTCGTCGGTGCCGTAGCCAACCGCTGACATGTAGTTGGTGAGGGCATCGAACCACACGTAAGCAACGTGTTTGTTATCCCATGGCAACGGGATGCCCCACGTAAGGCTGGTGCGGCTCACCGAGAAATCGCGCAGGCCCGAACGGATCAGACCCAGCGCTTCGTTGGCGCGAAAGTCGGGAGTCATTGCTCCGGGATGCGAGGCGTACCACTCGAGCAGGCGGTCCTGAAAGCGTGAGAGGCGGAAGAAGTAGTTCTCTTCTTCGAAGTACTCGACGGGCCGCTTGTGGATTGGGCACAGGTCGTCTTCGAGTTCTTCGTCGGTGAAGTACTCCTCACACGCCACGCAGTACTTGCCGCTGTACACATCGAGTTCGATATCGCCGGCGTCGTAACAAGCCTGCAGCAGCTTCGCTACGCCTGCGTAGTGGCGAGGCTCAGTGGTGCGAATGAAGTCGTCGTTGCTGATGTTGAGCTTGGCCCACGCTTCTTTGAACTGTGGAGCGATGCTGTCGGCAAACTCGATTGGTGTGAGCCCAGCCTCGTCGGCGGCCTGCTGGATCTTGAGACCATGTTCGTCGGTGCCGGTAAGGAAGTGAACGTTGTCGCCCATCAGGCGATGCCAGCGAGCGAGCGCGTCGCCGATGATGGTGGTGTACGCATGCCCCAAGTGAGGCTTTGCGTTCACGTAGTAGATCGGTGTCGTCAGCGAGAAGTTGGCCACGGCAACAGACTACGGGTCGGCCCCCTGCGATGAGAGGTGATTTACGTCTGGCGCACTGAGGAAATCGAATTGCCGTCCGCGAAGATGTGCGGATGCAATACGAGTTTGATCAGGCGACGGCGATGGTGCAGCGTGAGGCTGGCCTGTACGACGCAGAGATTCAGCCCGGTTGGGATATCAACGGCAACGCCAATGGTGGCTACCTGTTGGCTCTCGCCGGCAAGGCAATGCGTGATCTGTCGGGTCGGCCAGACCCCATCTCGGTCACCGCTCACTATCTGGCGCCAGGTCCTGCGGGCCCTATCACCGTGAGCGCCGACACCATTAAGTCGGGACGTCAGCTGGTCACGATGAGCGGCTCGATTCAGCGTGGCGATCGCCAACTGCTGCGTGTTATTGGCAGTTTCGGAGACATCGCCGCGTCGAGCGGTGGGTTCTCGTACAACACGATGGCGCCACCCGATCTACCGCCGATCGAGCAGTGCACCAAACACATGGCGCAACGCGAGGGCACCGTTATTGGTTTGGCCGAACGCATCAACGTGTTCTTCCGGCCCGAGCATGCACCGTTTCGTTTTGAGCCGCGACCCGGTGTGGCGCTCATCGAGGGATGGGCTGCGTTTGCCGATGGCCGGCCGTTCGACACGCTGTCGCTGTTGCTTGTGGTCGATGCGCTGCCGCCACCGGTGTTCAACATCGACATTCCAACAGGATGGGTTCCCACGGTTGAGCTCACCGCGCACATTCGTGGCATTCCGGCACCGGGTCCGCTGCGGTGCCGTTTTCATACCGAGATTGTTCAGAGCGGCTTCATGCAAGAAGATGGTGAGGTCTGGGACAGCGCTGGCCAATTGGTGGCGCAAAGTCGTCAGCTTGCGCTGGTGCCGCGCGGCTGAGCCGACATCGACAGCGCAATGTCGTAGACCCGGTTCTTCGGCACGCCGAGGCGTTGAGCCACGGTTGCCACCGCCGACTTGGTGCTCGCGCTGGTTGCCAACTGTTCGGTGAGCGCTGCGCGGATGTCGTTGTCGCTGGCCTCCGCCGGAGGCTCGGCGCCGTCGAGCACGATGACATATTCGCCTTGCGGCTCACGTGTCTCAACGTGAGCGACCGCCTCGGCCAGTGTGCCGCGCCAGACCTCTTCGTGCATCTTGGTGAGCTCGCGCGCAAGCACCACGCGGCGATCGTCGCCGCAGATCGCGTGCAGATCGGCGATAGTGCGCGCCAGCCTGTGCGGGGCTTCATAGAGCACCACAGTGCGGCGTTCGCCGGCCGCTTCGCGAAGGCGTTGTTGGCGTTCGGGTCCGCGTCGCGGAAGGAAGCCATCGAACACATAGCGATGGCTTGGCAACCCTGAGATCACCAGCGCCATCACGTCGGCTGAAGGACCGGGAACAGCCGACACCACATGATGGTGATCGATAGCGGCGCGCACGAGACGTTCGCCCGGATCGCTGATGCCCGGCGTGCCCGCGTCGGTGACCACCGCAACGGTTTGGCCTGCAGCGAGCAGGTTGAGCACTTCGTCAATGCGCGCTGTTTCGGTGTGTTCGTTGGCGATGGCCATCCGCACACCCGAGATGCCGAAGTGAGAGAGCAACCCGCCGGTGCGACGGGTGTCTTCGCAACAGATGAGCGCACTGCGTTGCAACGCTTCGATGGCGCGCGGCGACATGTCGCCGAGGTTTCCGATCGGGGTGGTAACAAGAACCAGTGTGCCCATGGGTTAGTGCGAGCCATGGGGGTCGGTGGTTCGGATCTCGATGGGGTCGCCGACTCGAAGACCCCAACGTTCGAACGCCCCGGCCTTGGCTTCGATAACCATGCGGCAACGTGGCACGGGCATGCCCACACGGTGCCGTTGTAACGATTCGGTCTTGATCACAACGTTGGCCGCGTTGACGTATGCAATGTCGAGAGGGAAGCGCATTCCGATGGTGTGCACCCAGCGGCACGATGGAATCACGAAGGCCCCTTCAATGGTGTCGCGCCCAAGGAGACCCTTGAGCCGAGCGCGGTGGTCATCGGCAATTTCGATAGAAGCGAACACCCGTGCCTCGCTCATCAGCCACGACATACGCATAGCCTGCCACGACTACACCATGAATCGCGTGAGCAATCAGCGAACGGAGCGGAAGAACTCGCGGATGTCGGCAATCAGCAGATCGGGTTCTTCGAGTGCTGCGAAGTGTCCGCCACGATCGAAGCGGGTGAACCGGGTCACGTTGTAGAGATTGCGGGCCCACGATTCGGGCATGCGCAGGATCTCGCCAGGGAACACGGCGCATGCGGTTGGCACCTCGACCCGCTCGAACGGTGGGAAGCGCCCTGACTTCTGTGACTCGAAATACAACCGCGTGCTTGAGTTGATGGTCTCGGTCACCCAGTACAGGGTGAGGTTGGCGAGCAGTTGATCGCGGGTGACTGCGGTCTCGACATCGCCATCGGGGTGGTGGCTCCAGTGATGAAACTTCTCGATGATCCAACCGGCGAGTCCGGCCGGTGAGTCGCTGAGGCCATAGCCCAAGGTCTGGGGGTTCTTGCCTTGAATCTGTTGGTATGCGGTGCCTTCGGCAACGAACGCGCTGGTGCCAGCCATGTCGGCTTGCTCGATCTCAGTAAGCGCCGCATCGCCGGGAATGCCGAGCACCATGTTGATGTGTAGGCCAGCCATGTGCTCGGGGTCGACCACACCAAGCTGCGACGAGATCATCGAGCCCCAGTCGCCGCCTTGCGCGCCATAGCGCGAGTAGCCCAGACGGGCCATCAGCACCTTCCACGCCTCGGCCACGCGGCGTACGTCCCAACCGGGCTCGGTGGTGGGGCCACTCCAGCCGTAGCCAGGGATTGATGGCATCACAATGTGGAACGCGTCGGCGGGATCGCCGCCGTGGCTGCGCGGATCGCGCAGTGGTTCGATCACATCAAGGAACTCAGCGACCGAGCCAGGCCAGCCGTGGGTCATGATGAGTGGAAAAGCGTTTGGTTCGGGTGACGGCGCATGGATCGCGTGCACCTGCTGGCCATCGATGGTGGTGAGGATGTTTGGCCAGCTATTGAGGCGAGCCTCAACGGCGCGCCAATCGAATGTCTTCCACGACTCGCACAGATCTTTGAGATACGCAAGGTCGGTGCCATAGCGCCAGTCGGTGCCGGGCAATTCGTCGGGCCAGCGGGTGTTGTTGAGGCGCACTCTCAGATCGTCGAGCACTGCCTGTGGGGTGTTGATCGTGAACGGGGTAATCGCGTCAGCCATGTGTGCAGTCTGGCCGATGGCGTGTGCTGCGCTGGTGCCGAACGAGAACGAGCGTGGCTCGGATCAGCCTGCCACCGGCTCGGGCGAGGTCTTATCGCCAGTCTCGGTTGCGGGCTTTGCGGCCCAATCGCGACCAGCGCATGCAAGCGCGAGAGCGACGAGTACGGCCATTGCTACGGCACACGTGGTGTACGCCGTTGCTCGGCCAGAGTGTTGGTAGAGGGCGCTCGCAACGATGGCGGCGAGGCCACCAGCGAGGGTTTGCACTCCGCCCATGAGTCCCTGCGCGCCTGCTTGTCTCTCGGGCGGGGCCACGAGGCCGACTGCGACACCCGACGACGAGACCGTGATGCCATCGTTGACCGCGTGGAACATGGCCACACAGAACATTGCAATGCCCGATGGCAGGCGACCGTACGAGAACATCATCCCTGCGCCGATGAGCAGTCCGACCGAGCCAACTTTGAATGGGCCAACGCGTTGGGCGAGACGGCCACCGAATGAGCCGAACGCCGCGAGCGGCAACGCAAACAGCGTGATGCCGAGGTTGGCGATGAGGTCGCTGGCGTGCAGGTCGCTGAGCACTAGCACCCACAGTGCGTCGAAGGTGCCGATCATCAAAAACACAGCGGCACCAAGGCTGATAGTGCCCACGTACGCGCGTGAGCGAAGGAGGTCGAAGGCGAACCGAGATTGTGGTTGGTCGCCCACGTCGGTTTCGTCCACGCGTATGCGTGCGATCACGGGCAGGCACGCGATGCTCACGACGGCGATGACCAAGAACGGAGCGGCAATGCCAAATGGTTTGGTGAGCGCAGCAGAGATCGCGGGTCCTGCTGCGAACCCGCCCACATCGGCTGAAAGCATGCGTCCGATGTTCTGGCCGAGATGGTCGGGGTCGGCCAAAATGACAATGCGTCGAATCGCCGGAACGGCCATACCGGCACCGATGCCCATCACGATTCGAGCGAGCATCAACACCGCGGCGTTGTGACCGAACGCCATCCCTACGAGCCCGGCGACGTTGAACAACATGCCGATGTACACAAGTTGTCGAGCGTGACCGCGGTCGGCTCTGGGAGCGATGAACACCTGAGCGAAGAACGATGAGAAGAAGCCGACGGCAACAATCAGACCGAGCGCGCTGGCGCTGATTCCGTACTTGTCGCGGAAGTCGTCGAGCATTGTGAACATCACGCCATAGCCGGCGGAGAACAAACCCGAGAGCAGCCCGAAGGTAATGAGTAACCGACGGTGTTGCACGGGTCTGCAGTGTAGTGGTGCCGCGGTCTGGCGTCTTTGGAGTATTTGCCCGAGCGGCTAGGCGATAGAACCGGGACCGGGTTCGACGATGTGTTCGTTCGCTGGGCGCGCGTCGAGCACGCCTTTGCCGATGACCGCGGTGAGGATGATGAGTCCTCCGAGCAACGTGGTGACCTTGGGCTTCTCGCCGACAAAGAGGAACACCCAAATCGGCACGAACACCGTTTCCGTCTGGGCGAAAATGGTCATTGCGACCGCGGGTACGGTGCGTGACGCAGCGTTGAAGAGCGTGGTGCCGACCACGATGAACACGGCGCCGTGCAAGAGCGCAAATGATGTGTCGCGCGCGGGGGGAAGCAACGTGTTGCCGTTGCTGACCGTGACGATGCCGCAGACCAAAATCATGAGGGCCGCGTATCCAGGTAGCGCTGGCGACCAGTCTCGTTCGGGGTCGGATCGCACGCACACGGTGTAGACAGCAAAACCAAACGCAGAGCCAATGGCGGCCATGTTGCCGGCCATGTTTCCTGCGCTGAGGTCTGACAACACCATCACTGCAAGACCCACGAGAGCGAGCGCAATCGCGGCGATCGTGATACGGGTGAGTCGCTCGCCTAAAAAGATGCGGGCCAGGATTACCGCGATCAGCGGAACGATCGACGACAGAAACGCAGCGTTGGCGCCCGTGGTGGTCTTGAGCGCGTAGACGAATCCGATTGAGGCGGATTCGTCTACGCGCTCAAGACCACCACGGGCGCCAACCGACGTGAACGCCTTCGGCAGGGTCCAACCTTTGCCTCGGGCGAGACCAACGATTTCGACGACCACCATGATGCCAATCGAACGCCAGATCAGGTATTGCCACGCGTCGGCATGGTGTGAGTTCTTGGCTGTGACGGCTCCGAAGCTCCACGTAAGACCAGCGAGGCATGCCATCAGGGAGGCGCCGAAGGGCACGCGAGCGTGCGTCGAGGTCGCTGTGGCGGTTGCGGTCACGATTTCAAACCTATAAGGCGTTGCCTGTGGAAGCGAGGTCCCTCAGCGATTGAGGGAGCGGACGCTTGTGCTTAGGCGCCGTGCAGGAACTCGGTGACGTCGCCATCAACGAATTCGTAGTCTTTGCCTTCGACGCGCAGCTTGCCTACTTCGCGGGCCTGCTTCCATGAGCCGAGCGCGAGGAGTTCGTCCCACTGGATGACCTCGGCGCGGATGAACCGACGCTGTAGATCGGTGTGGATGCGACCAGCGCACTCGGGTGCCTTTGAGCCGGCACGGAAGGTCCACGCACGGGTCTCTTTCTCGCCGGTGGTGAGGAAGGTGCGCAAACCGAGCAGGTGGTAGGCGCTGCGCACCATGCGGAATAACGCGCCTTCGCCTAGGCCGAAGCCTTCGAGCATCTCGGCGCGCTCGACTGGATCGACGATGGTGGCTGCTTCGGCCTCAAGTTGCACGCACATACCGATGACCTCAACGTTGGCGCCGGCATCGTTGAGCTCGGCGCGAACGCGAGCTTCGACCGCAGGGATGGTGTCGAGTTCGTTTTCGCCCACATTGACCACAACCAATACGGGGCGGTTGGTGAGCAAGAAATGCGGTGCGAGTTGCTCTTGGAATTCGGGCTTCAGGTTGGCCCGATAGAGCGGACGTCCGTTGCTGAGCGCTTCGTTGGCGGCTTCGAGGGCAGCAATTTCGTCGCCGAGACCCTTATCGAGTTTCGAGGCGCGGATGGCTTGATTGAGACGCTTCTCGACGGTCTCAAGGTCGGCTAAGGCCAGTTCGATCTCGACGATGCGAAGGTGCTCGAGTGGGTCGTCGGGGCCGGTGACATCGCCGTCGACAAACGCGCGCAGCACGAACACAATGGCATCGACTTCGCGGATGTTGGCGAGGAACTTGTTGCCGAGACCTTCGCCCTTGCTGGCGCCTTCAACGAGGCCGCCGATGTCGACCACCTGCACCGAGGCGTGCACCAAGGTCTTGGTCTTGCTCATTACGGCGAGTTGATCGACGCGAGTGTCGGGCACCTTGGCCACACCAATGTTGGGGTCCTTGGTCGCAAACGGATACGGCGCGGCGAGCGCACCGCCACCGGTGAGAGCGTTGTACAGCGAACTCTTGCCCGCATTGGGAAGGCCAACCAGGCCGAAACGTTCCATAACGCCCGTGAGGCTACCGGCAGCGCTGACCCGAGTGGCCGTTCGCTCTGGGTTGTAGAGCCGGCGAAGCAGCGAGTTGCGCCACGAATCACCGGCTGAGTGGGTGGCTACGCTGTGCCACGTGACTCCCGTTGAGGCCCTCGAGCGTGTGCTGCATTGCCTCGACCGTGCCAACGACAGCGGGTTCAAGACGAAGGCATTCGCGAGGGCGCTCGAAGTGGTGAGGGGCATCTCGGCTGATGAGTTGGCCCAACGGGCAGCAAGTAACACGCTCACTCAACTCGAGGGCATCGGCGACAGTTCGGCCAACGTGATCACCCAAGCGCTGAACGGAGACTCCACGTATCTCGACGATCTCGATCGCAAGACGGGCATCGCGATGTCCTCGGGCGGTGCCGTGTATCGGGCTGCGCTGCGCGGCGATTGCCACATGCATTCACGCTGGAGCGACGGCGGTGCTTCGGTCGAGGCGATGGCACGCACGGCGATCTCGCTTGGCCACGACTACATCGTGCTCACCGACCACAGCGCTCGGCTCACGATCGCCCACGGACTCGACCGCCACCGCCTGCTCGACCAACTCGGCGATGTCGGCCAACTCAACGAACGCCTTGCCCCGTTTCGCATTCTCACCGGGATGGAGGTCGACATTCTCGAAGACGGCTCGCTCGATCTCGACCTCGACCTGCTTGCCGAACTCGATGTGGTGGTGGCCAGTGTGCACAGCAAGCTGCGAATGGATGCCGATGCCATGACCGCCCGAATGTTGGCGGCCGTGAGTTCGCCCCACGTTGATGTGCTCGGGCATTGCACCGGCCGGCTGATTGGCAAGCGCCCCGAATCCACCTTCGACGCCGATGTCGTGTTCGGAGCATGCGCGGCATCTCGCACCGCTGTAGAGCTGAACTGCCGGCCCGAGCGGCTGGACCCGCCTGCCGATCTGCTCGATCGCGCAATCGAGCTCGGGTGTTTCTTTGCGATCAACTCTGATGCCCATGCCACGGGCCAACTCGAGTGGCAGCCCTTTGGCTGCGACACCGCTAGCCAGCACGGGGTGCCGCTCGAACGCATCATCAAC
>Ga0194056_10002190_pt1 | contig 10375 bp, 7 predicted proteins | sample SepL4413m_MetaG_FD_155458 | JGI IMG/M metagenome (GOLD analysis project Ga0194056, IMG submission 155458) | Anoxic zone freshwater microbial communities from boreal shield lake in IISD Experimental Lakes Area, Ontario, Canada - Sep2016-L442-13m | ecosystem: Environmental > Aquatic > Freshwater >...
CCTGGATGCCTTTTGGCCAAGCGGCAGCATTGGTGGTGGGGCAGTAGGTCAAGGTGAGGATCGGCGCATAAATAACTGTCGTGCTTTGCCCACTCGCCGAGCGGGGGGCGGACGGCACACGGAGTGTGCCTGCTACTTTTCTTGCGACACTTATTGATGCGCCGATCCTAAGTTGCGAGCTACTTTGCGGCAGGGTCCGTGGCCGGTTCGGTCTTCTCGGCTGCGGCAGGCTCCGCCGGGGGCGCGATGACGACGGGCGGCCTCTTGCCGTCACTCACCCGGGCCTTGGTGAACTGCCATTGGTAGCGTGAAAGCTCCTGCCCCTCAAACCACGTGCCTACAATCAACGCGGCGACGCCCAACGCCGGTATGATGGTATAGGTGGCGGAATAAGTCAGCCAGAGGGTGCGAGAACGCCACAGGGTATAGGGTATCAGCCCTAGCATCACAGGACACGCGATGTTCAAGATGAGAGTGATTCGTCCGGGGTCTTTCACCCAAGCAATCGAGCCGGCGATGGTCAGCAGGGCACTTGCGGCAAGCAAGCCAACCGTGACCCATTCGGCTATTCGGGCCCAGCGAGGCAACTCGAACTTAGGCTTGGGCTTTTCTTCTTCCGCGGGTGCCTCCTCGGCAATTTCGAGGTCGGCAATCTCTTCGTCGGCCAGCTCGGCCTCAACCACGGCTTCTTCCGGCGGGGGCGATTCGGCGGTTGTGCCCTCCATAAACCCAAAAAACTGCTCGGCCTCCGCCGGCTGTTTCGAGGGAAAGGTAAAATCGGTCGGTTCGGTGAAGTCCAACTCCTCGGCAGGGCCAGAAAAATGGAACTCCTCAATCGAGGCACTTAGACCGAGGGCATCCAACGGATTCTCCTCGCCGGCCGCAGGCAAACCCTGCGGATCCTGATGCAGTTCCAGCGGGATCTCGTCCTCGTGCGGATGATCGGACTCCGGCTTTTCACCCTTCGGATTGGTCACAATTTCTCCCCCCGGAAGCAAAAATCGGCTCTCCGCCAAGTTTGTGGTGCGGGCGTCTCGCCTGCCTGGTTCAACCACAGCATTTGGGCAGGCGGGACGCCCGCACCCCAATTATCCGCAAACCCGGCAGAGAGCCCAAAAAGCCTTCCGTTCCAAGCAGACATTAAGCATTCGACTTTATTATAGTTGCCCGAACGGCTGCCTGCCACCAAAATTCAGGAAACCGGGACGACAATTTTGCGACACCCACCTACGCAGTCCTCTTGAATAAGGATTTTCCTGAGATTAACGCTCCCCACGACTTCCCCTAACCCCTACAATCGGTTGTCAATTCCCTGGTGGATCGGGTTTTTTCGTATTTTGCGGCATCCAAGCCACTTTCATTACCGGAGCATCGGGTTAAACTGATTAGAGGTGGCGTTTCGGCCAGTTTTTATTTTTTCTGAGGGAGCGCAATAAACTTGCACTTACGGCGAGGCTGGATTCTGACGGGTCTGGTGCTGACAACTCTCGGGGCACAATGGTGTGCCGCGAAGGAGGCCGGTGTTTCCGCGCGACATCATTCCTGGACCAGTTTCCAACCGGGAGCTTGGAAACTTGTCCGCGTCGTTACCGAATCGTTCGACGAAGGCGGCCACATCATCGACGTAAACATCACGGAAACCAAGACTTCGTTGTTGCGCATTGATGCCGACGGCGTCGTGCTGGAAGTCGAGGTTGGCGTGGAAATAGCCGGCAAGCAGTTCGATGGCCAGCCGCAATGTCTCAAGCAGGGATTCCACGGTGAATTGTCGGGGGGCGATGTGAAGTTTCTTCCCACTGCGGCCGCCGAGGTTTCGATTGAAGACCAGAAGATTCCATGTCGGTCTCAGAAGATCGAAGTTACAGGCCCTGCCGGTCGGACTTCGGTCCACGTCTTTTTTTCGGATACATTATCTCCCTATATTTTACGACGACAAAGCAAAACGACGGACGTTGGCGGAACCGTCGTCTTGAGCGAAACACTCTCCGAGGTTGTGGCCCTTGATATGCCGCAACGCGTGCTCTCCGAGATGAAAAACGTGGCCTGCATTAAGACATTGCAGAAAACGCCCAGAGGTTCGGTGACCACTTTGGCGATGTCGTCACCCGATGTCCCAGGCGGCGCAGTCTCTCAGACGACGAAGGAAACGGATGCAACCGGCCGGCTTATTCGCCGTAGCACGCTGGATCTGGTGGGCTACGGCAGCCAGCCCGAATCCGAACGCACCGGCCGCTTCGGCCGCAAACGCCCGCCACGCGGACGGAAGACCACCTACCCGGATGGTAATTAAGTAGAACGGAATTCATTCCGTTTAACCGAAAAGGCAACGGAATGAATTCTGTTCTACGAAAGGGCAACGGAATGAATTCCGTTCTACGAACTACTGCTCGCCGGCCCTTTCCTTTTCTCACTTCCTGCGACATAATGACCAATTCCATCAAAACTTGCCTCCCCTGCGGTATCACTTAAAGGATTGGCCTTCGATGCGCGACAAGATTGCTGACCATTTCGGTCTGACCTTTGACGACGTTCTTCTGGAACCCCGCTACAGTGAGGTTCTACCGGCGGATGTTGACGTCACTACCCAACTAACGCGACGGATTCGTCTTAATATCCCCCTGCTTAGCTCCCCCATGGATACCGTGACGGAGAGCGACATGGCCATCGCACTTGCACAAGAAGGGGGGATAGGAATTGTCCACAAAAATCTTTCCGTCGATCGTCAGGCCGAAGAGGTTGTTAAGGTCAAGCGAAGTGCCAACGGCATCATTCGCAATCCAGCAACCCTTCCCCCGGACGCTACGCTTGCCCACGCTCGCGAGGTAATGAGCCAGTTCCACGTTTCCGGGTTGCCCATCACACTGCCCGACGGTCGCCTGATCGGCATCCTTACGCGCCGCGATCTCCGTTTTCAAGAGAGCCAGGATATCCCCGTCTCGGCCGTAATGACCAAGGAAAACCTGATAACGGCGACGGGGAGTGTAACGCTTGAGGAAGCTGAGAAGATTTTAATGGCAAAAAAGGTGGAGAAGCTTTTGCTGGTTGACGAATCCTTTAGGTTGACGGGCCTCATCACAATCAAAGATGTTGATATGATGCGGCGCTTTCCGAAAGCCTGCAAAGATGGGCAAGGCAGGCTGAGAGTCGGTGCGGCAGTCGGTGTTCATGATTACCAGCGCGCCGCATGTTTGATCGAAAAAGGGGTTGATGTGCTGGTCGTCGACAGTGCCCATGGCCATTCGGCCAATGTGATTGAAACGGTTCGGAAGATCAAGAAGGAGTGGGATATTGACGTGATCGCCGGAAACGTGGCTACGTGCGAAGGCTGCCGCGACCTCATCGCCGCGGGGGCGGATGCCGTGAAGGTGGGCATCGGGCCTGGCTCGATTTGCACTACCCGCGTCATCTCCGGCGTCGGCGTACCGCAGATCACGGCGATCAGCCAAGCAACCCAGGTGGCCCAAGAAGCTGGAATTCCGGTGATCGCCGACGGTGGCATCCGCTATTCGGGGGACATCACCAAAGCCATTGCCGCAGGGGCTCACGTGGTTATGATCGGTGGACTGTTTGCCGGTTTGGAAGAAAGCCCCGGGGCGAGAATCCTCTACCAGGGGCGGACCTTCAAGGTCTATCGTGGAATGGGATCTTTAGGTGCCATGGTACATGGATCGAGCGAACGGTATCGCCAGAGCGGCGATGGTCGCACGACCGAAAAACTGGTGCCCGAAGGCGTGGAAGGAAGGGTTCCTTACAAGGGACCGTTGGGGACGTTCGTCTATCAGCTCGTCGGCGGGTTACGGGCTGGCATGGGGTATTGCGGAACTCGCACGATTGAGGAATTGCGTACGGATGCGCGATTCCTACGGGTTTCACCAGCCAGTGTACGGGAGAGTCACCCTCATGACATCGCCATTACGCAAGAAGCGCCAAATTACTCAACCGAATACTCCGGGGGCGAAACGCTTTAAGGGCGTGCCGTCTCGTAGCGTAGGTACTCGTCCAAAAACAACTTGTAGTGCGGGCGTCTCGCCTGCGCATGCAGCCGGGACGGCCGCACCACAAAAACGCGGAGTAAATGTTGGACAGGTACTAGGCATCCCGCTTGCGTTGTTGTTTCTTGCCGTTTGCCTCTTTTTTCAATTTACCCCTGCCCTGCTGGCTGACGATCTGCCTGCCACCCGGCTGATCCTGGCCAGCGGCGATCCATCCTCTGCAACTTCAGACAGTTCGTTGCATTTGGTTTCCGACGACTCGTGTGCTTTGCCGGCACAGGTCCCCTTGGTTCGTCAGGAATCTTCCTCTCACCCGGTAACCGCCTCGACGACTGTCGCGAACCGTGCCACATCCAATCGGCTTTTTTCACATGCCAAGTGGGAAGGGCCGGCGGTGGTCGTGCCGCGCGAGTCCGAGTTGCAATGGAAGGGCGCGTTCCAGTCTCGGCGATGGTCATCCGCCGCAGCCGATTCGGGCGTGGTGCAGACCAGCGGAGAATTGCCGTCGGGCACGATCCAGCCCGTCTCGCTTCCGAATCCTCCCACGAGGCTGAGCGATAGTCCTGATTCGCCACCGCCTGCCCAGCCGCAGGTGATCGAGCCTCCGCTCCCAATTCAACTCTCGTCACCCACGGAGCCAAGTGCCGCGCCGTTGCCGACGCTGGAGCAGCAGCTTGCTGGGCAAATAAAGCTGACCGAGAAATGTATTTCGCCGCGAGACTTGAAATCAATCCGCAAGATCACGGCCGACATTAGCATCAAGCCTGAGGATCTGACGGGGAGCAAACGCCTGCCGCCGGAATGCTCGTTGGGCGACACTCCGCTACAGCCGCGTCATTGGCGCAAGACCACCTTCGCCTGGACGGCGGCAAGCACCAGCCACAATCCGTCTTATTTTGAAGACGAGCAACTGGAGCGGTACGGCCACACTTGGGGCCCGGTCAGGCAGACTGCGGTCTCGGCGGTCCGCTTCTTCGCCACGGTGCCGCTGTTGCCTTACTACATGGGTGTTTATCCGCCCAACGAAAGTATCTACGACCTTGGCCAGTTTCGGCCGGGCAGTTGTGCTCCCTACTACCTCGACCCTTTCCCCATCAGCATCCGCGGGGCGTTGTATGAATGGACGTTCCTGGGGCTGATCCCCGTCGCACTTTAGGGATTGAGAGCAAATAACGCGATATTCCCAGCATCATCGCAGCGGCGGCAAGCAGGGTCAGCGATCCAGGTTCCGGAGCCGGATAGGCTGCCAATCTCGGTGAGGTTGTGCTTGGTGAAGTCGAGTTTTCTTCTGATGCGTCGATCGGGACGGGATCTTCGCCACGGACCAGGGCTTCAATCCAGTCGCTGAAGGCGGAAACCCGCGTGTGGCCCGAAAAATTGCCGTACACCGAACGTGGACGGCCAAAGTCCGAGCCGACGAACGAATTGACCCCGGCGAGATACGTGCCCGTGGAGGTTGTGATGAACAATCCTCCCCCGCTATCGCCCGGGGCGATCAGGCCTTCCAGAGGCAAGGCCCGCGAGTAACCCAGCGGGACTGCGCCAACTGGCAAAGGGTTGTCAAAATCGGCCACCAAAAGACGCTTGTGTTCGATCTGACTAATGACGTTTTGAGCTCCACGCTTCAGACCGTCGCTCTTCGTATCGCCGGAGTTACCGGTGCCCGTCTTGCCAAAACCAACGACCGTATCGGCTTGATTCAACTCGCTGGTACCGGTGTAAAGCTGTGCCGGCTTGATGTTGTCAACCGGTTTGGCAAGATGCACGAGGCCAATGTCATAGCCGGACCAGAGATTGCCGTTCCAACCGGGGTAGACGATCTTGCGGTCAACCTGGTAGGTTTGCCCGCCGATGCTGAAGGAGATGGTCTTGGCATTATCGACCACATGGGCAGCGGTGAGAACCCATTCCGGCGAAACGAGCGTACCCGAGGCCATGAATCCGGATTTGGTCGTTGTTCCCATGAACTGCCCGACACTTTCGTAGGGAACACTGCTTCCTAGCGTGCGGTAGAGCGAATCATTTTGGGTATCGCGCACAACAATAGCCTGCACGGGAACGGCACCGCTGCCGACCAGCAGGAGAAGAACCACCGCGATTGTCCAGGTTTGACGCTGCATCCCATTCCCTACCAAGGAGTCTTCCCGGCGGCAAATCGCACGGGCAGGAAGGAGCGGCACAACACTAAAAGCAAGGCTCCTCATAAGAGGGGAGACAAAGGAGTTTTCCGCAACTTCCTAATTACCAGAGTATCACAGATTGAATCCGATGTCAACGAATTTGCCTGTAGTTATTCCTCTTCCCAGACCTCGCCGAGCGGATCCAAGGATTCCTCGAACTGCGGCTCTTGCGGTTCCCAGGACGGTTCTTCCATGGCCACGGCGATTTCCGCCACTTCGACGGCCGGCTCTTCCACTTCCACAAAACGCGATTTGGCGGCGGGCTTGCGGGGCGCGGGTGCCGGCCGAACCGGCTTTTTCGGCTTTTCCTTCGGACTCTCGTCAAAAATCAGGGGGGCCGGGTTTCGCTCGGAGTTGCTGGGTAACTCATTGACAGGGGCCTTGAGGCTGCGGAATAGCTTGGCAATGTGCTCGTGGCAGGTGAAAACGAGCATCTGGTGCCCTTCGGCGGCAAAATCGCGTAGTACCTGGGCAGCCGCCTTGGCTCGCTCAAGATCAAAATTTACCAGCACATCGTCGAGAATCAACGGCAGCGGGGCACCGTGGCGGGCAAAGTAGGCCGCCAGCGAGAGGCGGAGGCTGAGGAACAATTGCTCCCGCGCGCCGCGGCTGAGAACCTCGACCGGCAACCAGTGCCCCTCGGCGTCTTCGACACGAAGAATCCGCTCGCCCACCGGTGTCCAAACGCGGCGGTAGCGCCCCTGGGTCATCTGGCTGAAATAGCCCGAGGCCTCCTGAAGCGTCTCGGGTTGGCGATCCGTTTCATACGACGCCCGGATCGATTCCAGGACTTGTCCGGTAACCGCCAATACCTGCCAGCGGTTGATGGCATCGTCGATTCGCTGCTGGAGCGCGGCCATGTCGAGTTGGCGAGCGGCTAATTGGCGGTCGTCGGCCAGCCCCTTCATCTCCGCGGTGAGCCGGCCACGTTTTTCGATTCGTTGATGAATTTCTTTCTCGATCCCGGCCAGTCGGGTGCGAAGATCGTCGCTGCCGGTTTCGAGATGCGCGGCGGCCGGACCTTCAAGATGTTGCCGTAAGGCGGCCTGCGAAGCACGGGTGCCAATAGTCGAGGCCAGATCCGACTGGATGTGTTCATGTTCGTGCCGCAAGTTTTTGACTCGGGTGGCCTCGGCCACCAGTCGGTGCAGATGCTCCTCGCTTTCGGCTCCGCACTGCCGCAGCAACTGCTTGCGGTGCTGATGCAAACGAGCGATTGCGGCTTCGCCCTTGGCCCGCGACTGGCGGAGCTTGCGCAAACGGTGGCGGATTACCTCGCGGCGTGCGATCCGAGCCTCTTGCCGCGTCAGTATCTCGGAAAGCTCCAGAACCTTCTCCATGGGATGCTGCGACTGGACTTCAACGCCGCAATCGGCCACGAGTTGGGCGACACGGCTGTAGAGCATGTCGCGCTCGCGGCGGCGCTGAGCGAGTTCTTCGTCGAACCGTGAGAGGCGGGACTGTAGGTCGCGGATGCGGATGGCCAGGCGTGCCACCATGCGGACATTTCGCGGCGAGAAATTATGCGGCAAGCCGGCTTTTTCCAGGCCGTCGCGCCAGACGCGTCGAGCGGCGCGGAGGTCCTCTTCGGCCTGGGCGGCACGGCGGGCCGTCGCGGTCGCGTCTTGCCGGGCCGCGGCGTGCCGAGAATCGAGCGGGGCCAGGTCTTCCAGGGCCGCCAGTTCCCGCTCTGCCGCAGCCAGTCGGCTGGCCATCGGTCCACCGCCGCGCGGAAGCTGGTCGTCCAGAACGTCCCGCTCGTCCTTGGTCTGCTTGATCTGCATTTGCAGCAATCGCAACTGGTTTTGCCCCTCTTCGAGTTGCTGATCATTCGACCGCTGCATGGCCAATCGGGCCAGCACGGCCCCGACCGCGATCGCAAGCCCTATGCCCGCAAGGCTCCAAAAGCCCGTGCCGGTCCACGACGGGAAGACGAGTAACCCGAGCGAGAGAATCAAAACTCCCACGACGAAGATCACGGCCAGCGCGATCACCGAGTTGATTGCCGGCACCTGCTTTTCCAACAGCGATTGGGCCTGTTCTTGAAGTTCCTTCTCATTACGGGTCATCTGCTCCAGTCGCTCGTCAAGTTGCGTGCGACGGCGAAGCTGGTTGACGAGGTTGCCGGCCTGCTCGGTGGCCAGGGTGAGATCGGTGGCTTGGCGCTCGCTGAGAGCCGCAGTCACTTGTTCGTGGACGCTGGCGGCCGTCTGCTGGGCATCCTCGGCCTCGCGCTGGAATGCCTTGCTTTTTTGCAAACATTCGCGCATAAGTCGCCCCGGATTGCGAAGACGCGTTAGGGTCTGCGGCGAAAAATTCGGCAACCGGTCCGGCTTGGCTGGCTTGCCGAGACCCATCTTCTCATACTCGGCAAACATTGTGGCATGCAGGTCGCTCCGCTGCTTTTCCAGTTCTTCAATCTGGCTTTCCAACGCGCGGAGCCAAGGCTCTTGCTCCAACGTGGCCGTGATGCGCGCTCCATGCCGGCCCAAGGCATCGTTGATGTTCAACTCTTCGGCCTCGTGGCGTAGGGACTGGCGATGTCGGTGCAAACGCTCCATACTCGCCTGATGTTTTGCTGCCCACCGCTTGATCGCCTCCAGGCGTTCGACCGAGTCGGCCGGAACCCCAGTCCGCGGAGCCAGGGACGACAGCTCCTCGCCCAACGCGCGCTGCCGATGCCAGCGGTCGCGAATCGCCGAGGCCAAGTCGCGGAGGTCGAGTTGCTGCTGCAGTTCTTCCTTTTCTTCTTCCAACCGCAAAAGTTCGTGCTCAAGCGTACTGCGGTCGCTGGCTAGGCGGACGTAGGCGTGAGTGTGCGACTGCTGGTCCTCGATCTGCCGGCGGATTTGCTCCCGCTGGTTTATGAGTTGCGTCATCTGGGACGAACCCCCATGCTGATCGAGGATGCGGTTCCGCGTCGTTTCCAACTCCCGCGTGACCTCGACCAGCGAGACACGATCCAAACCGGCGATGATGCTATAGAGCAGGTCGGCCGCCTGGGTGTCGCTGAGAGTGGCTAGCTCTTGCATCTCGCTGAGGCTGACGGCGAAGACGTTGTTGAACGTCGCCTCGTCGATGTTGGCCAGGAGCGTCTTCACGACCTGGTCGCTGTGGCGAACGCCGTCGGCGGCGGTAATCTGCGTTTCGTCCAGCCGCGGGTTGCCATCGGGCGAAGCGTAACGGGCAATCTGGAACTGCCCGCCGGCACCGCTCACTTCCATCCATCCACCCGGCCGGCCCCCGTGGAGCGGTGGCAGATAGCGACGGCGATCGAGCGAAAAGCCGTAGAGCGACGAACGAATGAAATGCAAGAGCGTCGACTTGCCCGCTTCGTTCGGGCCGTAGACGACATTCAGACCCTCGCTCATCCGCTGGAACTTCAGTCCGCTCCAGACGCCGTAGCCTTCAATTTCCAGGGCAAGAAGTTTCATGGGGATGGTGTTACGCAACAATGGGTTTCCACACGAGCCAGCAGACTCGGATATATTTTACCTAATCCTCCCCTTTGTTAGAACAGGGATAATTGGGGATATAGACGAAAAATGAAAGATAAGGAGAATTGCGGAACGCCTATGCCCCCCCAATGCTTGGATTCGCAACAATCACTGCGAGGGTATAAGTGGATGAAAAGCAGGAGGTGGTCACAAATCGTGACCACCTTGCAGTGTTGAAATTTTTCTATCGAAACAGCATATAAGAAATACCTCGCGTTGGTGGGGCACCATGTCGGAAACGGACTTGACGGCGGGCGAATTCACGTCGTATAATAGTCTGCGTAAAGGGACACATCCTATCCCTTTATGCAGACGTACTGGAGACGTGCAATGACAGCTACCACCGTTGAAAAATGGGTCGATAACCGTCAGGCAAACGGAAGTTACACCTTTCTTCGCACCGATGCCATTACCGGTAGCGGCCTATCTCCGGAAGCCGTGAAGAAAGCACTTCAGCGCCTCGCACGGCGCGGCCGGGTGCTCAAGGCCAAGGACTACTTCTATGTCATTGTGCCTCTGGAATACCAGAGTGCTGGCGGTCCGCCGGCGGCTTGGTTCATCCACGACCTCATGGCTGCGATGCACCTACCTATCCCTGTCGCATTAGCTATACTCCTCGCGGTTGAGACTGACACTAACCCGAAGCGCGAGAGAGGTTGCTAAGTCGTTGCCTCGCTTGCGCTTCGGGCTGGTATGGATTGGGACA
>Ga0194056_10002192_pt1 | contig 10372 bp, 10 predicted proteins | sample SepL4413m_MetaG_FD_155458 | JGI IMG/M metagenome (GOLD analysis project Ga0194056, IMG submission 155458) | Anoxic zone freshwater microbial communities from boreal shield lake in IISD Experimental Lakes Area, Ontario, Canada - Sep2016-L442-13m | ecosystem: Environmental > Aquatic > Freshwater...
GCACAACATTACTGTCTGGAGAAAACTGGCGGAGATTTGCGCCCAGTATTTAAAGAAAGGTTCGAAGATTTACATGGAAGGCAGAATCAGAAGCTATGTTGACTCTAAAGATGATAGTAAGAAATATTATGGCGTGGAAATGACAGAGATGATTATGCTCGATAATAAGAAGGCCGAGAAAACGGATGGTGTAAAAGATTCTGCACCAGATAATTTCATGCCTGAGCCTAAGGGTGAAGACGATTTACCATTTTAATCATTAAAACAAGAACCGGAGTATGACAATCCCAAATATTCTTTCAATAATCAGGATTATCCTATCTCCGGTTTTTCTTATATTTTTTCTGAAAGACGATCCTGTCAGCAGGAGAATTTCTCTTGTCATTTTCTTCGTTGCTGTTCTAACCGACTGGTACGACGGCTGGCACGCTAGGAAATACAAGTCTGTCACAAGTCTCGGAATATTCTTAGACCCTCTCGCAGATAAGGTTCTTACTTCATTCGCATTCTACCTTTTCTACGCTCTTGGCTTTATGCCGTTATGGATGCTTGTGATTATTGTAGCCCGTGATATATTCGTTACTTTCATACGTTCATACGATGAATACAAAGGACTTATTATGAAAACTTCTTTTGTGGCAAAGACTAAAACGTTTATTCAGATGACTTATCTCTTCCTGATATTATCACTGCTGATTCTGGTTACTTATCCAATCGGTGAAGCTAATGTCACAGCTATAAATGATTTTATATTCAAATCACAGATAAATTATTATCTGCTTCTCCTTGTAACAGGTTTAACTCTATACACTGGTATCGATTATTTACTAAAGAAACAGTACATCGCAAAGAATGAGATTAATTAAAACCAAAAAGATAGTAGATGAAAACGTTAAGATAGACTTTTTCACTATGTTTCTTGCCTCTGCATTTTTCACAGGGTACTTTCCCGTTGCAAGCGGAACTGTCGGGAGTTTGTTCGCAGTGTTGTTTGTTTTAATCCCGGGATTCTATTCTCCCGTCGTACTTCTGACTCTCTCATTAATCTTCTTCTTCGTGGGAATTGTAGTCTCTAACAGGATGATGCAGAGATACGGAGAAGATCCTTCAGTAGTCGTTATTGACGAAGTGGTAGGCGTGTGGATTAGTTTATTCATTATTACAATGTTCGGTTACGATAACCTGTTCCTTGTTTCTGTATTATCATTCCTGACTTTCAGGGTGTTCGATATTCTTAAAGTGTATCCGGGGAATTATTTTGACAGGATGAACAGCGGTGTTGGTATTATGATGGATGATGTGGTAGCAGGTGTCTACAGCGGATTCGCTTCCGTTTTATTAATCAAAGTTTATTTAGGTTTATGGTAACAGCAAAGGTAATATCTATAGGTGATGAAATATTAATAGGGCAGATTGTTAACACAAATGCCTCATACATTAATGACAAACTTTTCTCAATCGGCGTTCAGGTTAAAAAGGTTGTTACAATAGGCGATAACAGAGAAGACCTTTTCCACGAACTTCATGACTCAATGCAGAATTATGATATTACTCTCATCACTGGCGGACTCGGTCCGACTCACGACGACATAACAAAACCAATCCTTGTCGATTTCTTCAAAGATGAACTTATTCTCGATGAAGAAGTCCTCGTGAAAGTGAGAAGTATCTTTGAAAGCAGAAACGTAGTTATGCCCGAGACAAACTTAGGACAGGCAATGAAACCTTCACGTTCAAAAGTTATCTGGAATGACAACGGCACCGCTCCAGGAATTTATATGGAAGAAGAAGGACGTGTCTTCATCGCAATGCCGGGTGTGCCTTTTGAAATGAAAGCAATGATGGAAAATTCTGTTCTTTATCTTTTAAAAGCAAAGTTTCTTCAGAATCCGGAATACGTTCTCAGGAATAAAACACTTTTAACCACTGGCATCGGTGAATCTTTCCTTTTTGAAAGTATCGGTGACCTTAATGAACTTCTGCAGGGACAGAAAATGGCATTCCTGCCTTCTCCTTACGGAGTGAGATTAAGAATGGACGTGAAAGCTGCTACTGATGCAGAGGCAGAAGAAGAGATTACAAGAATAGAAAAAGGATTGTATGAAAAAGTCGGAGAATTTATTTACGGAGCAAACGAAGACCTTCTCGAAAAAACAGTAGGGGACTTGCTCAGGGATAAAGGTCTGACTCTCGCAACTGCAGAATCGTGCACAGGCGGTTTCATCTCGCAGAGAATCACAGACATCAGCGGAAGTTCAGAATACTATAAAGGCGGAGTAATATCTTATTCAAACGAAGCAAAGGAAAACATTATAAATGTAGATAGAAATACTCTGGTAAATTACGGCGCAGTCAGCATCGAAACTACTGTCGAAATGGCTGTTGGTGTTAGAAAGATAATGAATGCCGATGTGGGTATCTCCGCAACAGGAATTGCAGGTCCCACAGGTGCAACCGAAACAAAACCGATCGGACTCACATACATTGCAATATCTATTGGTGATAAAGTATACTCAAAAGAATTATTCCTTGGCGATAACCGCCACCGTAACAGAATCCGTGCCGCTCAGGCAGCACTCAATATGCTAAGAAAAGAACTCCTGCTAATTAAGTAGTCTTTCTCTTTACTAATAAAAATCTTTTACGTTCTTTGGTTTATTGTTATTTTGTGATATGGTGTTTTTGTGGTGAAATATTTAAACCTAAAAAATCTCTGCGCGTTCTTTGCGTCCGCCATCTTGCTGGGCGGATGTTCTCTTTGACTCCTCTGTGCACTCTGTGAACCTATTCTAAAACTCTCTTATCTCTTTGCCTGAAAAAGCTCTGTGCTCTCTGTGTGCTCTGCGGTAAAATTCTTTTAAAACCTTTTTCCTTATCTTAACGCCCTTCTAAAATCACTTATCAGTATCCCCGCCGACACAGCCACATTCAGCGACTCGCACTCAGTATACGACTCTATCTTTATCTGCCTGTAATCTTTATTCTCCTGAATATCATAAGAAACACCATTCGCCTCATTACCAAAAACCAACACGCACTTATCCGTTTTTACATCCGTGCCAAGAGGTTTCCCGTCAAGAGAAGTAACATAAACATCAAATCCACTCTTCGAAAGACTCTCAAGCTTCGTCTTCAGATTAACATCAGTCTCAATACTGAGATGAAACAGCGAACCCTGAGTCGATCGTATAGTCTTCGGATTAAATATGTCCGCTGAGTTTTCGCTTATCAGCACTTTATCCACACCAAACCAGTAACACGTCCGCAGAATTGTTCCAAGGTTTCCAGGGTCATTAATATTTTCCAGCGCTACAACAAACCTGTTCTGTTCGTTCGAATAAATCATCTTCTTCTCAATCACTGCAAGAATTCCCTGCGGCGACTTGGTATCGCAGAGTTTATCGAACTTAGCACGGTTTAAAGTATGAATATTAAAACCCGCAACCTTTTCTTCCAGATCATAATTCTGATAATCGTTTCTCGCAATAATATATTTTACGTTTTCATTCGGTAAATCAGATTTCAGGTATTCGTCAATCAGATGTTCGCCTTCAATCACGTAAAGATTATTAATGTCCCTGAACTTTTTGTTCTGCAGGCTTCCGATTAATTTCAGTTCGTTATTCGTTAAAGTATCACTCATCGCCTTTATAGATTACAAAGTTCTTTTCGGTCTCGTAAAGTTTTATTGAGTAAAGCCTGTGATTGTCAGCTTTCAGTACATCCTTCAGTTCTTTCCAGAAGACCATTGCCATATTTTCTGTAGTGGGAATTATGCTCTTAAAGATTCCCACATCGTTCAGGAATTTATGGTCAACTATGTTAATCACTTTATCCAGTAATATCTCATTCAGTTTCTTCAGGTCCATCACGTAACCGCTTTTGGGATTAATTTCGCCCGCCAGTGTAACTTCCATATAGTAGTTATGTCCGTGGAAAGAATTGCACTTCCCGAACAGTACTTCATTCTCTTCCTTCGATAGGTTTTTGTTGTGAAGCGTATGTGAAGCCGAAAAATGTTCGCGTCTTGTTATGTATAGCATATAATGTTTAATTCAGTTAATTTTTCACAATATTATGAAATTCTGAATTAAAAATAAGGATAAAAGAAAAAGTTTTATTTTAAGCCCTGAAATGAAACCTTTTGTCCTTTAAATCGTTTAATTAACTAGTAATAAATTTAATTATATATGAGAAAAATATTTGTCTTAATTTTCATTTTTACATTATCCGTTGGTTATCTGAGTGCACAGGAAGTTTATGACTTAACAAAATCAGTGAACACAGCCTTACAGAACAGTACGGCTGTATCTACATTTCAAAACAACATCACACTGCAAAAATTCAACGTTAAATCATCTTACGGAGATTTGATTCCGACTTTAAACTTCTCAGGTCAGTGGAGCAGGAATAATACTGATTCCAAAGGTGGTACAATTTATCAGAATGGTATTCCTATTGCCATTCCTGATAACAACACTACTGCCGATAACTTTTCCCTGGGTTTAAATTCTTCAATGACACTTTTTAACGGACTTGCAAATTATGAGAGCATCGACCTTCAGAAGAAAAGTCTTGCATCTCTTTATACGGATCTGGAAAAGACCAGGTACGACATTATTATGAGTGTCTATCAGAGGTTCTTTGATGTGATTAAGAAGGATAAGATTGTCGAAACAAACAATAATAACCTTTTGACTTCGATTGACCAGCTTAACAAAATTAAGGAGTACGTTAACGTCGGCAAAAAGACAAAATCGGATGTTTATAAACAGGATGTTCAGGTAGGGCAGAATGAACTTACAGTAGTAACTTCAAAGAATGATTTTGAAAAATCGAAGGTTGATTTTCTGACTACTCTCAATGATGATGTTACAAAATCAATCACCATCGATTATGGTAAAATGGCTTTTCCGCTTACTTTAGAGGAACTTCGCACTGTGATTCAGAAGAATTCAAACTTTGAAGGTCTCGTGCAGAATGCTTTGAAAACAAGGTACGATTATTCATCGGCTAAACAGAATATTGAAATCAATGAAACCAAACTGAGTATCGCAAAGAAGAATCTGTATTTCCCGAATTTGTCTGCATTTGGAACGTATAACTGGAGCAGTAATAATCTCAACAGTATGGATAAGAACAAAGTACTTTCTTACGGTCTCACACTTAGTTATCCGATTCTGCAGGGATTCAAGACAGACCTGAACAGACAGGCTGCCGAAGTAAACATAAAACAGAAACAGGAAGACATAGCAAAACTTGAAAAGCAGATCCGTTCTGATTTAAAGAAATCAATCTATGACCTTGAATCAGCTTATAAGCAGATAGAAATACTTGACAGGAACATAATATCGGCTGAACAGGATAAGATTTTATCGGAAGAGAATTTCAGGATTGGTTACGGAACATTGCTCGATGTTCAGGTTGCAACAACAAACCTGAATAATTTATACATTAACCGTATAAATGCATTATACAATTTTGTACTATCACAAAAACAGATAGAATATCTATCTGGTCAACTTAAATATTAAAAGTTTAATCATTAAAGAATATGGAAGACAGTAAACCAAACACAGAAATCAAACAGATTAACACAAAGAAGAATAAGAAGAAGAAAAAACGCATTCTCTGGATTGGGATAATAGCAGTGATTATTCTTATCGTTGTTGCAGTTGTGCTCTCAGGTAAGAAAGAGAAACTGATTGAAGTCCAGACTGAAAAGGTCATGAGGCAGAACATAACGCAAATCGTTACTGCAACGGGTAAGATTCAGGCAGAAACAAAGGTCGTTATCAGTGCCGAAGTCAGTGGTGAAATCATTTCGCTTCCTTTCAAGGAAGGCGATGTGGTTAAGAAAGGTGATGTAGTTGTTAAGATAAGACCGGATTCTTATATGCCGAAATTAAAACAGGAGCAGGCAGGAATAAACGTGCAGCAGAGTAATCTGGCAGCACAGGAAGTCAATCTTAAGAAGTACAAACTTGAACTCGACAGAATAAAGACTTTAACCGATAAAGGACTCGCCTCACAGCAGGATTTAGATAATGCACAGACGAATTTCGATGCAACACTTGCACAGATGAATACCGTAAGAGCACAGATTCAGCAGCAGAGAGCATCTTTATCATCGGTTGAATACGATGTTTCAAAGACAACTATTAACGCTCCAATGTCAGGAACAGTTACTCAACTTAACAATGAAGAAGGTGAAAAAGTACTCGGTACGTCTTTTAATATAGGTTCGCAGATTATGACAATTTCCGATTTGAACTCAATGGAATGCCAGGTTGAAGTCGGTGAAACGGATGTTACACTCGTAAAACTCGGTGACACAGCAAGAATACAGATTGATGCATTTCCGGGAAAATCATTTACAGGTTACGTCTACGAAATAGCAAATACAGCAAAGGCAAAAAATACAGGAACACAAGAAGAAGTGGTAAATTTCATAGTAAAAATCAGAGTCAGTAAGGAAGATTATGAACTTCGCCCGGGTATGAGTTGTACAGTTGATATTGAAGTTCAGAGAAAAGATAACGTTGTAGCAGTTCCTATACAGTCAGTCACGACACGTGAAGATGATATGCAGGGACAAATGACGCTTAAGGGTGACGAGAAAGATAAATCGATGCCGGACAATCTTTCAAGCCAGCGCGATGATAAGATTATGAAGAAGCAAAAGCCTAAAGAAATTGTCTTCGTAGTTGAAAATGGCACAGCAGTTAAGAAAGAAGTTAAAACAGGTATTAGCAATGATGCTTACATTGAGATTATTGAGGGTGTGCCCGATGGCGTGGAAGTGATAAAGGGGAGCTTTAAAGCAATCAATAAAGACCTTGATAATAATATGAAAGTGAAAGTAAACAATGAGAAGAAAGTTGTGAAAAAAGATAAAGAATAATAATGAGCACTATAATTGACATAAAGAATATCACAAAACTCTATGAGATGGGTACGGAAAAGCTTTACGCCTTAAAAGGAGTGGATGTGGTTATAGAAAGAAACGAATACGTAGCAATCATGGGACCTTCAGGTTCGGGAAAATCCACACTGATGAACATAATCGGATGTCTTGATACTCCGACTTCGGGTGACTATGTTTTGAACGGAAAAGATGTACATGAAATGGATGATGATGAACTTGCAGAAATCCGTAATAAGGAAATTGGTTTTGTTTTCCAGACGTTTAATCTGCTGCCAAGAAGTAATGCTCTTCATAACGTAGAATTACCTTTGATTTATTCGGGTTTATCCAAAACAGCCAGAATAAAACGGGCTGAAGAATCTCTTGCGAATGTCGGGCTTGCAGACAGGATGAAGCATAAGCCGAATGAACTCTCAGGTGGTCAGAGGCAGCGTGTTGCTGTTGCAAGAGCTTTAGTTAATAATCCTTCGATTATACTCGCAGACGAACCTACGGGTAACCTTGATACAAAAACCGGTGAGGAAATCATGGCGCTTTTCGCTGAACTGAATAAGAAGGGGAATACAATAATTCTCGTTACTCATGAGGAGGATATCGCAAAGCACGCAAACCGTATCATAAAAATCCGTGACGGAATGATTGAATCCGACACATATCAAACTGCGAGACATTAACAGATGAATATATTTGTTGAAATAAAAGAAAGTTTCATAATCGCTTACAATGCTATTACCGGAAACAAGATGCGTTCTATTCTTGCCGCTTTGGGAATAGTGATAGGTATAACAGCCGTAACACTTATGCAGACTGCAATCGAAGGTATTAACCGTGCATTCGAAAGCAGTATCGGCGCAATCGGTGCTGATGTGCTTTATGTCCAGAAATTTGAATGGTTTGGTAAAGAGGATTTCGAAGTTTACAGAAACAGAAAAGATATTAACCTTCAGCATTATGAATTTCTGAAGAAGTATATACAGTCTGCATCTTCTGTAAGTCCTACAGTTGGTTCTCCGAGAACTGTACAGTACGGCAGTCTGAGTCTTGAAAGTGTTTTTGTTATCGGTACTACAGAAGAATATCAGAAAACTGTGGGTCTCAATGTTGATGAGGGACGTTTCTTTACATCAAAGGAATCTGAAGGCGGATATCCCGTTTGTATGATTGGTACTGATGTGAAAAATGGTTTTTTCAACAATATGAACCCTATCGGGAAAATAATTAAAGTCGGAAGTTATTCATTCCGTGTTGTGGGAGTAATCGAAAAGCAGGGGAGTATGCTCGGGCTTTTCAGTCTTGATAACAGGGTTATTATTCCAATAACCAAGTTTTACAAACTTTTCGGAACAAGACGCAGTGTCTCTATTAACATAAAGGCGAATGATTTAAATAATCTCGAAGAAACTAAAGAAGAAGTAAAATCTATAATGAGGAAGGCAAGAAAGATACCCGCCGGAGGCAGAGACGATTTTGGCGTTAACGAACAGGCAGCATTTAAGGATACTTACAATCAGTTAACTTCTCTGATAAAGGTTATAGGATTATTAATAACTGGTTTATCATTAATCGTCGGTTCTGTTGGTATTGCAAACATTATGTTTGTTTCCGTTAAGGAAAGAACGAAAGAAATCGGAATCAGAAAGGCAATCGGTGCAAGGCGAAGGACAATAATGATACAGTTCCTGATTGAATCGGTAGTGATTTGTCTCGGAGGCGGTATGATAGGTCTGATGATTTCTTTCCCGATAAGTCTTATAATAGATGCTTTTGTACTCCCGACTGCAATGCCATTATGGGTAGTAGTTCTCGGTTTATTTATTTCAATGTTCTTCGGTGTGCTGTCGGGTTTCTTCCCTGCATACAATGCTGCAAAACTTGATCCTGTTGAATCTTTAAGGTATGAATAATTATGATAGTAGGTGAAACATTAAGATTATCGGTCGATACAATTAGAAGTAATAAATTAAGAACTTCATTAACTCTTGCAGGTATAGCAATTGGTGTGTTTTCTATTATTGCAATTATGACTTTGCTGAATGCTTTACAATCAGGAATAGACTCAGGTCTTAGCCAGCTTGGAAGCAACACATTCCAGATACAGAAATTTCCTGCGATGAACTTCGGAGGGCCTCCTTCGATGAAATTCAGAAACAGACCTGATATTACTTATGAACAGGGAATTCAGCTTATGGAAAAAGCTACTATGTACAAATATATTTCCCTTGAAGACTGGAAAGGTGCTAAAGTTTTCAAGAACGGACAGAATGCCACTAATCCTAATATGCAGCTTGGCGGAGTCAATATGGACTACCTGCCTTGCAACGACTATACTATTAAAGAAGGAAGATATTTCACAAACTCGGAAATGAACAGTGCAAGTTCTGTAACCGTTATCGGTATGGAAGTTGTCGATAAACTGTTTCCAAAGGAAACACCTTTAGGAAAGAAAGTAATTCTCGATAAGAATGAATTCACAGTTGTTGGTATTCTTGAGCCTAAAGGTGAAAGTTTCGGACAAAGCCGTGATAACATTGCTCTGGTGCCTATAACAAAAACACTTCAGATATACAGAGGCGAAGAACATCATTCTATCAACATTGCCGTACAGGCGCCAAACAGAGAGTCGTACAACGAGACGGTCGAACATATAACGGGTATGATGAGAATTATAAGGAAAGTGAAACCGGGTGAGGAAAATAATTTTGAAATATATTCGAACGAATCTTTAATAACACAGGTAAGTGCTTTTACAAAGTATTTTAAATACGGAGCAGGTTTTATTTCTTTCATAGCTCTTCTTGCGGCAGGTATAGGCATTATGAATATTATGCTCGTATCGGTAACTGAAAGAACCAAAGAAATAGGTATAAGGAAATCAATCGGCGCAAAACGCAAGAATATTCTTTACCAGTTCCTGTTTGAAGCCGTTATACTTTCCCTTATGGGTGGTATTGTAGGGATACTGCTCGGAATACTTTCAGGAAATTTACTCGCTGTATATCTGAGTTCGCCTGTGGTTATTCCTATAGACTGGATTATAATCGGACTGGTTATCTGTACTATCGTTGGACTGATATTCGGAGTATATCCCGCATACAAGGCGGCAAAGCTGAATCCTATTGATGCTTTGAGGTATGAATAAAATGACTGTCTAAAATAAATTCCTGTACTAACTTTAAATTATTGTCCTGAAGCTTTAAGGTCTTAAGATTCTCTATTGCTGTAGGGATTTTTTCTGAAATATTCTTATTGCCTTTTTCAAAATACGAGTAGCAGTAACTACCAAGTACTTGTATAATTCTTAACAGAGCAAAATAATCGAGTGATTCCATCTGTCTGCCCTTGTCTGTCTTTTCGTATTTACTGAATTCATCAAAATAAAATCCTGAGAGTATTATCCTTTCGTCCTGCGTTACGTTAATACTTCCTGAATAAAGAAAAGATATA
>Ga0194056_10002194_pt1 | contig 10365 bp, 7 predicted proteins | sample SepL4413m_MetaG_FD_155458 | JGI IMG/M metagenome (GOLD analysis project Ga0194056, IMG submission 155458) | Anoxic zone freshwater microbial communities from boreal shield lake in IISD Experimental Lakes Area, Ontario, Canada - Sep2016-L442-13m | ecosystem: Environmental > Aquatic > Freshwater >...
CTGTACTCGAGACCATGAAGGATGCCCCTGCCGACGCGCGAGCTGTGATTGACCAACTGCTGTGGGGACCCCCGATCGGCAAGGTCCCGTCTGCCGATCGCGTGGTGACAGTGCAGAGCGCGAACACTCCGATTGAATGGCTCCTCGCCCGCTCTCTACTGGTTCCTGTCGACAACGCCACCGTCGCCATTCCTCGCGAAGTTGCCTTGCCGCTTCGCGGAGGGGCATTCCTGCGGGTTCCCGAGCCCGAGCCCCCGACCCTGTCGGCCAGCGGCAGCGACGCAACGTCGGTGGCGCAGACGGCCGGGCAGAGCGCCTTCAACGTCGTACGACTGACCGAAGATCTCCTTGATCACTGGTCAATCGCACCACCCGGCCAGCTTCGCTCAGGCGGACTTGGTGTGCGTGACCTGACGGCCACCGCGCGACTGCTCGACACCGATGAACCCACTACCTCGATGATCATCGAGGTAGCTCACGCCGCCGGGCTCCTCGCTTCCGACGAAGAAGAGCGCCCCGTATGGCTGCCGACATCCGGGTACGACGTGTGGCTCGGCCTCGACATTGCCGAACGATGGGGCGTACTCGCAACGGCGTGGCTCGGCCTTCAACGCGTTCCCGCGCTGGTACATGAACGCGATGAACGCGTTAACGCACTGTCCGCCGACCTTGACCGACCCGATGCTCCGGACATGCGGCGACTCGTGCTCGACACGTGCGCCGCTGGCGCGCGCACAGCCGACGATGTGCGCGAGCAGTTGAGCTGGAAGCGTCCCCGGCGCAGCAGCCGACTGCGAGATCTGGTCATTGCGTCGACATTGCGCGAGGCCGAGCTCCTCGGAGTGACGGGCCTTGCGGTGATGTCGGCGCCGGGTCTGGCACTCCTCTCTTCTGACGAGATGCCCCGACGATCACCGACGAAGTCCGCCTCACCCATGACGGCAATTCTTGCGCCGCTCCTTCCGACGCCGCTCGATTACGTACTGCTTCAAACAGATCTCACCGTGGTTGCGCCCGGGCCCCTCGAATCATTTCTTGCACGCGAGCTCGCGCTCGTCGCCGATGTCGAGAGCACCGGCGGAGCTACCGTGTACCGCATTTCGGGTGAGAGTCTGCGGCGCGCGTTCGACGCGGGACGGTCGGCCCACGAGGTGGTGACCTTCTTCGAAAAGCGTTCACGCACGCCGATTCCCCAGCCACTGTCTTATCTCATCGAGGATGTCGCTCGGCGGCACGGAGCGGTGCGAGTAGGGCCGGCCGGATCGTACGTGCGATGCGATGATGAGGTGACAATCGGCGCCATCATGGCTGACCGACGGGCTGCTCACCTTCGCCCTGTTCGACTCGCCCCCGGAGTGCTTGCACTTCAAGGAACGGTTGATGAAGCACTGACGACGCTGCGTGCAATCGGCCTGGCACCTGCTGCAGAAGCACCCGATGGCACCGTCGTGATTCGTCGACCTGACTCGCGTCGAGCCCCTGCTCGCCCACGGGCGACCTATCGCACCACCGACCCCACGACGCCCGATCCGCTCTTAGTGTCGTCGGCTGTCAAAGCGCTACGAGCCGGCGATCGCATTGCTACCGGAAGCCGTCCCGTGGGCGGCCCAGACCGACTCGGCGTGATTCCCGTCTCTGCTCCTGCCGACACCATCGCAGCCATCCGATCAGCCATCACCGATGAGAGGTCGGTCTGGATCGGATACGCCGACACCGACGGACGCGCCACTGAGCGCATCATCGATCCGATCGAAATCAGTCGCGGCTTCCTGACCGCGTATGACCACCGTTACGAAGAAGTGCGCTCATTTGCACTCGCACGCATCACCGGTGTCGCTGAGAACGATGAGAGCTGAACGCTCAACCCGGGGGTAGCAGCACGTACGAACCGTCGGAATCAACTCCACCGACCGTGTACCCCTCGCTCAGTGCCTCGACCATGGCGGCACGCACGTCCAACCGCCAGCGCAATGCTTCCTCGGGGTCAGCAGCACGGATCGCCACGATGTCGTCCGGCAGCGGCACCACGCGCGCACCATCGGTCGCTGCAATCGGGGTGAGTCCCCCGCGGGCCGCCACGCGTGCGCGCTCTGAGTCGACGACCCACCAGGCCATCAGCCGATCGGTACGGTCACCGGCATTGATGGCGTCGGTCATTTCGCCATAGAAGTCGGGAAGATACTCCGACACTTCGGCACCGAGTTTGACCAGATTGAAACGCGCATTGCGTCGAACAAGGGGATCGAATGTCCAGGCGATAACGGCGATGCCATGGCGAATCGCCCACGCCCGCTGATGCAATTTCAGCGCGGTACCGATGTGACGGTCGCGCCACAGGGGAAGCGCCGCCGCCATATGCGAATGCAGATGCAATTCGCGAATGCCACCCTCGCCTTCATGACGACCTAAGAATGCAAGGGCGGCTCCCACGGCATCCCCATCGGGGTCTTCGACTGCAAAGGCGGCCGACACGTAGCACTCGGAATGCTCCAATGCGCGCAATAGGTTCATTTCCATCGTCGTTCCACCCCCCGGCAAGGGCCACGTCGTATCGAAGACAACTCGTGCCTTCTCAAGGTCGGGGATGGAATGCAATGAGCGCACCACAACACCTGCTCGGGCAGCGGCCGCCTCGGCCGCCTCGGCCGCTGCGACCGCTTCTCCGTACACGTCATCAGTCGGGGCAGGCATGGCCCTACGGTAGTGGCGTGCAGAAAGCCGAAGCGACACAGATGGCAACGCGACTCCAAAGCCGCCTTGCCGAGATGATTGACGACACCCGCGCGCTTGTCGAGGTCGAGTCGCCGTCATCCGACCCCGAAGCATGCCGCGAGGCCATTGTGGTGGCCGAACGCCTGTGCGGACAGCACCTTCCGACCCCTGCACGGGTTGAAACGCACGAAGGGTGTTCGGTTCTGCGCTGGGGACCCGACACTCCCCGCGTGCTTCTCCTCGGCCATCTCGACACCGTCTGGCCATGTGGAACGCTGCGCGACATTCCCTGGTCGGTCACTGTCGAAGAGCGTGGCACCGTGTTGCGCGGACCTGGTGTCTTCGACATGAAGGCCGGCGCCGTGCAGGCCATCTACGCGTTGACCGAGGTACTTGCCCACCTTCCCACGGCCGATGTCGGACTGCTCCTCACCACCGACGAGGAAATCGGTTCCTCGCGGTCCAAAGCGCTGATCCTGGAATCGTGCGAGCGTGCGGAGGCTGCGCTTGTTCTCGAACCGTCCATTGACGGTGCACTCAAGAATGCTCGCAAGGGAACCTCGTGGTACCAGATCACCGTGCACGGTCGCGCAGCTCACGCAGGACTCGATCCGGCGAGTGGCATCAACGCGATGCTTGCGATGGCGCGACTCGCTCTCGCCGTCGGAAGCCTGGCGGATGAAGCCGCCGAATCAACGGTCACGCCGACACTGGCGTCGGCCGGCACCACGGGAAACACGGTGCCCGATCACGCCACATTGATGCTCGACGTTCGTGCATGGTCGCTGGCCGACCAGCAACGAATCGATGACGGAGTACGAGCCCTCATCACCGACGACTCGTTGATGCAGGGCGCCCACGCAGACGTCGAGGGCGGCATCAATCGGCATGCGATGCCCGAATCGGCGGCACTGTCACTCGTGTCGAGAGTCGACGCGCTCTGCCCAACCCTCGGCATCACCTATCCCGGAGCGCGTGCTGTGGGTGGTGCCAGTGATGGCAACATCACGGCCGAGGCAGGAGTTCCGACGCTGGACGGCCTTGGGGCCGTGGGCGCAGGTGCACACGCGATCGACGAATGGGTACTTGCCGAGGCCATGCCGCAGCGAGCTGCCATCGTGGCCGCTTTGGTTCTCGACTTGTTGACGGCGTAGTCGGGCCTACTCCGCCAGCACGGCGGCGACGATAGCTGCGGCCGACGCGTCCGCGGAATCCGTTCCCGAGAGCACCAGTTCGGCATGCGTGGGCGGTTCGTAGTCTTGCCCCACGCCGGTGAGGTTCGGCAGTTGCCCGGCGGCTGCTCTCGCGTACAGACCCTTAGGATCGCGCGCCGCACACACATCGAGCGGAGTGTCAACGAACACTTCGATGAATTCACCGTCTTCGAAGAGCTCACGTGCCGCCTCACGATCACCACGGAACGGGGAGACCAGTGCGACGAGCACGACCAGCCCGGCATCAACCATGAGTCGCGCCACCTCGGCAACTCGACGCACATTCTCCGCTCGATCCTCCGGAGTGAAACCCAGGTCCTTGTTGAGACCGAACCGCACGTTGTCACCATCGAGCAGGTAGGTGTGCACGCCGAGTGCATGCAAGCGCTGTTCGGCCTCGTTCGCAATCGTCGATTTACCCGCACCCGACAGTCCGGTGAGCCACACCACTCCCGCGGGGTGTCCCTTGATACGGCGTCGGGCGTCGCGATCGACCACGTACTCCTGCCGGGTGATGTTCTCAGCGCGACGCAGCGCGAAGCGCACCATTCCGGCAGCGACTGTGTCGCCCGTTACTCGATCGACAAGGAGGAAGCTGCCCGTGTGTCGGCTGCGCTCGTAGGAGTCGAGGGGTACGGGCGCATCCGTCGCGATATCAACGCGACCGACGTCATTGAGTGCCAGTAGCCGAGCGGCTTCCAGACTGCCCGACTCGACATCAAGTCGGTGGCGAACAGCGGTGACCACCGCCGGGACCGTGAGAGGTCCGCACACCAAGAGGTACGAGCGTCCATGTGCTAGCGGTTCGTCGCCACACCAGACCAACTCGGCCGAGAATCGATCGGCCGGGTGGCAGGTATCGTCAACCGACGTCAGCACGTCACCGCGCGTGATATCAACATCGGGTTCCAGCCGCAGACAGACCGCCTCGCCCGCCTCGGCCGATTCCGGCGAAGCATTCAAGCGCACGATTTCGGCAACGGTGGCGGTGAGCGAGCGACCGGCTACCTCAAGACGATCGCCGGCACGCACGGTTCCGGTCGCGATCGTTCCAGCGACACCTCGGAATCCGGGGGCGCGCACGATGGTCTGCACCGGCAGTCGGAGTCCGTCCTCACTATTGGTGATGGCCTCTGACTGGTCGAGAATCTCGAGTAGCGTCGGGCCGTCGTACCACGGTGTACGACCACTGCGCTCAAGGACGTTGTCGCCTTCGAGAGCACTGACTGGAATGACATCGACGCGCTCGATTCCAAGTCTCTCGGCAGCGGGAAGCAACGTGTCGGCAATGCCTTCGAAAACCGTTTCATCAAAACCGAGTGCATCAAGTTTGTTCACGGCGATGACCGCGTGACGTACGCCCATGAGCGAGCAAATAGTGAGATGCCGCAACGTTTGTGTGCGCACGCCACGTTCGGCATCGACGAGCAAGAGCGCCACGTCGGCCGTCGAGGCAGCGACGGCCATGTTGCGCGTGTACTGCTCGTGCCCAGGAGCATCGGCAATGATCAGACGCCGGTGCGACGGCAATTCCATGTGTCGGTAGGCGACGTCGATGGTGATGCCTTGCTCGCGCTCTGACTCGAGTCCATCGGTGAGCAGCGAATAGTCGATCTCACCCGGCGCCACGGTGCTACCCGAGCGTCGCGTCGTACGCGCCATCTGCAACTGGTCGTCTGGCACCGAGCCGGTTCCGGCCAAGAGGCGACCGATGAGTGTCGACTTACCATCGTCGACACTGCCGCAGGCAACGAGCCTCACGAGTGGAGCGAGTGCCATCAGAAGTAGCCCTCCACCTTTTTGGACTCCATTGAGGCACTGCCTTCGCCATCAATGAGTCGGCCCGCTCGTTCACTTTCGTTACTCGACTCCATCTCGGCAATCACGTCGTCGAGTGTGTCGGCCGAACTTGCCACTGCCGCACTCAGCGGATAGCAGCCCAGCGACCTGAATCGCACGAGCCGCTGCTGCGAGGTCTCCCCCGGCTCGAACTGCATGCGCTCATCATCGACAACGATGAGTTGTCCTTGGCGCACCACCACGGGGCGTTCAGCCGCGAAGTACAGGGGCACAACGGGAAGCCCTTCGCGGCGGATGTAGCGCCAGACGTCAAGCTCGGTCCAGTTCGACAGAGGGAACACGCGCATGGTCTGACCCTCGACCAATTCACTGTTGACCGAACGCCACAGTTCGGGGCGCTGCCGACGCGGTTCCCAGCGATGGCCGGGCATCCGCAAGCTAAAGATGCGTTCCTTGGCCCGACTGCGTTCTTCGTCACGGCGCGATCCACCGATGGCCGCATCGAACCCGTATTCATCCAGTGCCTCGCGCAGTGCGACCGTTTTCATCAGCCGCGTGTACTCCTGCGAGCCGTGTGAGAAGGGAGTCACTCCCTCGGCGACTGCCGCCTCGTTCGTCGCAACGATGAGCTCGAGTTGGTATTCGGACACCATCTGGTCTCGGAAGGTGATCATGTCGCGGAATTTCCAGGTGGTGTCGACGTGCATCACAGGGAAAGGGATGGGGCCGGGGTAGAACGCCTTACGGGCGAGGTGCAGGAGAACGCCCGAATCCTTACCAATGCTGTAGAGCAGCACTGGTCGTCGGAAGGCTGCGGCCGCCTCTCGCAGCGCCCACACGCCCTCCGCCTCAAGTGCATCGAGAAGGTCAGCCACGTGATGACCGTAACGGACGCACGGCCGACCACAACGATGCCGGTCCCCTGCGCGATGATGGGTACGTGACCGACGGACCCCTGATTGTGCAGAGCGACAAGACCCTGCTGCTCGAAATCGACCATGAGGACTCCGAAGCCTGTCGCCACGCGATAGCTCCGTTCGCCGAACTCGAGCGCGCTCCCGAGCATGTACACACCTACCGAATCACTCCGCTGGCCCTGTGGAATGCCAGTGCTGCCGGTCACGATGCCGAGCAAGTGGTCGATGTGCTCTTGCGCTATTCGCGCTATCCGGTGCCACATGCGCTGCTCATCGACGTGGCCGAGATCATGTCGCGCTACGGCCGGCTGCAGTTGTTGGCCCATCCCACACACGGTCTGGTTCTGCATGCAATCGACCAGGCGGTACTCGAAGAGGTCTTGCGCAGTCGCAAGATAGCGCCGCTCGTCGGCTCGCGCATTGACACGTTGACGGTAGCCGTTCACCCGAGTGAGCGCGGCAATCTCAAGCAGGTACTTCTTCGACTCGGCTGGCCCGCCAACGACCTCGCTGGCTACGTCGACGGTGAAGCGCACCCCATCGCATTGCGCGAAGAGGGGTGGGAATTGCGCACCTATCAGCGCGAAGCCGCTGAAGGTTTCTGGCACGGTGGCTCAGGCGTAGTGGTCCTCCCATGCGGCGCGGGCAAGACCATCGTGGGTGCCGCCGCGATGGCCCTCGTTCAGGCAACCACCTTGATTCTGGTGACCAACACCGTTGCTGCCCGGCAGTGGCGTGACGAGTTACTCAAGCGCACCACGCTGACCGAAGAAGAAATCGGCGAGTACTCAGGTGCCCGAAAGGAGATTCGTCCTGTCACGATCGCCACGTACCAAGTGATGACGACCAAGCGGAATGGCGTGTACGCGCATCTTGACCTGTTCGATTCGCGCGACTGGGGCCTGATCATGTACGACGAGGTCCACTTGTTGCCGGCCCCCATCTTCCGATTCACCGCCGATATTCAGTCACGGCGACGTTTGGGGCTCACCGCGACTCTGGTGCGCGAAGACGGCCGCGAAGGAGACGTGTTCTCACTGATCGGACCCAAGCGCTACGACGCTCCGTGGAAAGACATCGAGGCGCAGGGGTGGATCGCACCTGCCGATTGTGTTGAAGTGCGTGTGACACTTCCCGACAATGATCGATTGGCGTACGCCACGGCCGAGCCCGAAGAGCGCTACCGACTCGCGGCTACGACACCTCACAAGAGTCGCGTGGTCGAGGCACTTGTTCGCCAGCATTCTGACGATCACGTGCTGGTCATCGGTCAGTACCTCGACCAGTTACACGATCTTGGCGACAGACTCAACGCACCCGTGATCACAGGCGAGATGCCGGTCAAAGAGCGTCAACGGCTTTACGACTCGTTCCGATCAGGTGAGACGCGGGTGCTCGTGGTCAGCAAAGTCGCCAACTTCTCAATCGACCTACCCGACGCGGGCGTCGCGATTCAGGTCTCGGGCACCTTTGGGTCGCGTCAGGAAGAAGCACAGCGCCTCGGTCGGGTGTTGCGACCGAAGGAAGATGGCCGCACTGCACGGTTTTACGCGATCGTGTCGCGCGACACTGTCGACGCCGATTTCGCCGCGCACCGCCAACGCTTCCTTGCCGAACAGGGGTACGCCTACCGCATCGTCGACGCCGACGACGTGCTCGCAGGAACGTGGGAATGAGCGATTCGGACATCACCGAGCCGACTGGCGCCGAGTCGGCCGAGCATGCGCGGCGCATTGAACGCACCGCACTGACGATCTACGGCGCAATGACCTTGCTCGGCGTACTCGAAGCCGCCACGACCAAGGCTGTCGTTGACTCGACTGCCGCGCTGATTATTCTCATCGTCGCGACGTCACTTGCCATCGTGATTGCACACGCATGGTCGACGGTGGTTGCACACCGGCTTGTCGACGGTGAAGAAATGTCGACTCACCGGGTGGGCAACGAACTGTGGTTCGCCGGGTCGTTTCTCGTACCCGCTGTTCTCGCATTGGCCACGGTACTGATCACCGGAACGTTCACCAGCCACGACACTTCCATCCTTATTGCCCAGATGGTCTTGATCGTTTTCCTCTTCATCGCCGGTATCACTGGCGCACGCCGCGGAGGAGCCTCATGGGGGCGATCGATCGCCTGGGGAATTGCCGACGTCGCGGTCGGACTCGCCATCGTGTTGCTCAAGGAAACGCTCTCGCTCATCGCGCACTGACCGGCGAGCGACGTTTCTAAGTGCGGACGAATGGAATAGCTGCACTCACATCGACTTCGATCGTGTTCACGCGGCTCATTCCAGGCAGTGGAATCTTCACATCGGTGAAGCGCGCCCAGCCCGTGAGGGTAATCGTCACTGCGTCGCCCTGCTCGTCCACGGCCGCCGTGACTTCCATGGGCACCTCAACATCGCCCGCCCGTGCGGTGCCGGCGAAATGCATCGCGTCGTCGTCTTGTCCATAGGCGTCGAAGGTGAGCGTTGCGCTCTCACCCGATCCGACGAGAGCGCGTGCCGCAGCCTGTATGAGTGGATTACCCACACGTACTTCAGCAATGTTCAACGTGAGCATCAATTCCGAACGCGTGGCACTGAGCTCAAGTCGACCTGAGGTCACCGGGGCTTCGAGTTCGAAACTCATCAGTCCAATGCGCTGAGTGCGCAAGCGCGCCACCGTCGCGTCGGTTGGTGAGGCGACAAAGGTTCCGAGGGGAGAATCACTCACGGTGAGCAGTATGCCGCCTCCTGCACTTCATCCATCGCCATCCGTCATAAGACCGGCCGGGATTGACGGATACGCATGGATGAAGGGCGGCTGTGGATGACGAACGCAGTGACACCTGCAAATGAGTCAGAGAAGGAATCATGGCTCGCCTCACTCGTCCCGATCCACCTGGATTGCCTCGCGTGGTGACGCGCCTCGAGGCACTGGCCGTGGGACTGACTGACGACGAGATACGGCACCGGGTCCGCTCCGGGCGTTGGGTGGCTCTCGTTCGAGGCCAGTATCTGCGCAGCGACCTCAACGTCGACGAGCCTTTCGAACAGGCTCGGATACGACATGCACTTGAGGCACTGTCGGCTGCACGTCGTATCTCGGGCGCCGTCGTCGCATATGGTTCCGCCGCAACGGTTCACGAGATGGCACTGGCATCGGGGGTCCCAGCACGTCGCGAATTAGTCGTGCCTCCGGGCTTCTGGAACGGCATCCGGTCGGGAACCCGGGTGCGCCTCGCACAACTCACCGAGGCTGACATCGTCCACCGTGGCGGAATTCCGGTCACTTCGCCGACCCGCACCTGGGTCGACATTTCCCGCACGTCACCTCTCGCTGACGCTCTCAGCGCAGGTGACTCCGCGCTCAGGCGGGGGCTCTCGTCATCAGAGCAACTCTCCGAGGCAATTGAGCGCCAGACTGGGGCACGCGGACTTCGCGGAGCCCAACGTGCCCTGCCCCTGTTAAGTCCGCTTCGCGAGAACCCGCTCGAATCTCGTTCTTTCGCGTGGTTTGTCGAGCGCGGGCTTCCCCTTCCTGAGTGCCAGGTGGAATTCCGTGACGCGGGACGCTCGTACCGGGTCGACTTCCTCTGGCGCGCCGCACGACTCATCGGTGAAGCCGACGGTCGATGGAAGTACCACACTCCCGAGGACGTCTACGCCGAGAAACGCCGGGAGGACTGGCTGCGAGAGCAGGGCCATTCCATGGTGCGCTGGGGCTGGCACGACTTAGGAG
>Ga0194056_10002197_pt1 | contig 10353 bp, 4 predicted proteins | sample SepL4413m_MetaG_FD_155458 | JGI IMG/M metagenome (GOLD analysis project Ga0194056, IMG submission 155458) | Anoxic zone freshwater microbial communities from boreal shield lake in IISD Experimental Lakes Area, Ontario, Canada - Sep2016-L442-13m | ecosystem: Environmental > Aquatic > Freshwater >...
GCAATCCGCCTTCCATGATTTCATCCCAGCCGATCATGCGCCGCCCCTTTGATGTGAGATAGCGGTCGATGCGCCGGACGAACTCACCCTGCAAGCGGGCGATGTCCGCTTGAAACGGCACGCCGGTCGCGGCATTGGGCGGCAACCGGAAGGGCGTCACATCGGCGGGCAATGCGGTCTGGGCCAACTTGTCCATCAGCGGCTTGCATTGCGGGCAGGTACGCCAGCGGGCCGGGGTCACCTCGTCGGCGCCGATATGAATATAGGGCGATGGGAAAAGCGCCAGCACCTCGTCGAGCACGGCGCTGGCGAACTCGAACGTGTGCTCTTGCGCCACGCAGAGCGCGGATGAGGGAGTGCCGCCGCACGCCAACTCGGGGTACGCGGTGGTGGCTGCTCCGCTGTGACCCGGCATCTCAATCTCCGGGACCAAGGTCACATAGCGGCTTGCCGCGTAGGCCACGAGTTCCCTGATGTCATCCTGCCGGTAAAACCAGGAGTCGCCTTTCTTGCCGCTGCAATTCGCCAGCCGCGCGCCTATTTCCGTCAGCTTGGGATACTTTTTGATTTCAACCCGCCAGCCCTGGTCGTCTGTCAGGTGGAGTTGCATCACGTTGAGTTTCTGCATGGCCAGAAGGTCGATCATGTCCTTGATCTCTCCCTTGGTCCGGAAGTGACGCGCCGGATCGAGCAGATAGCCGCGCCACGGGAAGCGCGGCTGATCCTCGATGGCGACACAGGGCACTGTCCAAGTGATGTTGGCGACCGGTTGCTGGCTCTCGATTTGGATAGGGAGCAACTGCCGCAATGTCTGCACGGCATAGAACACGCCGGCAGGTCTGGCGGCCGTTAGGGTCAGCGCCTCCGGCGTGCAGATGAGCGCGTAACCTTCCTGCCCGAGGTCGCCGCGATCCTTGTCCAGTGCCAACACGATGCCGCGCGTTGCGGCGGCCGGGAGTGGTCCAACGGCAAGTTGCATGCCCGTGGCCGGCGCCAGCATTTCCGCTAGATAGCGGCCCACATCCGTCAATTCGGGTGAGTTGACGAAAATCGCCGTTTGTGGCGTCAGGGCAAACGTGCCTGCGGCCGGGCGGATCACGCGGGGCAGGGGAATGACCTGGATGGCGGATGGTGCGGCGGAACCGCTTGTGGCCGTCACCAGCAGCATGGCCATGGCGGCGGTGAGCCATGCGTGCCGCTGGGTGCGGAGTGCCCCGGGTGCGGGTCTATCAAACGGTCCGTGGTTGGGTGGTGTCATGGTCTTTGTGTGTGTTGTGTTGGTCAAATCATTGCGGGTTCTGCGGCAGTTCAACCCGAAATCCGAAGTTGAATTCCTGCAATGGGGAAGATAAACCACAGATTACACGGATTGCACGGATTTTTTTGGTGTGGTTTTCTTCACCATTTGCAACTTCGGAGAAGTTGCAAATGGAACCTAATTTAATCCGTGGAATCCGTGTAATCTGTGGTTATCTAACAATTTATTAGGATTCAACGTCGGTTTTCAGGTTCAAGAGTTCATGGGGTTTTCCTGCCTCATTCAATTTTTTCAAGTGCGGCATTCACCCGAACCGTTTCGCCCTTTGCTATTTGTATCACCTTCGTCATATTCTTGTATCGAATCGTAAAAGCCCCCCCACGGTCGGACTGGATAGCCGCCTTGGTGAGTTTGCCACTCTTCCAATCGACGTCCACGGTGCAGGCACCTCTTGCCCTGATGCCCTTGAGGCTTCCGGTTACCCATGCCGAGGGCAAGGCGGGCAGAAGATCCAGTTCGCCGTGCTGCGACTGCAGAGCCATCTCGGTGACATAACCCGCCGAAAGCACGGTCCCGTCAAGGAAGAACGGCGTCTCAGGAACGGGCTGATCGCCGTAATGAGCTCTGGATTCATATTGAATCATATTCTCCAGAGTGGCCTCACGGTAAATGTCATTGTAGATCTTATTGGCATGGTCGCCATCCAATACCCTGAGCCATGAGCAGAGACGGGCACTGCGGCTCCATACCTGCGAGGTGAAATTATCGAAACTCATTCCTTCGTGCTGACATTGGGTGGCAAAGAGCGGGCTGTTGCACAGGTCGGGGCGGTTCAATGTCGTGAAATCGTCATCGCCCCTGTGTTTCAGGGTGATCTTCATCGAATGGATAAACTCAGGGTCTTTGTAGGGGTTGATCTGCTTGCAAGGCTGCAAGGCGAGCAAGTGGGAAATATGGCGATGGTGGCAGTTGGGATCATCGACATCTTCAACCCATTCCTGGAACTGTCCCATCCGACCCACCTTGAACGGCATTAACCGGTTCGTGGCATTGATCAGCTGGTCTCTGAACTCCTTGTCTGTCGCCAATATTTCCGATGCGCGGATGGTGTTTTCAAAGGTTTCCCTCACGAAGGCGAGATCCTGGAAGTTGGGCGCCGTAATTCCAATGGGCGAAGTGCTGTGCTCCGCGCTATAGGTTCCCCAGAGCACCAGTTTTTGGGTGTCCTTGTATTCGATGAGATTATCAAGGTAAAATTGCGCCGCGCCTTTGAGAACCGGATAGATATCCTTGAGATAATTCCGGTTTTGCTCAAAGGCGTATTGCTCCCAACTGATCAGCGCGAGCCAGCCACTGGACAAGAATGGGGCGGGAGGCAACATCCCCACACCGCCCCAAAGGTCGCTGATCACAAACGATGTCCATCCCTTGCAGCCATAAAAGCGGGTTGCGGCGATAGCCCCGACCTGCGACAACATCCTGGTGTAATCAATGATGGGCTCCTGACACTCCGCAAGGTTCAGCGCATTGCCAAACATATAGGTCTGTGTGACGTTCATATCCAGCTGATAGGTCCCGTTCCACATGGCCTTGTATTTGTTGTTCCAGGTGCCCTGCAGTGCAGCGGCCATGGTTCCTGGCCTCGAAGCGCTGATGAGCATGTATTTGCCGAAGTTGAAGGATAGCTCTTTTAGCCCTAAATCCCTATCGTCGTTGTTAAGAATATAGTAATGCAATCTTTCGTTCGTGGGCAGGGCGGCCCGGTCTTGTGCCGGATTCTCCAGCTGGAGGCTGGTCCGGCCATACAGGTTCCGGTAATCTGTGATGTGCGTTTCACGCAACGGTTCGTAGCCAGATTTTGCGGCATTGGCAATTGCCTCAGAGGTGATTTTATCGGGATCCGCCCCTTTGAAGAGCGGCGGATTCAGCGCGTAATTGGTCGCCACCGAATAATAAATAACCACCGAGTTGCTGCCTTTTACGGTTAGAAAAGAACCCTCCCGGCTTATCTCCCCACCATCGTTGACGACTTTGATTTTCACCTGGTATGGGCGGTTGTTGTCATCGATATTGCCGGCAATTTCGAGCATCCCGGTCGTGGGAGTGATCGTTGTCTGCGGATTGCGCTTCTTATGCATCAGGTTCAATCCCAGGTTGAAACTCAGTGCCTTGGGTTTGTCCGCCGTCATCCGGATGGCCATCACTCTTCCCGGATAGCTGCAAAAATATTCACGTTCATATCGAACACCGTTGGTTTTGTATTTTACGGATAGGGTGGAATTGTGCAGATCGAGCAGCCTTTCATAGTCGTGGATCTCCCCCTCATGATTCTCGAAATTGAGGACTAGACTTCCAATCGTTGAAAGTCCGCCAAGCCCCTGCCAGGTATCGTTGGTCAGATATTTCGAGACCCGTTTATCCGCCTGCGCAATATCCCCCTGTGAGGTCAGCTTCTTTATTTCACTGATCGAAGTTAAATCCTGAGTTGGGACAATTCCAAAGTTGTAATCGGTGCGGTCTCCAGGCCCCCCCGTCCAAAATGTCTTTTCACTCAGGGTCAGGACCTCTTGTTTTGCACCCCCGTAAACCGAGGCGCCAAAATAGCCATTGCCCAGATGAAAGACCTGGCCCTCCCAGTTCAGCTTCACATCTCCCGGTTTGTTCTGCCAGATCGTCTCATTGCCCTTCTCAGTCTCCCGGGAGTAGGCCGTCAGACATAAGAGTGATAGAGTCAGTGAGATAATTCCCGTTTTCATGGGGTGGTTGCGGGGTGGGGTGGGTTGAATTTGAGCCACTCGGCGCGCAGCGTTTGCTCATCCGCCGTGGCAGCGGTGCCAATGACATAGCGATATTGCAGCACGAGGGGCTCGCCCTTTTTGAGCGGGTGGCGGGTCCCGGCTGTCGGGAACGCCGGCTGCAACCACGCCAGTTCCGGGAATTCAATGTGATCCGCCGGATAGCCGGGGTTGGCCGATTTCTCAAAAATCGTTAGGCTGGCGGCTTGGGGGGCGCCGCCCCAGGTGCCCGATGCCTGATGCCAGGCCATGCGCGGGGTGGTGCCCACCGCATCGGCGTGGTGGGTGATTGCGAGCGCCGTCGCCGCGGCGAGTCGGGTGTTGAGCCCGCCATATTTGTCGGTTAGGCGGCGCGCGATGGTCACCCCGTCGACCCGCGCGACCAGCCTGACGGTGAGATCGATGCGCCGCCCGTGCGGGCCGGCTTTTTCCACGCGGATGGTCACCTTCTCATCGACGATGGGTGTTTTGTCCTCCCACATCCACTGGCTATCCGCCTCGATGGTGGCGGCTTCGTTGCCAGCGCTGCTAACAGGCTTGCCCACCGGCCGCGCGAACACCCGCTGCAAGGCATGCAGGTCACCTGTCTGGTCGTCTAACATCACTTCCGGCCACGCCCAGTAGATGCCGCGGTGATGCGGGTGGTCGATGGGCCAGTCCATCGACATAACCTCGCCTGATGGCCCATAAAGCGGGTGGATGTAATCGCTCCGGGGCTGGGCGTATTTTTGGTTGGCGGCGGTGACTTTTTCCAGTGTCCCCGGCGGCGCCTGGACGGTTTGGTGGTTGAACTGCAGGATGTTGATCTTGCCTTCGCAAATGACCCACTGGCCTGACGCGGCGTCTGTCACCACCTGCATCAGTGGTTCCGCCAGGGCCTGCGGCAAGCCGCCCATGGCGGCAATCAGGATGCCGGTGAGCAGCCGGCGGGTGCAATGCTGCAGGCCTGGCGGCGCGGTGATTGTATCCCTAACGGATGAATCCAATGGGCGTGCCGTGGGGGGTGGTAATTTCATGGGAACTCTGTTCTAACTACTTTTGTATTTCGGCGAACAATGCCGCCAGGCGCTTTTGCCGTGCATCTCCTGTTGCGGCATGGTCCGCCATGCGCTTGGCGAAGCCGTGATACATGCCGAGTGCGGATTGCTCGTAGAATGCCTCAATGGCCAGCTTGCGTTGCGGCGTGATGGGACGATAGTAGCCGGCGCCGGGGTCCAAGGTCACGCGGGCCTGACAGGCCTCGCACGATTGCAGGGCTTCCGAGACGAAGGCCCGTTCGTAGTCGGCGGCAGGTTCGTTGGCCAGAAGTTTGGCCATGGCTCCCAACACGGCGAACGGCTTTTGCAGCGATGCAGGCAGGTCGGCGGTGACTGGCGGTGGCGGCGTCCCAGTCGCGACGAGTGCGGGCGTAGCCGGGTAGGGCATGGTGGCTTGCTCCTGCGGCCATCCGCCCTCGGTCGTGATTTCAATTTTGGCGTTGTCGGGCAGATCGGCGTAGATGAGCGCCACGGCTGCCGGCGATCCGACTTGCAGCGAGTTGCCGTTGACGGTGACCGACTTGACGATGGGCCCGCCGTTGCGGCAGGATAGATAGAGTTTTTTCGAGCCGAAGCGGACCGGCTCGTTCTGGGTGTATTGAGTGATCGACCCCGGGACACGGGGGCGGAGAATGAGCCGATCAAAGCGATAGTCGTAATCGAAGAGGCCGCGGACGGTTGCCGCGGGTATGGCGTAGTTGTCGGCCGTCACTTTCACGCCGGTGCCATGCAGCCACTTGCCCTCATCATACCAGGAATTGTCCGAGTTCTCACCGCGTTGCGACCAGGGGGAGTCCAACCTGAAATCCTTGGCCCATTTCATGGCCCGGATCGCGGAGCGGCGGATATCTTCGAATTTTCCCAGCCGGTAATACATGAGGATGGCCCGGCCCTCGACCGTGGACCAGGCGCCGCCATTGACCCAGTCGCCGAATTGATGGATGTCGCCCATGCCCGGACCGGTGGTGTTGCCCCAGCTCCAGTAGGTGTCGTCCAGACCGGGCGCATTGGTCAGCAGGAAATCAAAGGGCCGGATGGCTGGAAATGCCGCGATCTGCCGGTAAATGCTTGCGGCAGTTAGATCGTCCGCCACGCGGAGGGCAACGGCGTCGGCGTTGGCCACCCCTTCGAGGTAGCCGAACTGCCGCTGCCCTAACACGCCATGCAGGATGCCGCCGGGTTCCACGGATTTGACAAAATAGCCGGCGGGTGCCAGCAACAGCGGCAGCGACTCGCGGGTCAGTTTCTGCCGCCGCTGGCAGGTCGCGAGCTTGGCTTGGTCACCGGTGAGCTTGTACAATTCCACCATGCGATCCAAGGCCGCCAGATAGCTGATGGAAAGCCCTGCCAGGTATCCTTTCCCGAAGGAGCCGTCCGGTTGTTTTACGCCACCGTAGCTGGGGGCGAGGAGATTGCAGGCGGGGCCGACGAGAAACAGGTTGTTGTTAGGGTCGCGGTTTTTTTCGATGGAGTCGCAGGCCCGGTCCATTTTTGGGAGATAGTGTGCCAATGCCTTTGGGTCGCGGTTGGCCAGCAGGATTTCCGCCTGCATGACGAGTCCTGCGGCGGTGGCCTCGTGGTACCAATCATGCACGTTCAGGTCACCGTCACCCTGCTTGAACATGATTTTGCCGGGCGCGGCGCAATCCCCGAGGCAGCCATCGGGAGCCACCAGGTCAGCGCCGGCATCCGCCCAGCCGCCCTTGCGCTTGCCGTCACCCTGGTTGTCCCAGAACAGATCCATGGAGCGTTGCAGCAAGGAAGCCCAAGGTTCCTGGAGAAAGGGCGTCGCCGCATAGGCGAAGCCGTAGCTGTTCTGGATCCACCAGGCATTCCAACCGCCGGCTTCAACCAAAGTGTCCCAATCCGGCCGATAGATCATGGTCAGGTTCGGCACCACCGGGTTGGGATGGAAAAAGGCGAATGACTCGTCGATAAGACGCAGGAACCCGGTGTCACCGTCACCGCTACAAAAGCGGCCGGCGTAGTGGTCCGGCCCTGCGGTGTCCACAGTGGTGGCGGGCAGCGGCTTGGCGCAAAGATCTCCGCCACTTGGCACCATGGGCACCGGCTCGGCTTGCGCAAGTGCCACGAGTGATAGAAAGAGTGTGAGGGTGGTTTTCATGGATCGTCCTATTGCGGGGGCGGCGGCAATTCAAGCATCCATTGGTCTTCCCACTTCATTTGCTGGAGCATGCCATCGCTCTCAAATTGTAACGGGCTGCTCCAATACTGGAAATCATGGCCTTTGAGGCCATCCGGGCGGGTGCTCCAGCGGTCGCCGATCCACAGAAACGCCATGCCACCGGGCGTGGGTACTGCCGCCACATGCTTGCCCTGGGCCTTGATGATGCTGTCGGCGCGGCCTGTGCCCGGAGGCGTCCACGGCGAGGGCAGATCGCGAGGGTTGTCGGCCTTGAGGTTGATGTTGCCGCGGTAGGTGAACGGTCCCATGGCGGTGGCGGCGGTATAGACGCGCACCCCGGTGCCGTCCGGGCAGTAACAACAGGTGTTGTCGCTCAGCAGATAATAGCTGTTGTTGCGCTTGAACATCGACGGACCTTCACAGTTGCCGGCCACGAATGCGGTGGCCTCGCCGGTTGTGCCGAGGTAGTCGGGGGTGAGCTTCTCCACACAGATCTGGTGGTGCGGGATCGGCTCCTCCTTCACCTTGAAGCCGGTGGTCGTGTCAATGCTGGACAGCAGGTAGCAGGTGTCGTCGTCATCGATGAAGAGCGAGATATCGCCAACCCCGCTGGCGCTATGCTTCAATTTAACATTGCGATCCTTCAGGATGAATGGACCCTCCGGCCGGTCGGCGACGGCCACGCCGTTTTCGCCGGCGGCGTTATACCACATGACATACTTGCCGCTGCGTTTGTTGAACTTCACATAACACTGGAAGTACGTCCGCGGATTGACGTTCAGCTCCTTGACCATTTCGCCATGGGGGGTCCACGCCTGCATATCCGGTGAGCTGTAACAAACGAAGCGGTTGGTGTTGCCGAAGCCATCGCCATTGCCGAAGCGCACGCCATAGAGATAGTACCTGCCCTCGAAATACTCCAGGCAGCCATCGTGGGCATCGATGATCTCACCGTGGATGTCGCGACGCGGCTCAATGTTGTTGATGATCGCGAAACGCGGGCGACTCTTGCTAACAGTCAGCGTGGTCGGTTCGCTTGAGATCTTCAATCCAGGAATGGTGATGAGTCCCGAGGCATCGGCCTTGCCTTCACCGGTGGCGGTGCCATAGGTCCAGTGGAAGCAGGCGCCAGGCTTGAACGGCCCGTTTTGGATCCGGCGCAGGGACACATCCGCAGTGGATTCTCCGGGGATTTTGAAGGTCGTCTTCAGCCCGGACGGACTCACCAGGAAAAGCGCCATGGCAAGTCGGTCGTTGGTATCGCTGAGACATTTCCAACGAAAGAACGCGTTGATCTGTCCGGCGGCGGTGCTCTTCAAGTCGGCGGGCCACGGCAGTTTGTCGTTGCTGGTGGCATGGCTGAAAACCGGATAGGCCTCGTTCTTTTTGACATTCAGCCAGTCGAATGAATTGACCAGATCATTGGTCTTTTCTATCAGCAGGTGGTTGTGGGCGTGGTCGAACGGCCCCCAATTGAGAAATAGCGCATATCTCCGGTCATTCATCGCTTGCGCAAAGCGCTCATGGCCGCTGGACCAGTTGTCATTCTGTGCCGACTCGTCGATGGCAATCGGCGGATCGGGGATCCTGGCGGCTTCCGGCAGCACTTGGGGTGGAAAATACATCCGGTTGGAAACGTGTTCGATCCCGGCGGGAATGCTCGCCTTGATCGCGGCGAACACATCCCCATTGCGCATCCCGATGCCGAGCGTGCCACTGCCTCCCATCGAGATGCCTGTGAGATACACGCGGTTCGCATCGATCCCGTATTGCTGGATGACCCACCTGACGGTGTCCATCACCCGCCGTTCCACGGGCATCGGGTCGCCGCCTGAATTCTTTTGGGTTAGATTGGCATCATTCAGGTGCATGCCGCCCCACCACCAATCGTTGGGGTTGCGGCGGCAGTCGAGATAGAGCGCGTAGAAATCCTCCGGTGACCGGTAGATGTCATGGTTGCCGACGTCGCGGGTGCATTTCACGCATTGAATGACATCATGGCCCGCCGAGTGCAAAACCACATAGAGCGGTGCATTCTTACGGTCCTGTTTCGGATGAACCAGAACGAACGTATCCTGCTGCGGCGCCTGATATCCCCATTCGGGTTTCACTCCGTGCTGAAAAACCTCATAGGGCCTGCCGTTGATCGTCAGGTCCTCGAGCGGTTTGCCGTCGCGCGTCGCGTCCCTGACTGGGTTCCAGCCGGGTTCCGCCGCCACGAGCGGAATGACCGTCGTCAATAACAATAACAATGCCATGCCTGCGTGTTTCATGTATTTGTTTGATTACGGTTTCACGCGTTCCAGCACCAGCACCCAGTCTAGGGGACAAGGCAGTGGCGGTGCCTTGTACGTGCCGCCACTGGCAACTGCGTCTATGGCGTGTCGCATGCCGTTGCAGGGATTGAAGTAGAAGGCGTGATAAGCCACGTTGGGCTCGAGGCCCTTCACTTGGGGGCTATTCCAATCGTATATATCGCGTTTGGGCTGGTAGATGAACCGCACTTCGCCGGGGATCCCTGCCGCAAAGGAACCCGCTTCAGCCCATTCCGGATGCGGCTCAAATCGCCACCATGGATACTTCTCAAGCAATTTTTTGCCGAGTCCCAGTTGGGTCGAACCCAAGAAGTTCATCCCCTCCGCCCACGTGGTCCAGTCCCAGACAGGGAATGTTCCGGGATCGCCTTCCACGCTGGCTGGCTGCACGCCCGCCGCGCCGTAGGTGTGGCCCGCCGCGCCGCTGAGCATGCATCCCCAAAACAGGTAACGCTGAACATACCCGAAGGCGGTTTGCATGTGGCCTTCATAGCAGCACTCGCCTATCAGAACGGGCATGCCCTGCGTACTCGAACAGGTGCCTCTCAATTTTGCAACGGCTGCGCCCGCGCTGCCATCGCCATGCGGGGTTTGCAGCATATCGAAGTTGATCACGCTTGGGTCGGTGACCGCCTGCCGGCCGGTCTTGCCACCGGGAGGGTGCATCGTCGCGGGATGGTGATATGGGTCGGTATCGCGGACATACCTTGCCAATTCGGTCCATTGCGGGCCGGCAGCCTCGCCGCCGATCATCCAGACCACAGGATAGGCACCATACCGCGCAATGAGGTTGCGCCAATGC
>Ga0194056_10002199_pt1 | contig 10349 bp, 9 predicted proteins | sample SepL4413m_MetaG_FD_155458 | JGI IMG/M metagenome (GOLD analysis project Ga0194056, IMG submission 155458) | Anoxic zone freshwater microbial communities from boreal shield lake in IISD Experimental Lakes Area, Ontario, Canada - Sep2016-L442-13m | ecosystem: Environmental > Aquatic > Freshwater >...
TTAATAACATTACATGTAAAAGACATCGCTCCTGGCAGTCAGGTAAAAGCAATCATCAAGCACAGCGACGATACAACAGATGAAATAATGCTGAATCACACATTCAACGAACAGCAAATCCTGTGGTTTAAATCAGGCTCAGCACTTAACATTATATCGGCAAATAAATAATTATCTTTATTAACACAAACATCCTCCTTCCCGAATAATCTTCGGGAAGGCTTATAATTTAAAATCAAATTATTACAAAATAATGTTTAACATATTCGGTTCATCAGTAGAATCAATCAATGCAGAAAAATTCGACGAACTCATAAAAGAAGGTTACACAATAATTGACGTCCGCACACAACAGGAATTCAATGACGCACGCATACAGGGTGCTCAACTAATCGATATATACAAATCCGACTTCATCTCAATAATTAACGAACTCGACAAAGAAGGCAAGTACCTCGTATATTGTGCAAGTGGCAGCAGAAGCACTTCAGCAGTTTCAAAAATGAACAAAGCAGGAATCAAAACTGCTTTAAACCTCTCAGGCGGAATAATGTCCTGGCACAGAGCAGGTAAACCTTTGGTAAGGTAGTGCTGTTGCCGGCATACAATTATTTTACCGATATGATATTTTTTTCTTGACTTTTAACATTTCTTTTGTTATATTTGCAGGTATGGATTTTCAACGCCAAATATTACTGTTCTCTATATCCCTTAGCTGTTTTTCAGCTAATATCCTAAGCTTGTCTATTACTGTTAATACAGTAAGTTAAAATTCTCAGATACGTTTCAGACACGTCCGAGAAACCTTCCCTATTTGTTTTATATATTATAGATTAGAATTGTAACTATGTAATAGAATAACTAATATTGTATTACAATGAGTTATAATCATAGTTTTAACATTAAAGCATAATAGTATGGGTATTCTTAAAAATCCTATGATAGGGATTCCAAGCGGTAAGGTTGGAGAATTTATTATCCGTCACAGATACGGCAAGGAAGTTATTTACTCAAAACCTAAAAAGTACAAGACTACTAAATCCGTACCTTTGAAGAATGCCCGTAAAACTTTCAAAATCGCAGTTGAACTTGCTAAAGTTATAAAGCGGTCGTCAGTTTTAAACGATGTATGGAAGTTTGCTAAAATGCCGGGGAAGAATTCTTACACAAAAATACTGAAAGCAAATATTAAAATGTCAGACCCCAATATGCTTACTACATCCAACGATATAACCCCGGGTATGGATGTACTTAACTATCGCAGTTTAGCCCTCGAAAGTTTTAAAGCTGCATTTAAGCCTAAAGGTTTGCAGATAGAATATTCAATATACAAGCATCCGAAATACAAGTTGTCTGATTATCCGCTTTATATGGAAACAGTCATCTTTGCATACAATCCTGTTAATGATTCTGCAAAGAAGAAATATGTTCTTGTATCGGCAGAGGAAAGGATTATAGACATTATTCAAAGTAAGCCCGTAAAGCATCTTTTAGCCAATAAAACCATACAAAGGGATACTTTAAACGAATTCAGTGACGCCATCATTTACTTTGCCATTGTTACCGCTAACCTTCCTGATTTACCTCCGCTATGGTCATGGACTTCTACGTGTAAATTAGGGATACCGGTTACCAAAGCATAGGTTCATCAGCTAATACATAATTATATTCCATCATCTTTAGTGTACCCTATTATGCATAGTTTTATTTATTCACATAAGATATTATTATTTATGAAAGTATAAATTAGTCCCAACTTAATAATTACTATGAAGAAACTACTTATTACATTAACAATTTTCGTAATCTCTGTATGTTCAGCGCATTCCCAGTATGAAATTGATTCTGCTAATAATATAAAATCAAGGTTTGGAGTCGGTTACGGAATAGTTGCAGTTGATATGGATAGTAAAGTGCCGATAAGAAACTCATACAGTTTTCATTTAAGGTTTACTTTAAAACCAATTACGAAATATCTGTTTATAGAATTCGCTGCAAACATTTATCCTGAATACATTAAACATGAAAACACTAACAAAGATGTAACATCAAAAAACTTTTCATTCAGTCCCCTTTTCGGGAAGAGTGATAATAGCGGAAGGATGTTTTTATACTTTGGACCGTCCGTAGATTTTAACATAAATGAATTACCAAAAGTAAAATCAGGATTCGGAGTGACTTTAAGAGTTGATTATAGTTTTACAAAAATAGTCGCAGCAGGTATTAATCTTAAATATATGTCTTTAAGCGGTTCACAAAGTTCCAGCTATTTCCTTGGTAACTTAAATATGTCATTCACTCTTTGATAAACATCCATTACTAAAGGTCACATCTTCAGACTCATCTGTGCAAAGGAGTTCGGAGTCTCGAATATCTTTACTGATATTTCACTGATGTTCTTTATCTTCTTTTTCTTAAATGCAGTAACTATCTTCGCTGATACATCCGCACAGATGTTTTCAACTGTTGCAAGGTAATCAACAACAACCATCTTCATCTTATGTTTCTTCAGGAAATCCAGCACCACTTTATCTTTTGAATATACCAGAAAACAATGGTCTAATTCATCGAGTAATGGCTTCACTACTTTTCCAAGGTCATAAAAGTCTATTATCATTCCGTTTGCGAGTATTTCACCTGTAATCTCAACAACCATTCGGTACGAGTGTCCGTGTATGTTTCTGCAAAGCCCTGTGTGTTCCGGCAAACGATGTCCCATTTCCCACCTGAATTCTTTTGCTATCTTCATTTGTCTGTCTGTAATTTAATTATGCAAATATATTTAATATGTAAGTTTTAAACTATTCAATATGTATTGCACAATTTATAGTTATTCCGTATCAATATTTTAATTAATATTAATTGCATATATTGAATGAAACAATTAAACCAGCTACTTTTATGATAAGCAAAATTATTCTAATTTTAATATTTGTTCTTTCAAACAGCGCCGTATTTTCGCAGATTGATTTACTTCGTTCCAAAATTGAGAATATATTAAGCGGTAAAAGAGCCAAAGTGGGTGTTGCAATAAGCAGTCTTGAGACAAAAGATACACTTTCAATAAATGGTAACGAGCAATTCGTAATGCAAAGTGTTTTCAAGTTTCACCTTGCTCTTGCAGTTTTATCTCACGTTGAGAATTGTAAGTTATCATTAAAGCAAAATGTTTTTGTACCCAAATCCGACTTACAAACTGATACGTGGAGTCCTTTAAGGGATAAATATCCCGATGGTAATGTTAACTTAGCACTGGAAGAGATACTTAAATATACTGTTTCGCATAGTGATAATAACGGGTGCGATATATTATTTAAACTTATAGGCGGAACCAAGGTAGTAAATGATTTCATTCATTCAATCGGAATAAATGATGTGTCAATATCTGCAACAGAAGAACAGATGCATAAAGATATGGATGCGCAATTTACTAACTGGAGTACTTCTAAAGCTGCATGTATGCTTCTCAATAAATTCACAAGCAATTATGCTCAGAATGAGACACATAAATATCTCTGGCAATTAATGACTGAAACATCAACCGGGCCAAAACGTCTGAAGGGACTTTTACCGGAAGGGACTGTTGTAGCACACAAAACAGGGACTTCTGATTCTAATGACGGAGGTATGACATTTGCAATAAATGATATTGGAGTTGTAGTACTCCCAAGTGGAAAGGTTTATTCAATTGCCGTTTTTGTATCGAATACATACGAATCGTATGAAACGAATGAAGCAATCATAGCAAATATATCCAAAGCTACTTACGATTATTTTATTTCCAAGACAGACAAGTAATTCTTAATACAAAAAGCAGAAAAGTGATATTACTTTTCTGCTTTTATAATATTGAATGATATTTCTATCCAAGTTTTATTCTTGCGTCAAGAATCTTAGATTTATTCCTGTTTGGTGAGAAAACAAATGGATTCAAATCAATCTCAGTAAACTCAGGGAAGTCTGTTACAAGCTTAGAGAGCTTCAGGATGTTCTCTTCAACGAAATCTATATCGACTGATTTTTTACCACGAACACCTTTGAGAATTTCATAACTCTTTATCGAAAGCACAATTGACTTTGCATCTGCTGTAGTCAATGGAGCAATCTTAAACTTAACATCTTTAAATACTTCAACGAATATACCGCCGAGTCCAAACATAAGCAAATGGCCCGCATTTGCATCCTTCACTGCACCAAGGATTGTTTCAACACCATCCTCTATCTTTGCAAAAGGCTGGAGTATGAATCCCTCAAGCTTATCATCAATCCCCTTCTCTTTCAGATTGGCAATAATTCTGCTTTCCACATTTATCAGTTCATCTTCATCCTGAATGTTTAAAGCGACTCCGCCAACGTCAGATTTATGAACAAGTTCCCTGCCGAAAACTTTTGCAACTACAGGAAAGCCTATTTTATTAGCATCATAGATTGACTGCTGTACATTCCTTGCGATAAGAGTTTCGACAATTGGCATCTTATAATGATTCAGTATATCATATACATCATCGAAATCAAGATAAACATTACCCGTCTTGTATTTCTTTATTATACTTCTGACACCTTTTGTGTTTACGTTAAATTGTTTTACTTTCCCATCTGGTGATTCTTTCCAGGCTTTATATTTGAGCATCTCGCCGATGGCCCAGGCAGCTTTTTCAGCACTGTTGAATATAGGAGGATGAACAGGCATTTGCTTTGCGACTTCCGCAATTATTTCGTCCTGAGACATTACAACGACAATCGCACACTTATTGCTCTTATTAACTGCCTCGCACATATATTTTGTTATCTCTACAGTGTCAAACATCAACGGAGGTCCGAGAATAAGCACTGCGGCATCCACATTTTCATCTGCAAGAAGCAGTTCTGTCGCTTTTTTATAAACATCCGCATTTGCAGATGGCAATAAATCAACAGGATTATTCACCGACGCTTCTGCTACGACTATTTCACGAAGTTTCTTTTTGGTTTTCTCCGATAGATTGACGACATCGAGTCCGCATCTGTCTGCTTCATCGACAGTAAGAATTGCTGGTCCACCTGCATTAGTCAGAATAGCAACTCTGTTACCAACAGGAAGTTTAGCCCTGTCGAATGCTTTACCGAGGTTAAACATATCCTCTACTGTGTTGACTCTGATAACGCCTGATTGTTCGAACAAAGTTTCTGCTACGGTATCTGCACTTGCTAATGCACCTGTATGTGAGGAAGCAGCTTTCATACCTGCATTTGTCTTTGCAGCTTTGATAGCGATGACAGGTTTAGTCTTTGTAACTTCCTTGCATATCCTCAGAAATTCTTTAGGGTCTGAGAATGATTCAAGGTAAGCAGTTATAACATTTACATCATCATTATCTTTCCAGTAATCAATAACATCATTTTCCGATACGTCTGCCTTGTTACCAATACTGACAAACTGTGAGAATCCAATATCATACTTTTCTATAATCCTTAGCACAGCTGCACCAAGCGCTCCACTCTGCGAGACAAAGCCAATACCGCCCGGGACAGGTGTTCCTTTTATGAAGGTACCATTCATCTGTACTTCTTTCTTTGTGTTGATAATACCCATACAATTAGGTCCGAGCATTCTCATCCCGTATTTCTTTGTCTTTGCTATCAGTTCTTTTTCGAGTGTTACACCTTCCTCGCCAACTTCTTTAAATCCTGCAGTAATAACTATTACAGATTTCACTTTCTTCTTTTTGCATTCATCTATTGCAGTAAGAACTAAATGCTTCCCGAGCATAATCACAGCTAAATCAACATCATCCTTTATTTCAAGGAGCGATTTATATGATTTAATGCTGTGTATAGCATCTGCTTTTGGATTCACAGGAAACAGTTTCCCATTATACCCAAAGTTCATTAAATTCCCGAGCAGTTCATAGCCAAGCGTTCCAGGCTTTGAAGAAGCACCTATTACAGCAATCGATTTCGGATAGAAGAATTTGCTTAAGTCTGTACTCATATAATATTATTTAGTTTTAATTATCCAATGGTTTTGATACTTCAACGAGCGAAGTTCTGGGATCCATCTCAATCTCGAATCCCCTCTTTTCGAACACTGCTATCATTCTTTTGTTATCAGCAGTAGTCTGAGCTACAATTTTCTTTAATCCCCATTTCTTGGCAATCTCAAAACAGTAATCTGTCAGAAGTCCGCCAAGATCCTTGTTCTGGAATGTATCGAGTATAAGAATTGCATACTCAACTGTTTCGTGGTCAGGGTCGGCAATAAGTCTTCCGACACCAACAAGTTTCCGAACATTATTCTCAATTATTTCAGCAACTATTGCAATCTCCCTGTCATAGTCTATATAGCAATATCTTGCAGCAACTTCGTGCGAGTCCCACTGAAAGAAATACCTGAACCTTGAGTAGATTGATTCCTTTGAGCAACTTGCAAGAAGTTCTGTCCACAACGGTTCATCTTCAGGCTTTATAGGTCTGAATGTAATATCTTTTCCGTCGCTCAGTTTAATCTCTTTAACATACTCTTCAGGATATGGCTTTATTGCAAGATGATTATATGAATGCTTGTCATTTGTCGATAGTGATTTATCCACGACCACTCTTGCATCGAGTGCAGTAGCACCTTCGCCGTAAACCAGCAATGGATTAATATCGAGTTCAACAATCTCAGGATAGTCTGCTGCCAGATAAGAAAGTCTTATTAATGTTTCTATAAGATTTTCCATATTAACAGCCTTGCTTCCCCTGTAACCTTTAAGCAGAGGAAATATCTTCAGAGATTCAAGCATCTGGTACGCAAGACTTTCATTCAAGGGCGGGAAGCCAATAACTCTGTCCTTAAACAATTCTGCACCTGTACCTCCCATACCAACCATAATCACAGTTCCGAATGTATCATCGCGTTTGATTCCTAGTATCAGTTCAACAGAATCCTTTACCTTAACCATTTGCTGGAGAGTAACACCGCTTATTTTTGCTTCAGGCATTTTCTCATTAACACTTGTAAGCATTCTTTTATAAGAAGCTGATAGTATTTCATAATCTTCAATGTTCAGTATAACTCCACCTACATCGGTTTTATGAGATATATCAGGAGAATCAATCTTCATTACTAAAGGATAACCTATTTTATCAGCTACCTGTTTCAGTTCATCCGCATTGCTAACTTTTACCGGCCTAGAAGTTTTTATGCCATACGTTTCGAGTACTGACTTTGATAAATCTTCGGACAGAATATTAGTCTTTTCAGAAATTAACTGATCAAAATTTTCTCTTAGTTTATTAATATCAGGTGAGAAGTTTACGTTAATATCTTTAGGAGTTTCATAGAGTATTTCAAGGTTTCTTGCGTATGCAACTAACTTCATAAATGCGCGGATAGCCTGTTCAGGAGTAGAATAGACAGGAATACCCTTATCATTTAATAATCTTACGCCTTCCCTCATTTTCTCACCGCCAAGAAAAGCAGCGAGCAAAGGCTTTTTGCACCCTTCGGCTATTTTATTCAATTCAGAGGCCACAGCAGTCGGATTCGTCATTGCTTGTGGGGTCAATATAACTAATACGGCATCTATAGACTTATCATCGAATAATATCTGTGTGGCTTTTGCAATTCTTTTTGAGTTTGCATCTCCAAGTACATCAACGGGATTGCTCTTCGACCAGTAAGCAGGTAAACTCTCATTCAGTTTATTGTACGTATCCTCGCTAAGTTCAGCAAGCAATCCGTCTTCCGCAATCAAAGCATCCGTTGCCATAACTCCGGGACCACCTGCATTTGTAACAATACCGAGTCTCGGGCCTTTAGGGATTTTATTCCTGCTTATTAATTCCACGACATCAAAAATGTCACCGATATCAAACACCCTTGTAATACCAACACGTTTAAATGCAGCATCATATATTGCATCTTCTGCTGCCATAGCACCTGTGTGCGATGCAGCAACCTTTGCAGATTCAGGAAACCTCCCTGCTTTATAAACAACAATTGGTTTGGTTCGTGCAAAAGAACGTGCGGCAGTCATAAACTTTCTGACCTGTGATACAGATTCTATGTAAAGAACTATGGATTTTGTTTTGTCATCTTCACCGATAAAGTCTATTAAGTCCGCATAATCAACATCGAGCGTATTGCCTATTGATATAAAGTATGAAAATCCTATCTTCTTTTCTATTGCCCAGTCGAGGACTGAAGTGCAGAGCGCACCTGACTGCGAGATAAACGCAATGTTACCTGACTTAGGGATACCAGATGCAAAACTAACGTTAAGGTTTAAACTTGGTACAATGATTCCCAGGCAGTTCGGGCCTAATATTCTTAAACCATCATATTTCTTTAATAGAAGTTTTATTCTCTCTTCAAGTTTAATACCTTCTTCGCCAATTTCCTTGAAACCAGCAGACATTACTATAATATTCCTTACGCCAATTTTGCCAGCTTCTTCAACAACGTCAGGCACTTCTTTGGATGCATTGCAAATAACTACGAGGTCGGGAGTTTTAGGAATGCTTTTTAAATCCTGATAACACGGAATACCGAATACTGCTTCACTGTTTGGATTTACAGGATAAACAACGCCTTTGAAACCGCTGCCAACAAGGTTTGTGACAACTTTACCGCTAACGCTGTTAGGATTAATGGAAACCCCGGTAATAGCAATTCTACGGGGATTGAAGAAACTATCTAACTTATGAACTCCCATCTATGAGTAAGAATGATTGATTATTTGATATGCAAATTTACTCTAAATGGTTTGCAAAAGAAATGGAATAAAAAATTACTATAATAATTTGTATCTTCATCCATGGCCAAAAACAACAACATTAAGATATATTCCTGGAATGTAAACGGCATCAGGGCAGCGCTTAAGAAGGGATTCCTTGACTGGATGGCTTCTGCTAAACCTGACATTGTATGTTTGCAGGAAACGAAGGCGCACTTCGAGCAGCTTCCGGGGGAACTGAAGGAAATCAAAGGGTATAAATCCTACTTCCACTCTGCAAAAAAGAAAGGATACTCAGGTGTTGCGATTTATACGAAAGTAGAACCTGAGAATGTAATGCTTGGAATCGGCAACGATTTATTTGACGATGAAGGAAGGGCAATCATATTAGAATTTAAGGATTATGTGCTCGTTAACTGTTACTTCCCTAACGGCGGAAGAGGACCTGACAGAGTTAAATACAAACTCGATTTCTATGATGAACTTTTCTTTCTGCTTCAAAGAAAATACTTCGGCAAAAAAGGCGTAATCATAACAGGAGATTATAACACAGCCCATACTGCTATAGACCTGGCTCGTCCAAAGCCAAACGAAACAAACACAGGCTTCTTACCAGAAGAGCGTGAGTGGATTGATAAGATTATAAATTTAGGATATACTGATATATTCCGCGAATTTCACAAAGAACCGAACTGGTATACTTACTGGGATGTTTTCACACGTGCAAGAGAAAGAAATGTCGGATGGAGGATAGACTATTTCATGGTATCGAATGATTTTAAGAAGAATGTAGTTAATGCAAAGATTCACAATGATGTTTATGGCAGCGACCACTGCCCGATTTCTATTGAGATTAAGAATAAAAAAGGTTAATTGCAATTTGCAATTAACCTTTCTCAAACTCCATTAAGCGAAACAAAAGAGTTATACTCTTTTCATCTCCTCAAGTTTCTTTCTGACTTCATTCAGTTCCTTGTTAATATCGTCGTATTCTCTTTCAAGTTCAAAATCACTATCGCTATTTGTGTCAAAAAGCAGATTATCTTCTTCTATATGGCGTGGCGTTCTTACCGACCTGTTACTTTTCCAGGTATCAGTAAATACTTTCACCCCTTTTACTATCCCTGCAAATGCACTGATAGTATCATAAATAGGAGGTTCGGCTTTTCTTAGAATTTTGTCTTTGAAGTTAATAATATCATCTGTAGCTGTTCCTAACTTTTCTAATGTCTTTGTAACATAAACAAAATTCTCATCCACTTTATCCGAGACCTTATTAATCTTCTGAATCATAGTACGCGTATCTTCAATCAGCGGATCAACACTCGTTTTGAACTTATTGAGATCTTCCTGTAATCCATCCACCCTTACCATTAATAATTTAACGTACTTGGTCAACGAAACTACAGTAACGATTAACGCGATAAAAAGAATTATCTGAATAATAACAGAAACAATATTTAATATTTCTAATGTCAATTCTTATTATGATTAAATTTCAGTTCCTTTGGATTTTTCGTCTTTGTAAGCATCAATTCCTGCTTTGAAGGCATCCTTAATCCTGTCAGTTTCCAATGATATTTTCTCTTTTGCAGTTCCAAATTTGTCGGTAGCTTTACTTTTTGCTTCATTCAATACTGAATTTGCATC
>Ga0194056_10002200_pt1 | contig 10349 bp, 10 predicted proteins | sample SepL4413m_MetaG_FD_155458 | JGI IMG/M metagenome (GOLD analysis project Ga0194056, IMG submission 155458) | Anoxic zone freshwater microbial communities from boreal shield lake in IISD Experimental Lakes Area, Ontario, Canada - Sep2016-L442-13m | ecosystem: Environmental > Aquatic > Freshwater...
CTTATTCACAACGTGATGAACACCGACGTCATCGCTGCTGTATCCGACCGCGCAACCGATGAACTCGATGTGTTGTTCAACACTTCCGCCGGTCGTGATTACCTAGTGCAACGCAAGCACATTCCACAAGATGTTGTCGACGCCCTGCCACACTTTGGTTTCTCAGCTATCTGCAACACCATTGCCGCCATCAAGACAGCGAAGTTGCTTGGCCTTGGCGAAGACGATGTGCTCATCACTATCGCCACAGACGGAGCCGATCTGTACCCGAGCGAGCGTGTGAAGACGATGAAGAAGCGTTTCAATGACAACTTCACGCAAGTTGAAGCTGCAGAAATCTTTGCGGAACATTTGGGAACGGTGCAGACCGATTCCATGATCGATTGCACCGAGCGTGACCGCAACCGTATTTTCAACCTTGGCTATTACACATGGGTAGAGCAGCAGGGCACGCCGCTTTCGGTGTTTGAAGCGCGTCGTTCACAGTCGTTCTGGCGCAACTTGCGCAGCCACGTTCCTACATGGGATGCGTTGATTACCGAGTTCAACGCACGCGTCGCAGCTACCAAGTAGTTGACGATGACTATGCTCGCTCAACCGCAAGTTGGGTGGAAGTGTGCTGTGTGTGGCGAGCGAGTTGCAATAGGTACGCCGCTGTCATGGCGTTGTCCGAACTCAAACGAGAACGACACTCATCATGTGTTGCAGATTGAGCAGCCAATAGCACCCCTGCGCAGCACAGGTGACGACAACCCGTATATCGCATTTCGCAAATACTTGGCCTGGGACTCATTTGCAGCCGCGTTAGGAATGTCCGAAGACGAGCGCATTGCATTGATTCGTGAAGCCGATGTCGCGGTAGAACGCGTCGCCGGAACGGGGTTTCGTTTCACTCCATTCGCTCGCCACGATGCGCTCTCCGATGCACTTGGGTTCACTGCTGCCGGCGGAGTGTGGGTAAAAGATGAAACTGATGGCGTAGCTGGTTCGCATAAGTCGCGTCATCTCTTCACTGAAATGTTGCACTTACTCGCTGCAGAAAAAACGGGAACAGCATCGTGGTCAACAACTGATGCTCGTCCTCCGCTTGCTATTGCATCGTGTGGCAACGCAGCATTTGCTGCTTCAACACTCGCCAAGGCAATGAGCTGGCCAATTGAAGTGTTCGTTCCTGAAAATGCAGCCGCAGAACTGACAGATTTACTACTTTCAGTTGGCGCAAATATTGTGCGTTGTCCGCGTTTGGCAAATGATGCACCGGGTGATCCGTGTGTGCATCGCTTCCGTGAAGCAGTTGCCAAAGGCGCAATTCCGTTTGGCGTTCAGGGAACTGAAAATGCGTGGTGCCTCGATGGCGGTCGCACGATTGGTTGGGAAATGGCCGACAGTATGGAACGCGTCAGTGGACCACCGCTCGACAGAGTATTCATGCAAGTTGGTGGTGGTGCTTTTGCTGCGTGTGGAAGTGCTGGTTTGTATGCGGGTGGACTGCGACCGAAGCTTCACGCAGTGCAGACGCAAGGTTGTGCGCCGCTTGCTCGCGCATGGCAACACGCAAGCGAAACTGGCGGCGGGAAAAATGCAGGATCCCGCTGGTCTGAGTGCATGTGGCCGTGGGAGAACGTGGAGTCGTCGCTTGCAGACGGAATTTTGGATGACGAAACGTACGACTGGATCGGCGTGTGCAACGCAATGGCGGAAAGCGGTGGCTCGCCAGTTGTTGCAACTGAGCAGCACGTTGTCGACGCATACGCGCTTGCGCACAAGGTGACAACCATCGATGTGAGCCCAACGGGAACGGCGGGGCTTGCAGGACTGCTCGCGATTCGTGGCGAAATCGCCAATGATGAACGCGTCGTCGTGGTGTTTAGTGGTGTTCGGCGTCACTTCATGCCACTCCCTACTGCGCAATAGTGGGGTAGTAGTCTGATCGCCATGAGTAACAGCCCACTTCACTTGCCAAACGCGCCATTTGCACAAGATGGCGGCCCCGATGCACAAAGCAACATCTTCCTTCGGTTGTTGAAGAGCCGAGTCATCATGTTGGGCAGCGATGTGAATGACGATGTTGCCAATCAAATTTGTGCACAGCTGTTGTTCCTTGAAGGCGAAGATCCAAAAGCAGATGTGTGGCTGTATATCAACAGTCCTGGCGGTTCAGTAACTGCAGGTATGGCTATTTACGACACCATGCAGTTCATTAGTTGTGACGTAGCAACCGTGTGCTTGGGTCTTGCTGCCTCGATGGGCCAGTTCTTGCTTACCGCAGGAACAGCGGGCAAGCGATACACGCTGCCAAACGCGCGCATCATGATGCACCAGCCACTCGCCGGTCTTCGTGGTCAAGCCTCAGACATTGCAATTCAGGCTGAGCAATTGCAGTACACCAAGAAGCGCATGGCCGAGCTCATTGCCTTCCACTCCGGACAAAAGATCGAGCAGATTCAACAAGACTCAGAGCGCGATCGTTGGTTCACGCCAGATCAGGCAAAAGAATACGGTCTTGTCGACAAAGTAATTGTGAAGCGCGGCGAAATTCGCTAACTGAATTACGGCGTTACTTGAACGCCAAGTGAAATATCAACGCCACACGTTGCCTTCACCCAGTCAGAGGCAGCCTTGGAATGAGCTTCTGAGGCGTACGCCAAGTCTGCGACATGTTGCACGCTGTCTGCGTCGTCGGCCTTCACTTGCGATGCAGCAGTCATTAGCTCTGTGAGCGCGTCCCAATCTTGCTGTATTTCAAGCGGTGCAACTTTTTGCAGCCTGGTGAAGTGACCAACTGCGGCGTTCACTTCATCCACGGTTGCAGGCATCACAGAAATTCCGGGCATTTCTTTTGCCAGCTGGCGACAGAAGTTTGTTCCTGTGCGTGGGGTCTGCGCGCAAGCCGAAACAGCGATTGACACGATGATGCACAGTGGAATGAGGCGACGCACCCGAACATTCTCACAGGATTGAATGCAGAGATGGTGGCACTCCATATGAGCTTCCGAATGCACATATGCAGGCACACCTCAGTGCATGTCATTTGTATCCATTCGCTCTGCGACATTGCTTGGTGTGCAGGGCGCCCCTGTCGATATTGAAATTCATTTAGGAATGGGACTGCCGGGGTTCACTATTGTTGGCCAGCCCGACGAAGCGTGCCGCGAATCTCGCGACAGAGTGCGGGCAGCGTTGTTGTCGTGCGACTTGCCGTGGCCAAACAAGCGCATCACCGTCAACTTGGCAAATGGGGCAAACGAACGCAAGGGCGGTGCCGGGCTAGACGTGGCAATTGCCATTGGTTTACTAGTAGTACAGGAAGTGCTGACCGCAGAATCGGTATCTGAATTCGCCTTTGTTGGTGAACTCGGACTTGATGGTTCGTTGCGCAGTGTTCCCGGAGTCGTTCCACTCGTTGCTTCACTTGATGATCGAGTGGTGGTAGTTCCCCGTGTTGCCGAGCGAGAGGCTCAAGTTGCGTCACGTCGTGTTGTTCGTTCGGTTTCCAATCTTGCCGAATTGGTCCGTTGTATTCGCCAGGAAGAGCAGTGGCAGCAATCGGTCGACGTACATATTGAGCACATACAACATGACATACCTGACATGTCCGATGTGCGTGGGCAAAGCGCTGCGCGACATGCTTGCGAAATTGCTGCGGCTGGTGCGCACCACATGTTGCTCGTTGGTCCGCCCGGAGCTGGAAAGTCAATGCTTGCGCAACGCCTTGTTGGAATATTGCCCAGTCTGTCTGCGCATGATGCGGTGATCACCACCACAATTCATTCGGCAGCGCATTTAGCACTGCCGGCAATTGGTTTGGTGAGCAGGCCACCGCTGCGAGCACCACATCACTCAACTTCGCTAGTTGCCATGGTCGGAGGCGGAACGTCGGCGTTACGTCCTGGGGAAATTTCGTTAGCCACAAATGGTGTGCTGTTCCTAGACGAATTAGGAGAGTTTGCGCCAAGTGTTCTCGACGCCCTGCGTCAGCCGCTAGAGGAAGGTGTTGTGCGCGTTGCGCGTGCGAAGTCATCGGTGCAGTTGCCAGCAAAGTTTTTGTTAGTTGCCGCTACTAATCCGTGCCCGTGCGGTGAAGGCACTCCTGGCTTGTGTGTGTGCGACGATCGTGCGAAACAGAAGTATCTGCGGCGGTTCTCTGGGCCATTGCTAGACCGATTCGATTTACGTGTTGCGGTAACTCGTCCTCACATTGATGAATTACTTGCAGCGAAATCTTCTGAATCAAGTCACGACATTGCATTGCGAGTTGCGCAGGCACGCGAACTTGCCCTGAACAGAAATGGTTGCGTCAACTCGGCGCTGTCGGCCGATGCATTAGACAAGTTCGCGCCACTGAGTCCAGCGGCGGCCGCGTTGCTTCGGCATCATGTAGAACGTGGGCGACTGTCTGGTCGTGGGTATCACCGAATTCGGCGAGTTGCTCGAACGGTGTCCGACCTGCGAGACCAGTCCGAATATGTCGAAGAAGTTCACGTAGCTGTTGCGCTCGCGCTTCGAGTTGGTGTGCAGCCGCAGTTCTCCGGAGACCGGATTGCGCAGTCATGATGGCGCTCAATGACGAGCGAGTAGTTGCAGCGGTGTTGGCTACTAAGCCAATGTTGACTAGTCGCAAGCTGTCGCAACTGCTGGACAAGCAATCACCAAGTGAAGTCGCGTCAATGCTCGGTGATAATCAGCTGACGTTGCAGGAATGCGAGCGAATGGCGCAGCGTCTTGAACTCACTGCTATGTCGGTCACTCATGTTGGTGCGCCTGAATATCCGTTCATGTTGCAGAATGATCCGTCGCGTAGTCCCGTGTTGTTTTTCCGCGGCGATCTTGGCGCGCTCAATCAACGTCGGGTTGGCATCGTGGGAACGCGTTCTGCAACAGCTGCTGGCAGATACATGGCGTCGCACATTTCGTTCGACCTTGCCGAGCAGGGAATTGCAACTGTGTCTGGTCTTGCCAGAGGAATTGATGCATGGGCGCACAAAGGGGTATCGGTTGCGTACTCGCGTTCAACCGACCACTCACGGTTGGGCATTCCTATCGGGGTAGTGGCATCTGGTCTCGATGTGGTGTATCCAAAAGAAAACATTGAACTGTGGAATTTCATTTCAGAACACGGGTTGCTACTGAGTGAGTCGCCGCCGGGAACATCTCCCGAGCCGTACCGATTCCCACTGCGAAATCGAGTGCTCGCTGCATTGTCGGAAGTGGTTGTCGTGGTTGAGTCGCGAGCCACCGGCGGTTCCATGATCACCGTTGAAGAAGCGCAAAAGCGCGACATCACGGTGATGGCCGTACCTGGTTCGCCTCGTAATGCTTCTTCGGCTGGAACAAATTTGTTATTGCAGCAGGGGTGTGCACCGGTGGTGTCTGTAGACGATGTGCTCGTTGCACTGGGGCTCGACACACGCCGAGTGCACCCTCCGCTGTTTGACGATCGAAGTTCGTTGTTGCCAGACGATGCAGCCCTTGTGTCTGCCATGGCCGGTGATGCACTCACACTTGATCAACTTGTGCTTCGAACACGACGCGATGTGGTCGACATTGCTTTTGCCCTTGGCCGCATGGAGTCGATGGGTTGGGTGGTGAACAATGGCGGTTGGTGGGAGGTGCTCGGTGTGCAAACACCAACGGGGTACGGTGGAAATCATGCAGGCAGCCACCGCTTGGGAAATTGACGACTTCGCCACGTCGCTCACTGCAGCCTCTGTCAACACCGTTTCTGCCTACGTCAGCGACATCACTCAGTTCGCAAATTGGGTAGAGCGCCAGTCAATTGTTGACCCACGAAGTGTCACCAAAGATGTAGTTCGGCAATACATCGGGTTTCTCACCACCATGAAAATGGCCAAGCGCAGTGTTGGCCGAAAGGTTGCTGCACTCCGCAAATATTTTGCGTGGCTAGTGCGCGATCACAAAATAGAGATCGATCCAACCGCTGGCGTTCGCACTCCAACTGACACCGGGCGGCTTCCAAAGGTGCTCACGAACGAACAGCTGAATGCACTTCTGCATGCAACAAATGACGAAGACCCAGACTGGAAGAAGGCGCGCGACACGGCGATTATCGAATTGCTGTACGGCAGCGGATTGCGTGTAAGCGAATTGTGTTCACTCGACGTGGACAGCGTGAATGTGAAACAACAGGCAGTCATCGTGACGGGTAAGGGCAATAAGCAACGACGAGTTCCGGTAAGCGAACCTTCGCTTGTTGCGCTCACATCATGGGCGCTACTGCGGCCGGAAGTTTCGGCAGATTCATCTGAAGTAGCGCTATTCGTCAATAGTCGCGGTGGTCGGCTTGGCACGCGAGATGTGCGCCGCGTTATTGATGCGCGTTCACTTGCCCCCACGCACCCTCACGCGCTCCGCCACACGTTTGCAACGCACTTGCTCGATAACGGAGCCGACTTGCGGGCGGTTCAAGAGTTGTTGGGGCATAGCGATGTAGCAACGACTCAGCGTTATACGCATGTGAGCAAAGAGCGATTGAAGTCGGCCTACGGGGTATCTCATCCGCGGGCATAATTACAGGACATGAATGCTCTGCCCGTTCGCCTGACAATTGAGGATGCTTGGCAGCAATGGCACGACGGCAAAGACCCAATTGCACGTGAATGGTTAGTTGTTCACTACGCCTCACTGATCAAGTTCGTTGCCGGTCGACTTGCAGCCGGTTTGCCCAAACGTGTGGACACGGGAGATTTAGTTTCTGCTGGAGTGTTCGGATTGATGAATGCCATTGATCGGTACGACCCATCGCAGGGAGCAAAGTTTGAAACGTATGCGATTCCTCGCATACGAGGAGCAATTCTTGACAGCCTGCGCGCACTCGACTGGGTTCCACGTAGCGTGCGTTCGAAGGCACGATCAGTGGAACAAGCGATGTCCACGCTTGAACATGAATTAGGTCGTTCTCCGTCTGAAGAAGAAATTGCGGTGAAGTTAGAAATCTCCGATACCGATTTTCAAAAATGGTTGTCCGACATTGCTGCTGGTTCGGTGGGTCCGCTAGATCACGTGGTTGCCGATAACACGGCCACAGCCACACATTCAGATATGCATCGTGCAACCAGTCCAGACGCAGTCGTTGAAGCAGACGAAACGCGCAGAATAATGCGCCAAGAAATGAAGAAGCTTCCAGAAAAAGAACGAACAGTTCTTGTGTTGTATTACGAAGAGAATCTCACGCTTGCCGAAATTGGTGATGTGCTCGGTGTAACCGAGAGCAGAGTGTCGCAGATTCATACGAAGGCGGTGTTGCAATTGCGCTCACGTCTTCGTGCTGCCGAAATTGATTGAGTTCATTACGGCGCTGTGTGCGCTGATGTTGCCGACGCAATTTGCTGTTGCAGATTCGTTTCGTGCTCCGACGTGCACATGGTGTGCTGGTAATCGCGGGATCGAATACGTCACCCCGCCACATGCCCCGGTGTATTCGGCAGCCAGTGGCGAAATCACCTTTGTGGGGTCTGTGGCGGGAGTGAACTATGTGGTGGTGCGCGATCCGCACAACGTGTTGGTCACCCACGGCCGGCTTGAAAGCGTCGCGGTAAAGGCAGGAGACCGCGTAACTTCGGGCTTTCGTATTGGGTCATCAAGCGGAGGCCTGTACATCGGGGTCCGCTATTTGGGTGCATATCTCGACCCAACAACGTGTGCCCCTTCAACAAACAACCCAAGTGGGCTAAGGCCCAGAGCCGTTTTAGTGCCGATACACTCACACGGGCCGTAAAACCGCGGTGCAGTACTAAATACACATACTTGAGTTCCACCCTGTGGTCGTGAAAGCGCCGGGGCTCAGGTTTCCTAACCACAGGAGAGGAGAAAGTCATGGCAATCGTCAGCATGCGCCAAATGCTTGAAGCAGGCGTGCACTTCGGACACCAAACCCATCGTTGGAACCCGCGAATGAAGCGATTCATTTTCGGTGAGCGCAATGGTATTTACATCATCGATCTTGAGCAGACGCTCGATCGCGTAGACACGTCATACAAGTTTGTTCGCGACATGGTTGCAAACGGCGGAAGCATCTTGTTCATCGGAACCAAGAAGCAAGCACAAGATCCAATCAAGTTCTTCGCTGACAAGTGCGGCATGCCGTACATCAACGAGCGTTGGTTGGGCGGAATGCTCACCAACTTCGACACCATTTCAAAGCGTGTTCAGAAGATGCAGGACTACGAGCGCATGCGCGACACCGGCGAGTTCGAGCTCATGCCGAAGAAGGAAGCTCTTCTTATCTCGCGTGAACTTGAGAAGTTGCAGAAGAACCTTTCAGGTATTCGCAACATGGCACGTCGCCCAACGGCAGTGTTCATCATTGACACCGTGAAGGAAAGCATTGCAGTTACCGAAGCGAACAAGCTTGGTATTCCTGTTATTGCGGTTGTGGACACCAACGTGAACCCAGACCTCATCACCTTCCCAATTCCTGGTAACGACGACGCAATTCGTGCAAACGAATTGATGTCACGCGTGATCTGCGAAGCAGTTATTGAAGGTCGCTTCATTGCAGAAAAGACTTCTGGTCGTTCATCGGCACCTGCCGCTGCACCAGCTCCACGCAGTGCAGATGAGCAAGCAGCATTCGAAGCACAGCAAGATGCCGCTCGTAAGTCAGCAGCAGAAGCACAGGCTCAGCGCGATGCACGTGTTGCATCAGCAACCGAAACAAAAGTCGAAGGCTGATCATGTCGTTTACCGCTAAAGACGTTGCATCACTGCGCGCCACAACAGGTGCAGGAATGATGGATTGCAAGAAGGCGCTTGAAGAAAACGGTGGAGACATCGAAGCGTCAAAGCAATGGTTGCGTGAAAAGGGCCTTGCAGCAAGTGCAAAGCGTGACGATCGCGAGAGCGCGCAAGGCGTTGTGGCTGTAAAAGTCACAGGCAATGTTGCCGCAATCGTGAAACTCAAATGCGAAACCGACTTCGTTGCTGGAAGCGATCAGTTCATCGCAGAAGCCGAAACTCTGGTCGATTTGGTCATTGCCAAGGGCGAAGCAGCAGTGAGCGAACGCAATCAGCAACTTGAAGACCTCAAGATATTGCTCAAGGAAAAGATCGACCTCGGAGACGTAGTTCGTTTCGAAGCAGCTTCGGGCAATGTTCTTGACATGTACTCACATATTCAAGGTGGTCGCGGTGTAAACGGCGTCATTGTGGAAATGTCTGGTGCAACACAAGAACTCGCTCACGACATTGCAGTGCACATTGCATTTGCTCGTCCGAAGTACTTGAAGAAGGACGATGTTCCAGCAGACGTCATTGCCGCCGAGCGCGCAACCCTTGAAACGGTTACCCGCAACGAAGGCAAGCCAGAAGCCGCAATCGCCAAAATCGTGGACGGCCGAGTGCAAGGGTTCTTTAAGGACATTGCATTGCTCGAACAGCCGTACGCAAAGGACGATAAGCAGTCCGTTGCTCAGGTCATTGGCAAGTCCACCATCGTGCGTTATTCGCAGGTTGAGATCGGATAGTTGTAGATTTCGTACATGGCTGCACACCAAAAGGCTCGTTGGAATCGAATTGTTCTTAAGCTTTCAGGTGAGGCATTAGCCGAAAAATCTGGGTTCGGTCTCGACACTGATGTGTTGCATCAAGTTGCGACCGAACTGTACGAAACCAAACAAGAACTCGGCGTCGACATTGCCGTAGTCGTTGGTGGCGGAAACTTCTGGCGCGGACTCAAAGGCGCTGGCCAAGGAATGGACCAAGCACAAGCCGACTACATGGGAATGTTGGCAACTGTCATGAACGGTCTTGCTTTTCAAGACGCACTCGAGCGTGTTGGACAACAATCACGCGTGATGTCAGCTGTTGAAATGCCAAAAGTCGCCGAGCCATACATCCGTCGCCGAGCAGAGCGACACATGGAAAAGGGGCGCATTGTCATTTTGGCTGGTGGAACTGGCAACCCGTTCTTCACCACCGATACTGCAGCTGCGTTGCGTGCAGCAGAAATTTCCGCGCAAGTAATTTTGAAGGGCACTCACTCCGGAGTTGATGGCGTGTACACAGCCGATCCAAAAATTGATAAGACGGCCACGAAGTATTCGCATATCTCGTATCTCGAAGTCATTAATAAGGGTCTAAAAGTCATGGACAGCACGGCTATTACGTTCTGTCGTGACAACAACTTGCCAATCGTGGTATTCAACCTGTTGCAGCGTGGGAACGTGAAGTCCATACTCCTGGGTGAAGAAATAGGTACGCTGGTCGAGTGATTGAAGAGACGTTGCTGGACGCCATGGACAAAATGGCAAGAGCCTGCGATCATGTCCAGTCTCAGTTTTTAGGCGTCCGCACGGGTCGAGCAAACGCCTCGCTTGTTGAGCGCATTCCTG
>Ga0194056_10002203_pt1 | contig 10346 bp, 10 predicted proteins | sample SepL4413m_MetaG_FD_155458 | JGI IMG/M metagenome (GOLD analysis project Ga0194056, IMG submission 155458) | Anoxic zone freshwater microbial communities from boreal shield lake in IISD Experimental Lakes Area, Ontario, Canada - Sep2016-L442-13m | ecosystem: Environmental > Aquatic > Freshwater...
TGGCGAGAATCCGCAGCTACGTTTGGTTCCCTGTTGGTAACGCGGTCCTCAGGGTCCGCGGCTCGCTTGCCAATCCTTCTCCACCCCGTCGAAACTGGTTCGGGCCCGTGAAGGTTCCTGCTGTGCAACAGGATATCAGCGCGCGGCGGCGCAGCCCTTACAGGCGGGCCTGCGGCGTACATTGCCCCTATTCCCCCACCCAGCGAGAGGGAGGATGGATATGAGGACGGGCATTCGGATGGTCGCGGCGGGTCTCGCGATCGCGGGCATTGGTCTGGTGGCCGGGTGCGGGGGTTCGGGCGACTCGTCCGGAACGTCGTCGGGCGCGGCCGCTTCCGATTTCGTCACTCAGGCCAACGGTGTCTGCGCCACGGCCTACGCCGACTTCCAGACACTGGGTGACATGCAGTCATTCACATCGTTGGCCGATTTCAAGGACCGCTTCGGCAAGGCTCTGGCGCTTGCGAAGAAGCAGTACGCAGACATCGAGATCCTCACGCCGCCCGCCGGCATCTCGAAGGACGTCGCGACGTATTTGAAAGAAGGCGCCACCAGCGTTGCCACCAGCCAGAGGCTCTATCGGGAAGTGGCATCGGGCACCGATCTCAATCAGGCAGTGGCAGATACCACCGACAGCGCCGCCGGGCGGGCGAATATCAAGGCCCGGCGGGCGGCAGCGATCGCGGCAGGACTGGGCGACTGCGCCTCGTAGGCGACCGCCAGCCCGGAGCCCGGGTCAGCCGGGGTCGGACCCCGGCGCCGGGCGCTCGGCAATACCGCCGCGCGCGGCCACACCCGTCACCACCATGACCGCTAGTAGCGTGGTGGCTGCGTTATGAAACGCCGGATCGAGCCCGCGCACTAAATTGCGCGCGTACGGTCGGCGTCCGCAACACACGGAGCCCTCATGGCTGATCGCCGCCCCCTGCTGTCCGGAATGGATGATGACTACGCGTCGGGCGCGCCCTCGCAGAAGGCCTCGCTCGAGCGTACCTTCCCCGCGGTGATGGACGCTGCCCTCGGGTTCGCGGACGAGCGCGTCCTTCGCGTGGTCGACCAGGGCGCTGCCGACGGCCGCAACTCGCATGCCCTCATGCGCGACCTCATCGCCCTGCGCGCCGGCAGGCCCATGGCGTACTCGTTCGTGGACATGCCCACCAACCCCTGGGCGGTGGCGCGGGAGCGGCTGCAGGAGGACCCGGTGCTCGGAGCGGCGGTCGAGGTGGTGGTGTGCCGTAGGCGCGACTGACCCCGCGCCTACACTCCCCCCATGCGGGTTCTTCTCATGCGCACGTGCCTGTCCGATGCCATCGCCCCCAAGGTGTGGAAGGCCACGCGGCGGGCACTGGAGCGGGCGGGCGTTGAGGTAAAGGTGCCGCGGGGTCAGACCTGCTGCGGCCAGCCCGCGTGGACGGCCGGCCACCCCGACCAGGCCCGCGCGGTGGCGCGGCACACCATCAAGGTGTTCGCCGGGAGCGATGAGGTTGTGGTGCCGAGCGGATCGTGCGCGGGGATGGTTATCCATGCGTACCCCGAGTTGTTTGCCGGGCAGCCCGATGAGGAGGACGCCCTCGATCTTGCTCTGCGCACCATTGAGTTCACGCAATTTCTCGCCAAGCACGACCTCGACCCTCGCGCCAAGGCATGTGGTGCCCTCACGGTGCACGACTCGTGCCACATGCTCCGGGTGCTGGACGAACACGAGAGCCCGCGTGCCGCGCTCGCGAAGGTGCCGGGCTGCGAGGTTCGGGAGATGGCCCACGCCGACCAGTGCTGCGGATTCGGCGGGGTGTTCGCACTCAACTTCCCGGAGCTATCGGGTCGGCTGGGCGAGCAGAAGGCACAGGCCGCCGCAGCCACGGGCGCGCCTGAGGTGGTGTCGTGCGATCTGGGGTGCCTCATGCACATCGCCGGCCGCGCGCACCGCACGGGCATCCCCATTCGCGCCCGTCACATTTCTGAGGTGCTGGGCTCATGAGCACCGGGCGGCGGCGGCGCAATCCCGGCGTGGCCTACTCCGATGTCACGGGCACGCTGCGCGAGCGCACAGTGGATGCCCTGCGTGATCCCACGCTTGCCGACAACCTGCGCACCGCAGGCGACAGTTGGGGTGCCGGGCGCGAGGTGATGAAGCGCGACTTCGGCTTTGACGAGATGCGCGACCGTGCCCGCGACATCAGACGATCGAACATCCGCAACATGCCGGCCCTGCTTGCCGAATTGCAATCGAACGTGCGGGCCAGCGGCGGTGTGGTAGTGCGCGCCGCAGATGCCGATGAGGCATGCAGGTACATCACCGATCTGGCACGGGCACGCGGCGCACACGTGGTGGCCAAGAGCAAGTCGATGGCCACCGAGGAGATCAAGCTCAACGAGGCCATGGAGCACGCCGGACTCGAGGTGGTTGAGACCGATCTGGGCGAGTGGATCATCCAACTGGCCAACGAGCACCCGTCCCACATCATTGCCCCTGCCGTTCACCTCAACCGCGACCAGGTGGCTGCGCTCTTTCGGGAGGAGGCCGGCACCGACGATGTGCCCACCGATCGCGAGGGCCTTGTGGCGCACGCCCGCGTGCGGCTGCGCGAGAAGTTCGCCCAGGCCGAGATCGGCATCTCGGGCGTAAACCTCGCCGTGGCATCCACGGGCACCGTGTGCATCGTGGAGAACGAGGGCAATGCCCGGCTGGTCACATCGCAGCCGCGCATCCATGTGGCCGTAATGGGCATGGAGCGGGTGGTTGCCGACTGGGATGAGGCCGCGCATATCTTGCAGGTGCTCCCCATGGCGGCCATCAGCCAGGACGCCGCCAACTACGTCAACCTCATCACCGGACCGAGGCGCGAGGGCGAGACCGATGGCCCCGAGGAGTTCCACCTGGTCATCATCGATGGCGGGCGGGGAGCACTGCGTGGGTCGGAGTTTGAAGAGGTGCTCTCGTGCATCCGCTGCGGGGCCTGCCTGTACTCGTGTCCCATGTGGCAGAACGTGGGTGGGCAGGCGTACGGATCGCCCTACTCAGGGCCCATCGGCGCAATCATCACACCCCTTCTCGAAGGCCCCTCGTCGCCCGGGTCTCGCGACCTGCCGTTTATGTCGACGCTGTGCGGTGCATGCGGCGACGCCTGCCCCGTGGGGATCCCACTGCCTGATCTACTGGTGCGTGCCCGGGCACGGTCGTCATCGCCCGCAAAGCGCAAGGCTGGCCTCGCATTTCGGGTGTGGAGCCTGCTCTGGCGCCGGGGCATCACCTACCGCCTGACCATGATCGGCTGGCGGCTGGGGCTTCGAATTCGTGGTCGCGGCGGATGGGTACAGCGCCTGCCGGGGCCGGGGTCGGGCTGGACCAAGGTTCGCGACATGCCGAGCAAGTGGCCCCCACGCCGGTGAGCACCCCGATTGAGCAGATGGTGCAGTCACTCGCCCGTCGCAAGGCCACCGTCGAGCTGACGAGGCCCGGTGATGCGGGGCGGGCCGCCGCGGGATGGATGGCCGATCAGGGGATTGTGCGCGCCGTGCTGGCTGACGACCCGGTGGTGGATGCCATTGGCCTCGAACCGGCGCTCCGGGCGGCGGGCATCGACGTATTGCGCTGGCCCGTGGCCATGGGGCGGCGCGAGGTGCTGGGGCTTGAGGGCCCCGAGGACGTGTGTGGTGTGACCGTGCCCACGCTGGGCGTGGCTGAGCGCGGCACCCTGGTGCTTGAGGCCTCAGTGGGCCACGGCCGGGGGCTCGACGTGACCAATCGCCATCACGTGTCGCTGCTCATGGCCGATCGCGTGGTGGAAACCCTGGGCGAGGCGCTGGCACGAACCTTTGCCGACGGGCGTCCGGTGCCATCGGCCGTCAGCCTGGTGTCGGGGCCGAGCCGCAGCAGTGACATCGAGAAGATCTCCACGCTGGGCGCACACGGCGCGCTCACCGAGCATGTGGTCATCATCACGCCGTAGGGGCATGAGGGCCTAGCTGCGGCCCCTGCGGGCATTTGCCCTGGAGAGCTCGCGCGACATCTCCTTGTCCTTGATGGCCACGCGCTTGTCGTACTGCGTGCGCCCACGGCCAAGGCCCAGTTCGATCTTCGCGCGGCCTTCGTCGTTGAAGTACATACGCAGCGGGATGAGGGTGACCCCGCGCTCGGCAAGCCTGCCCGAGATCTTGTCGATCTCACGGCGATGCAGCAGCAGCCGGCGGGTGCGCTGGGGGTCGTGCCCGCGGCCACCGGCCGGGCCGTAGTCGGAGATGTGGGCGCCCACGAGGAACACCTCGTTGTTGATCACCTGGGCGTAGGCCTCGCGGATCATGGCGCCGCTCTCGCGCAGACCCTTCACCTCGCTGCCGGCGAGTGAGATTCCTGCCTCGTAGCGATCGAGGATCTCGTACTCGTGCAGCGCCTTGCGGTTCTGCGCGATGTCGCGACGTGTCGGCGGGGTGGACCCGCCCTTCGTGGTTGCCTTCTTGCCCATCGCGCCGATCCTATCGGCCCCGCGGCGTGCGGCGGCCGCGGCGCGACCCGCGATCGCGATCTCGCTGCTCGGGGTCACGGATGGTGCGCGGCCCCGGGCGATCGGCGGGCTCAAGCGTGACGCGCCCCCGAAGCGGCTCGATGTCGTGCACGCGCACCTGCACCGAGTCGCCCAGGCGGATGCGCTTGCCGGTCTCGTTACCTATGGCCTGCACGCCGTCGGGCTCGGGCACCCAGTGGTCGCCGGGCATGCGCCGAAAGGGCATGAAGCCGTCGTACGCGTCGCCAAATGAGATGAACAGCCCCGACTGCCCAATGCCCGTGACCTCGCCATCGCGGGGGCGGTCCCACTGCTCGTCGCCACGCATCTCATCGGCCAGGAGGTAGGCCAGACACATGCGGTCGGCACGCCGTTCCAGATCCGTGGCCGCGCGCTCGCGCTCGGAGGAGTCGCGCGATACCTCGGGCAGCATTACCGCATCGGGAGCGGCTTCCCCCAGCCCAAGTGCATATACCAGCGCCCGGTGCACCACCAGATCGGGGTAGCGGCGGATGGGTGATGTGAAGTGCAGGTACGCCGCGCTGGCGAGCCCGGAATGGCTGGTGGCATCGGGGCGATACACGGCTCGCTGCAGTGAGCGAAGCACCATGTAGGGAAGTGACCGTCCACCCTTGCCCGTGCGCTCGACGTACAGGCGGGTTGCATGGGCGGCCACACCCGCGGCTTCGCGACGCTGATCCGCGGTGAGCATTCCCTCGGCCAGTGGCGGCACCGGAATACCGAGCACCTCAAGACGGGTCCACAGTTCCTCGATGGCCATCTGCTCGGGGTCGCCGTGCACGCGGAAGATGGTGGGCACCTTGCGGTCGATGAGAAAGCGGGCCACCGCCTCATTTGCGGCGATCATGCACTCCTCGATGAGCGAATGGGCATCGGTCTGGCGCTCCACCTCGACCGAGGCGATCCGACCCTCCTCAAATTGAAACCGTGGCTCCGTGGTGGCAACGTCGAGCGCTCCGCGGCGCATCCTGCGGGCCCGCAGCGCACGGGCGAGGTCCATGGCCAGCCGGACGTCATCCTCCATCACCCGGTCGCCCAGATCGCTCCTGCCCTCCAGCAGGGCGTCCACCTCGGGGTAAGTGAGCCTCCGGTCCGACTTGATGAGCGAGCGCTGGAAGGCCTCACCGGTAACGCTGCCATCGGGCATCACCAGCATCTCGGCCGTGAGCGCCTTTCGATCCACATCGGGGCGCAGTGAGCACACATCGTTTGAGAGCCGCTCGGGGAGCATTGGGTCAACCGTGCCGGGCAGGTAGGTGCTGCACGCGCGGCGTTCGGCCTCGTTGTCAACGGCGCCGCCTGCTTTGACGAAGCTGCTCACATCGGCGATGTGCACCCACAGGCGGATTCCCTCGCCATCGCGTGCCACTGCGATTGCGTCGTCGTGGTCCTTGGCACCCTCCGGGTCGATGGTGATGACCCGCTGGTCGCGCATGTCGCGGCGGTCCGGCTCCATCGTCTCGGCACCGCGGGCGGCCTGGTCGGCTTCGTCGCGCACCTTGGCGCCAAACCCGTGGCCCAGATCCTCGTGTGCCACCAGCGCCCTGATCGCTGCCCCGGGCAGACGGGACGGGCCATGAATGTCCATCACCTCGGCCCCACCACCCTTCAGGCGCGCGGTCACCAGATCGCCCATGCGGGCATCCTTGCGACGCGCTTTGAGGAGCGCAACCTCCGGCCCGGCCTCGAATGCCGGGCGCAGTGCCATGCCGCGGCCATGCGGCACCAGTTCGGCCACAAACGTCGCTCCGGTGCGGCCGCGGGCCACGGGCTAGGCCTTGCCGGTGCAGGCGTGCGCGAGCGCCACCTGAAGCGACTCGTCGGCGGCTGTGCGCGGATCATCAACGGCACGGACATCTGGCTGCACGCCCTTCTTGCCGATGTCGGTCCCCTTGGGGGTGAGGTAGCCGGCCACCGTCACCTTCACCGCGCCGCCATCGGTGGTGGGGACGGTCACCTGCACCTCCGACTTGCCGAAGGTGGGCGTGCCCACCACGAGCGCACGGCCGTGATCCTTGAGCGCCCCGGTAACGATCTCCGACGCGCTGGCGCTGTTTCTATCCACCAGCACGGTCACAGGAATGCTGGCCGGAATGGGATCGCCATCGGCCTTCAGCACCTCTTCGGGCGATGTACGCCCCTTTGTTGACACCACAACATCGCCGGGCTTCAGGAAGTCGCCCGCAACTGCCACTGCCTGGTCTACGAGCCCGCCCGGGTCGCCGCGCAGGTCGAGGATGACCGCGGTGGCGCCCTTCTCGCGGAGCGCCTTCACCTTGGCGGCAACCGCCTCCCCCGCACCCTGATCAAACCGGTCAAGCGAAACCACTGCGACCTTGCAGCCCCCGGGAGCGGTCACCAGCTTGCCCTCGACGAGCGGAACCGTCACGTCGCCGCGGGTCACCTTCACGGTGCGCTTCACGCCGTCGGTGGCGATAACGCCAAGGGCCACCACGGTGCCCGGCCTACCGCCAATAGCCAGAACGCTCCTCGCCTGCCCGCGCCGGGCCACCGGAATACCACCTACAGAGGTGATGACGTCACCCTTCACCAAACCCGCTGTATCGGCGGGGCTACCGGGGAACACCTCGCGGATGGCGACTCCGGCCTTGGCCGGCTTCACCCTGATGCCGATGCCGGTGTAGGTGCCCTCTGAGGCCCGCATGAGGTCGCGGTACTGATCGGGTGTGAAGTACTGGGTCCAACGATTGCCGAGCGACGCGGCAATCGCCGCGGCCCCGACTTGCTCGAGATGCGCACGGTCCACCGTGCCCCGGTATCGATCGGCAAGAACGTTGAGCACCTGATCGGGAAGCGACCCCGTGGAGCCACCCACCAGCAGGCTGCGGGCGCCAGATGGCAGTTGGTCAAGCCCCGACTGCCGGGGATGGCCGCCCACCAGCACCCCCACGACGAAGATCACGACAGCCATCACCACGACGGCAACGACGTACGCGGCGCTGCGGCGCGGGGGCTGGTGAGGTGCTGACACGGGGCGAATCCTAGGCCGGGGGCCGGGTGCCCGCAGTCCGGCCGGTCACGGGGCGGCGGCGCTCGCAGGCGCCGCCGCACGCGCCGATCAGATACGCAGGAAGCGGCGCAGCGTAATGCCGCTGCCCACGGCGCCCAGCAGGGCGCCGGCTGCCACCAGTACGACAGTGAGGAGCGGGAAGGCGATTGCCCCTGCGGTGGATCCGCTCTTGGTGAGCGCGGTGTCGGCACCGGATGCCCAGGCATCCACCACTCCCACCTTGATGCCCCACAGCATGGCCACGGCCACCACGGCCCCCACGAGCCCGCAGATGACTCCCTCAATCATGAAGGGCCATCGGATGAACCAGTTGGTGGCGCCGACAAGGCGCATCACCTCCACCTCACGCCGTCTGGCGAAGATGGAAAGCCTGATGGTGTTGCCGATGAGCAGCACCGCCGCAACCAGAAGGATGCCGATGAGCGCGAATCCAGCCCACTGCACGAACTTGGCTGCAGTGAGCAGCCTGTCGGCGGTGGTCTGCGGATAGACGATGCCCTCGGTTGGATCGAGCGCCGGATCGTCCTTCACCGCGGCAACGATGGCGTTGGCATTGGCCGGGTCCGTGGGCTGGATGTTGAACTTGGCCGGCAGCGGGTTGCTCGGCAGCTGGTCGAGCACAGACGGGTCGCGAAGGCGCTCGCGCATGAGGCGCAGGGCGTCGTCCTTCGACACGTAGGTGAACTCCGCAACCTGGCCGTCGGTCTTGAGCGTGCCGATCTTGTCGCGCAGCGCGTTGACCTGCTTCACCGACGCGGTGTCGGAGATGTACACGTCAACGTCGACCTTCGATGTCTGCGCACTCACGGCGGAACGCACGTACATGAACGACGGGATGAAGGCACCGAGGATGAACACGGCGATGAGTGCCGTGACCGTGGCGGCTACCGAAATAGCGGCGTTGGCGCGGATGCTGCGAAGCGCCTCGCGGAAGAACATGCCCAGCCTCATGCGATCTCCCCCGTGTCGCCCGGGTCCTCGTTGTAGCCGCCCTCCGCGTCGCGCACGATGCGCCCCTTGTGGAGTGCGATCACACGCTGCTGCATGCGGTCCACTGTGTCGCGGTCATGCGTGGCCACAAGCACCGTGGTACCCGTGCGGTTGATCCGCGTGAGCAGATCCATGATGCCCTGCGAGGTGTCGGGGTCGAGGTTGCCCGTGGGCTCGTCGGCGATGAGAAGGCGCGGCTGGTTTACCAGCGCGCGGGCAATGGATACCCGCTGCTGCTCGCCACCAGAGAGTTCGCGCGGCAGGCGGTCGCCCTTGCCGTCCAGCCCCACCAGGGCGAGGATCTCGGGAACCCGGCGGTTCACCTCTTGCCTCGAGTGCCCCGTCACCTGCAGCGCGTACGCCACATTCTCGGAGGCCGTGCGGTCGGGCAGCAGGCGGAAGTCCTGGAATACGCACCCGATGGCGCGGCGAAGATACGGAACCTTGCTGCGCCTGAGCTCACCCAGGTCGCGACCGCCGATGATCACGTGTCCCGACGTGGCCCGGAGCTCACGGATGCACAGGCGGATAAAGGTGGACTTGCCGGATCCAGACTGCCCGACGAGAAAGACGAACTCACCTGCGGCGATGGACACCGACACGCCATCGAGCCCCCGGACGTCGCCGTCGTAGCGTTTGATCACACCCTGGAACTGCACCATCGGGCCGGGGCCCGGGCGGAACACGTCGCCGCGGCGGCGCTTCTCACTCGAGGGCGGGGTGACCACCGCCAGGTCGGCGGGCACCGGCTCAGGTGCCACCTCCACCAGCGTGAACGCCCGCTGCGTGCTGCCCGCGTCGTGCATGTCGTCGTCAATTCGTGCCATGGGAGGCGCTGCTCCCTCCATCTCGGGATCGGATCCGCTACGGCCACTGGCTTTCGCCGCCGCGACGCGGGCCCCTGCCCTGAACTGCAAGCGCCCTTACGGACAGGAGGGGCCATGCACACGAGTAGTCGGGTCAGGAGGCCGCCAGGCCGCCGACTGTTCCGGGGCACCCGGTCGTAAGAATTCCCCGAACACCGCTATTTCGGCACTTCGGCCGCCCCCCACAACGGGGTCAGTCCCCACCCGGGGTCAGACCCCGGGTGGGGTCAGTCGCTGTGTCAAAACGACACGGATCGGTCCTGGACCATCTGGCTCGTGCATTCAGGGTGCAATTGGGGTCAGACCCCGGGTGGGGTCAGTCGCCGTGTCAAAACGGTCGCAGGGCGTGTTTGGCCCATCTGGCTGGGGCGATGGGGGCATCAGGCTCGCAAATCGGGGGCGCTCCTGGGGTCAGACCCCGGGTGGGGTCAGTCGCCGTGACAAAAGTGGTTGGGGCTGGGGTCAGACCCCGGGTGGGGTCAGTCGCCGTGACACGACGGTGTCAATGGGGGCGCGGAACGCTCGTGTTGCCTGCATGGGGCCCGCCATGCGATGCTGACTCTCTGGGCCGGGGGGCCGGGGCCGGCTCTAGTCCTCGCCCACCACTGCCAAGCCCTTGGCTCGGCGCTCCAGCTCGGCCCGCATAAATGGGTCGAGGGCTCCGTCGAACACCGCCTGGGTGTTCCCGGTCTCGTGGCCGGTGCGCAGATCCTTCACCATCGCGTACGGGTGGATGACATACGAGCGAATCTGGCTGCCGAAGCCGATGGTCATGCTCTCGCCGCGCTCACGGGCCGACTCCTCCTCACGACGCTGAAGTTCGAGCTCCACGAGGCGTGACCTGAGCATGCTCATGGCGGTGGCGCGGTTCTGCGTCTGGCTGCGCTCGTTCTGGCACTGCACCACCACGCCTGAGGGAAGATGGGTGATGCGCAC
>Ga0194056_10002209_pt1 | contig 10334 bp, 11 predicted proteins | sample SepL4413m_MetaG_FD_155458 | JGI IMG/M metagenome (GOLD analysis project Ga0194056, IMG submission 155458) | Anoxic zone freshwater microbial communities from boreal shield lake in IISD Experimental Lakes Area, Ontario, Canada - Sep2016-L442-13m | ecosystem: Environmental > Aquatic > Freshwater...
ATACCATCGTAGGAGCGGGCCATGCCCGCGATGAAGAATCTAAAACCAAGCATTGCAGCCCAAATATCGCGGGCATGGCCCGCTCCTACGATGGTATTGTGCTTAACTGTGGGCAGTTGCGCTCCGGCGTGGGAACCAGGCGAAAATAAAATCAGTTGAAATCCGTATAATCAGTGTCATCCGTGTTCTATTGATTGAAGCCAACACCGACTGGTGGTGTTACAAATCGGAGCTTTGTTGCTGAGAAAAACGGGGTATTTTTTTAAGGGCATTTTTCTCCAAATGCACATACTGCAAGCCGATCAACGTTCGATCATCGGAAATAAGATCAACCCATATCACTTTTACATCGCCCTCCAACTCCAGTCGTTTAAACTCAAACCGGGTTATCGTGCCCACTTCCACCGCTATTGCTTCAGGAAGACAAATCATTAAACCATCGACTGAAACATTGACCGACGTAAAATTATAATATTGACCGTTTAATTCAATTTTTCCGGAATCGGGCATGTTTTTTCTATAGACTTTTCTCTTGTTCAAATCTTTATCTATATCAAAAGCAATATTTTTAAATTCAAGCGCCAGTAAAATATGCCCTTCTTCCATATCCCCCCTGACCACCTCGACATCACCCACCAAGCGCATTTCAGGAAGATATAAATCAATGACGGTTGAAACCAATAATTGATTAAAAACATACTTAATATCAATATCTTCCCTATCGGTATTTAACTCGGCAAGTACACCGTTTATAGACAGATTTTTAACGGTAATTTTATGCTCTTCTTCACCCATGTAAATAAAGCCCTCTGACACCAGGTTTGTGCGCAAAGGCCGATCTAACGTTGAATACATCACCTATCTCCTGATTGACTATCAGCTTATGTTTCCTATCAATTTAACGCCGTCGGTAAGCAATTAATCAGGCCGGTCTTAAGTTGATGGACTTTATATTCAAGCTCACACTTTATGAGTTTATCAAGTACAATTGTAACCCTGTTTATTTTTTCTTACAAAACCGGCTCAAATACCGCTATCACTATTTTGCTCAACTTCTTGCTCCACCTCGTGAAACACCCGCTCATACTGCCTTTTTTATTCTCTTTGGTGGCCTGCACAGCGTCTCCGCCCAGAAACAGTGACAATCTATGCGCCACTTTTCAAGAAAAAGATGATTGGTATGCGGATGCCAAACAGTCGTATGAAAAATGGGGCGTGCCTATTCCTGTACAAATGGCGATTATGCACCAGGAATCGCATTTTGTCGCCGATGCACAGCCGCCCCGCATCTGGCTGCTGGGTATTATTCCCTGGTTTAGACCGACCAGTGCTTATGGCTATGCGCAAGCACTTGACGGAACCTGGGATCTTTATCTTGATGACGCCGGTGGCTGGACGTCTGATCGTGATGATTTTGCCGATGCCGCCGACTTTATTGGCTGGTACAGCAACCAAAGCCATACCAAGCTGGGTATATCCAAAGGGGATACAAAAAATTTATACCTCGCCTACCATGAAGGACATAAGGGTTATCAGCACAAAAGCTATTTACAAAAAGCGTGGTTACAACGAGTAGCCGAAAAAGTCGCTTATCGGGCCAAATTATTTCAGAGTCAATTGGGCGCTTGCAAAATGAATTAAAAAACCAGTCTGTTTTTTGGTAAACTATCATTTTTTACGTTAACTAAAAGGCGCAACCGTGAGAAAAATTCAAATTAAAATTATTTCAATTGTCACCGTTATACTTATAGGAATTACTATGTTTTCAATGGCCAATGCCACCACACCAGCAGAAAATAAAGCGGCCGGTGTTGCTTTTCTGGCAGAAAATACTAAAAAAGCCAATATCGTAACCACTGCAAGTGGTTTGCAATATGAAATTTTAACCCCCGGAACCGGCACTGCTAAACCTTTAGCGACTGATACTGTCAAGGTTCATTACAAAGGCACAACCCTGGATGGCAAAGAATTTGATAGCTCTTACAGTCGCGGCGAACCTATTTCATTCCCTTTAAACAGAGTGATTCCGGGCTGGACTGAAGGCGTACAATTAATGACCGAAGGTTCTAAATACCGCTTTTACATCCCTTCAGAACTCGCTTATGGCGAGCAAGGCGCTGGCGGCTCAATTGGCCCCAACTCAACGCTGATATTTGACGTTGAACTGATCAAAATTCAATAAAAATACAGGTGAAAGGTAACAAGGTGTAAGAACAGCCTTACATCTTTCACCTTTCACCTTGTACCTTTGCCTTTTAACTTATGCCCACTTACCAACTGTTTGCCACCACGCCCAAGGCGATGGAAACCATTCTTACCGAAGAGCTTCAAAGTCTCGGCATCACCAACATCAAAGCCACCATGGCCGGTGTCGCCTTTCAGGGTGACCTGGAAACCGCCTATCGGGCGTGCTTATGGTCCAGAACAGCCAACCGGATTTTACTGGTGTTAAGCTCGTTTGAGGTAAAAACCCAGGAAGATCTGTATAACGGCGTGCAACAAATCAACTGGTTTGAACATATTAACGCTGATGATACGTTTGCCGTTTCGTTCAGCGCAAAAAACTCGGAGGCTATTAACAATACCCATTTTGGCGCATTAAAAGTTAAAGATGCCATTGTTGACCAGATGCGGGACAAATTTCAACAACGCCCCAGCATCAATACCGAACAACCTAATATCCGTATTAACGTTTATTTAAACGGCGAAATCGCCCAGCTTAGTTTGGATTTATCCGGAGAAAGTCTGCATCGTCGCGGCTATCGGGATGTCAATATACAAGCCCCCATGAAAGAAAACCTTGCCGCTGCAATGCTGTTACGTTGCGGTTGGCCCGAAATCGCCAAACAAAACGGCTCGTTGATAGACCCTATGTGCGGTTCGGGAACCCTATTACTGGAAGGCGCAATGATCGCCGCAGATTATGCACCCGGCCTGTTACGTGATTATTTTGGTTTTATCGGCTGGAAAAAACACGATACCGACTGCTGGAAAAAATTACGCACTGAAGCCCTGCAACGCAGAAAAGCGGGTATGGAAAAACTCCCCGTTATGGTCGGCTTCGATCAAAATCGTCACACCGTCAACGCCGCTTTAACACACATAGCCAATGCCGGCCTGCAAAATAAAATTCATGTTGAACGTCGTGATATTGAGGATGCAGAACCTGCTGAAAGCTGGACACCCGGCCTATTAATCTGTAATCCGCCTTACGGTGAACGTTTGGGGGATGAGCAAGAAACCGCCGAACTGTATAAGAAATTCGGTGAATCACTAAAAGCGCATTTTGTCGGCTGGAAAGCCGCGATGATTATCAGCAATCCTGAGTTGGGTTTTCGTTTGGGAATACGCTCACAAAAACCGATTACTCTTTATAACGGTGCGCTGGAGTGTAAATTACTACGTTTTAATATCGAAGAAAGCAGTTTTTTTATTCCTAAAGCAAAAACACAGGAAGAACGCATTGCTCAGGTCATTGCGATCAGCAAAACCGAACCGCCGGTTGTTAATACTGAAAAGGTTGCGCGTGTAGAAAAAGCACTTAAGCCGGAAGCTGAAAGCCGTACTGACAAAGAGTCCGACAAAACGAAAGCGCCGATAATAGTAGAAGCAGCTACCCATAAAGAAGACAGCAAGGTTGGCGCGATAGAATTTGCCAATCGACTGAAAAAGAATTTTAAAAAACTGTCCAAATGGGCCAGGCAAAACGGGATTACCTGCTATCGTGTTTATGATGCCGATTTACCCGAATACGCCGCTGCGGTTGATATTTATCAGGGCGAAGCTTACCGCTCCCAGCTCACGCCCCTCGCCTACATCCCTGTAGGAGAGCAAACCTGGATTAATGTTCAAGAATACGAACCGCCTAAAACCATTGATCAACATAAAGCCGATCAGCGATTGGCAGGGTTACTCGCAGAAATACCTCAGGTATTGGGCGTTGACAGTGAACATATTTTCTTAAAAATACGCAGAAAACAAAGAAGCACCGACCAATACGAAAAACACGGCGAGCTGGGACGCTTCCACACCATTGAAGAAGGTGGCTGCAAGTTATTGGTTAATTTTGAAGATTATCTGGACACCGGTTTATTTCTGGATCATCGCCCCATTCGGATGCTGATTCAGCAACAGGCTAAAAACAAACGCTTTTTAAATTTGTTTGCTTATACCGGCAGTGCCACCGTCCATGCCGCAATGGGAGGCGCAACGTCAACCACCACCGTCGACATGTCCAATACCTATACGGAATGGGCTAAAAACAACATGGCTCTGAATAAAAACACCGGAGAGCATGAGTTTATTCAAACGGACTGCCTGGACTGGCTGGCAAATGAAGCCAAAAAAGCAGAGGTTCGGCAATATGATTTAATCTTTCTTGATCCGCCTACGTTCTCAAATTCAAAGCGGATGGATGATGTATTTGACATACAAAATGATCATGCACAACTCATTAAAAACGCAGTGACACTGTTGGCACCTGAAGGCATTTTATATTTTTCTACCAATTTCAGACGTTTTAAAATTGATATTCCCGGACTGTCCGAATTAACCGTTGAAGATATTAGCGCCGCCACCATTCCGGAAGATTTTTCCCGCAATCCAAGAATCCATTATTGCTGGAAAATCACAAAGTGATACGTAGCGTCAGGTTGCTGGTATCCGGTCGCGTGCAAGGCGTTTATTTTAGAGTGTTTACCCAAAAAAAAGCCCAACAACTTGATGTAAAAGGCTGTGTCAAAAACCTGCCTGATGGTCGGGTCGAAATAACGGCTCAAGCCGCTAATAATGCACTTGAGCCATTCATAAAATGGTGCCAAAAAGGCCCCATCACCGCCCGAGTCGATCATGTTGAAATGTTTGAATTGGAATCAGCAGAGATTTTTACGTCGTTTGAAATAAGATGAATGTTAAAGCACTTCACCACGAAGACACGAAGAGCACGAAGGTATAAAATTTCATTACCGTAGGCGTAGGCCGGAATAAGACTTTTCGAGCGCAAGCGAGAACAAGCGTTTCCGGCATCCGCTACGAGTGTGCCGGAAACGCAACCACGCGTACCGCTTCTTCTGGTTCCCAAGCTGGAGCTTGGGAACGAATACAATATAGAGTGGCTTAGAAGTAAAGCAACATAAAGCTCCCTCTCCCTCCGGGAGAGGTCTGGGGAGAGGGTGGTCGAATGTCGCTTTACTTCTACATGGCTCTATATCATCAGTCCCGTAGCGAATGTGCGGGTTACGGCTATCGCCTAACCAACCTACATGGCTTTAATTGCTACAGGGTATTGACAATGTTAATACTTAATTTATTATCTCAGGCATGGATATAAATTATGAAATAGCGGGTGAGCTGTTTATTTGGGACGAAATCAAGGCAAAGAAAAATTAGCGCAAACGTGGCGTTCATTTTGAAGAGGCTGCAACTGTATTCTCAGACCCTATGCTTTTAATAATGGCTGCTTCGCGCAATGATGAGGCGCGAGATGCCGCTATTGGTTTCGATATTACAGGCCGACTACTCTATGTGGTTCATATCGAAATTGAAGAAAAATCTATACGTATCATTTCCGCCCGTCGCGCTGAACCTAACGAGGAGCTTAATTATGCTTTCTGAACGCCTGAAAAAACGATTAATTAAAGACCGCCCAATGACATTCATTACTTTACGCATTCCTGTTGATGTTGTTGAGTCAATGAAAGAAATAGCACCATACAAGGGATTCACCGGCTATCAAACACTGCTTAAATCATATATTAGCGAGGGGTTACGCAATGATGAGGCGAGATATTTGAGCAACGCAACAACTCAACTTATCGCAGCACTAAAGAGACATGGTGTTCCTGATAATATAATAGAAGAAGCATCCCGCGAGGTAGCATGAGTCCAGTAGATACCGGATTAGGCAATAGCCGTAACCCGACACATTCGCTACGGGACTGATGATATTGGCCATGAATAATCAAAATGTCGGGTTACGCTATCGCTAACCTACATGGCTCAACGAAAAATACATTTTTGTAAACGAAAATGTCTTGTCCCCATGCTTTTTGTCACTGCCAACAATTAAGTTTTGTAATCATTCCCAAACTGGAACTTGGGAACCAGAAGAAAGTGCTTCATCACGAAGATATAAAACTTCATCACCGTAGGCGTAGGCCGGAATAAGACTTTTCGAGCGCAAGCGAGAACAAGCGTTTCCGGCATTCGCTACGAGTGCGCCGGAAACGCAACCACGCGCATCGCCCTTCGACAAGCTCAGGACAGGCTTCTTCTGGTTCCCAAGCTCCAGCTTGGGAATCGCGAAGCCGAAGCTCCAGCTTCGCAAGACTGGAAGCTGGAGCTTCCAGGTCTGCATTCCCAAGCTGGAGCTTGGGAACGAGTACAAACTGGAGCTTGGGAACCAGAAGAATAAGGTAAGTTGCTGCATCAGTGACGGAGAAAAAACGGATAGCAACCTAAATCACTATCCGTTCGATCTAAACTATAGCTGTGTTTAAAACCCCGAACTGCACGAACTCTATTCGTGTTGTTCTTATTGTTGTTGTTCTGGTTGCCATTGTTGAAGTTCTGGTTCCACGCGTTGTTGCTATTGTTCTCCGTAGAGCTCCAGTAATTGTTATTAGCAAAACCACCCACAACGTTAAATAAAGGCGTTTTAATCCCTGCAAGGAGCCTCGCAGGGATATTGCTTAACTGCGCAAGCACAGTCCCTTTATCGCTTTTAAACAAAGCATGCTCACTGGCTGTCACCGTAACAACAGCCATTCCGGCGTTTTACTGGCTGGCATTTCGCCAACCGGTAACCTGTTTGCCTATGCTGTCCATTAATATCGTTAATTCGGCTTGTTTTTTAAAGGACACGACTCTTAAATCAACACACAGGCGTATTTCTAATTTAACCAACTCAAACTCATCCAAAAAACTCTCCAACAATTCTTTTTTCTGCGTTGACTTATTGGCACGATAGATACTTCTGACCAATTGCAGGGCATCACGCTTCAACTCCTGCCCCAGAGTATATTTATACTCTTTCGGAAAATCTTTGGTTACTTCAAAAATCTTAAGTATCAGTTTATAGGTATCCCGGTAAACCGGTAAGTCATAGTAAAGTGCCATAAGCCTAAAAAAAAAATTTTCCGCTTCGCGGAGAAAAGAAAAGTGTTAAAGTGTTAAATAGTTAAAAAGCCCGAACTGCACGAACTCTACCCGAGTCGTCCTTATTGCTGCCGCTCTGGCCGCCATAGTTGAAGTTCTGGAGCCACGCGTCGTTGCTACTGCCCTCCGTAGAGCTCCAGTAACTGCCATTAGCAAAACCACCCACAACGTTCTTATTTTTATATAACACATACAACTCAGCTATTGTCGGCAAGTGCCAACCTGGGCCATAACTTTGGGCAACTGTCATTGCGCCTTGCCAATTAAAATAAGCATTGCCATTGCTATCTTGGTAATCACACGATTGTACTTCTAAATTACCTATCTTAACTGGCGGGCCGCCACATGCTGTTATAGTTGCATATTGTCTTGCCACACTACCTAATGCGCCATAGCCAGAAGCAAAAACATGGTAGTTATTTGAAGTGACCCCATTGAAACTGGCATGACATTCATACCCACCCTGATTCGGTGTACAGCCATCGTTAGTGATCGGTACCTGACTTGTTGAGTTATCTGGAATGGCGACCCATTGGATAGAGTTTGGATCAAAATTATCGTTAATACCATTACTAACTAAAAGAGTCATTTTTTTGATTGTGCTATTTGATGCAGAACTGCTGTCACCTTGTAAGGTTAATGTTGGTAAATTAAATAAAAGACTGCTGGTTCCCGCTATCTTGGTGGTTTTAAGCAGGCTGATGTCACGGATTAGGGTGGTTAACGTTGCACTCACGTTACTGTCCCAGCCCAAATTCATATCAAATTTTGTCGGCTGTACTAAATTCGGTGCCAACGCAGCCAGTAATATCGGGTCAGTGGTAATTTCTGTCGCTTGTACGTCTCCCTTTAAATACGGTTCAATGGTAAGCGTTCCAGCAACCACTTTGTAGAATTTAACTTCAATTTCAGGAATTAAACGGACTTCTGCCTGTACGCCGCCATTGATATTTATTGTCGCAGTAAGACTTTTATTTTCAGTTTGATCAAAAACCGGCTCCCACTGAGCAGTCGCTGGATTATAGGAAACACCAACACTGACCGTTTCCGTTGCCTTGGCGTGAGTCGAAGCATTAATGGCGGCATTAGCCGAAGCAGTAATTTTAGCCTTGACCGTCAACGTTACTTCCTGATAAACATATAAACCGCCGACTAAGTAATAAGCTGAATATGTTTTAGTGGTTAAGACAACCGGAGCCGGGTTATAACTGCCGGCGGCTTTAAAGTCGTAGACGGTATCCGCATCAAGACTTAAAACACCACGCGCCATTAATTTACCACTGGTAATGCCGCCAGTAGCTGACCACCTGAGGTCGGTTTCTAGCGATGGCGTAAATTTCACCGAAGCCTTTAAGGTCACTTCTTCGGTAATAGAAGCCGCACTTTTTTGCATAGCAATGGTAAGTTGGCCTGGAATGCTTTGTGGTGTGACCGTTAATTGATTATCTTGGTAAGCATGATCCGTTTGCTTTGCCGTCAGTAACTGATTATCCCAATTTATTTGACTATAACGATTGCCATTTGGCAATGCTGCATACTGTGACCGCATCATAGTGTTGGCAGAAACAGGCGCGTTAGCGTTAACACCAGCGACATCAAAAAGCTGCATGGTAGTGGAAACTGTGCCTTGATCCAACACATCAGACAAGGAAGCCGAACTGGTGGCAATGTTGATTTGTGAACCCGAGACGGTCACATTGTCCACACGCCGTAACAAGTAGCCGTCGCTGCCCTGACTAACCAATACACTATTGATCATTGGCACCGTGGTTCCAGCTGTTTTATTAAAGGTCAGGGTGTCACCATTCTGGGTATGCAAACCCAGACCTAATGCAGCGCTGGTTGCCACGGGGATAGTCGTGTTAAATATTAACGGTTCATTGAATGTCGTCACCGGCATATATTTTGTGCCATCGATGACAGCACCCTGCTGATTATCAGCAATGACAAGAACATAGTAGGTGGTAGCAGCATTCAGCCCGGTAAGGACGGTTTGAGTTTCACCCGTAACCGTATGATGTAAATTGGCGGCGTTGGGTTTGAAGTTATTGGTTGTAGATACATAAACAGCATAAGCTACCTGACTGGCTGGCACGTCCATAGTAACCGGCAACCAAGCCAGTGTCACTGCATCTGTATTAGACGGAGTAAGCAGAACAATTTCCGGTGTGTTTAGTATTGCTGTAGTTATTGCAAAAGACTGGGTTACCGCCGTGGCCGCATTGTAGTTGGCGTTACCCGCTTGATTAGCGGTGATGTCGCAAGTGCCTTCCGTAACTCCGGTAACGGTGGTGCCACTGACCGTACAAATACCCGGGGTAGTAGAGGTCAAACTCGCGGCAAGACCTGAAGTAGCTGTTGCTGAAACCGTTCCCGTCCCTTTAACAACAATAGTGGGCACTGCTCCAAAGTTGATTGTCTGGTTGGACTTGCCGATGGTGATGGACTGAGTAACCGCCGTGGCCGCATTATAGTTGGCGTTGCCCGCTTGAGTAGCGGTAATGGCGCAAGTGCCTGCGCTGACTCCGGTAACGGTAGTGTCACTGACCGTACAAATATCGGGGGTCGTAGAAGTCAAACTCGCGGCAAGACCTGAAGTAGATGGTGCTGAAACCGTTCCGAGGCTACCCACGGTAATAGCAGGAACGGCTCCAAAGGTGAGAGTCTGGTTGGACTTACCGATGGTGATGGACTGCGTTACCGATGTCGCCGCATTGTAGTTGGCGTTGCCCGCTTGCTTAGCGGTAATGGAACAAATGCCTGCGGTGACGCCGGTAACGGTGGTGCCACTGACGGTACAAATACCGGTGGTCGTAGAAGTCAAACTCGCGGCAAGACCTGAAGTAGATGTGGCTGAAACAGTTCCGTGGCCATCCACGGTAATAGTGGGAGCGACTCCAAAGGTGATGATCTGGTTGGATTTGCCGATGGTGATGGACTGAGTAACCGCCGTGGCCGCATTATAGTTGGCGTTGCCCGCTTGAGTAGCGGTAATGGCGCAAGTGCCTGCGGTAATGCCGGTAACCGTGGCGCCACTGACAGTACAGATACCCAGCCCTGACGCATAACCCCATGCGTCCAGAAAACCAATCTATCCAACACATAGCATTACTCCAGGAAAAATTTCATTGCACGAGTATTTGACTCACAATACGGACGACTTTGGAGACGGCACGAAA
>Ga0194056_10002214_pt1 | contig 10325 bp, 8 predicted proteins | sample SepL4413m_MetaG_FD_155458 | JGI IMG/M metagenome (GOLD analysis project Ga0194056, IMG submission 155458) | Anoxic zone freshwater microbial communities from boreal shield lake in IISD Experimental Lakes Area, Ontario, Canada - Sep2016-L442-13m | ecosystem: Environmental > Aquatic > Freshwater >...
GCCGTATATTTTTCTTTGAACGACCCGCAGGATTGTATTGAAAAGATAGTTAAGCTATCTTCGGCACCGGAATCGGAATTGAAGGCAATGGGAGAACTAGGCAGGGAAAGAGCCATTCATAATTTTACGCTAACGCAACATTTGGAAGGCTTAAGAAAGATCTATACAACATCATTGAATGATATTTAATTTGATGTGCAGAAGTATAAATGCTTAATCGGTTTGGCTAGTCATTGTGGCAATTGGAAATATGATAACCGTTTTCGATTTATGTTTCGTCAGATCGTCGTCAACTCTTCGACAACTCTTCGACAAGCTCAGAGTGACATCGGAATGTATTATGAGTGAGATCAGAGTGACATCAGAGTTGAATAAAAGTGACATGATCATAAAAGAAAGCTGTCAGTCTGTCCCGATAGCTATCGGGATGTCGAAGACGGCTTCAAGCCTAGGTTTACTAATAAAACAACTCATTAAATTAGTTAATAACACAACCATTGATAATTATTAATTTCATTTTTTAAAGGAACACTTATTTATGTGCGGTATTTCCGGCTTTGCCGATTTTAATAAACAAACAGGGCGCGAGATCCTTGAAAAGATGAATCGCACCCTCGCTCACCGCGGTCCTGATGGGGAAGGCTATGCCATCTACAACAGCGATGCCGCTACTGTCGGGTTCGGTCATCGCCGCCTCAGCATCATTGACCTAAGTGAAGGTGGTAGCCAGCCCCAAACCTACCAACACCTGCATATCAGCTATAACGGCGAAGTATACAATTATGCCGAAATAAAAGTTCAGCTGGAAAATAAAGGGCATCAATTTCATAGCCATAGTGATACCGAAGTGATCCTGCATGCCTATGCCGAATGGGGCAGTGATTGTCTGCAACATTTTATTGGCATGTTTGCCTTCGCCATCTATGATGAAAAGGCTAAAAAAATATTTGCTTGTCGAGACCGTGCCGGTGTTAAACCATTCTTTTATTATTGGAAAGACGGATTATTCTTGTTCGGTTCCGAATTGAAGGCCCTGGTACAGCATCCCGGCTTTATTAAAAAGATCAATCTTGATGCTGCAGCTGCCTATATGCAATTCGGTTATGTGCCCACACCACATTGCATATTTTATGATGCTTATAAATTAAAACCCGGACATTATCTTGAAATTGATCTAGATTCAAAAGCCTTGCTTACCCGGCAATACTGGAATGTTTATGATGCCTATAACAAACCTGAATTGAAAATTGATTTTCCGGAGGCCATGGCCGAAACAGAGAAATTACTGGTCAATGCTTTTCAATACCGCATGGTTAGTGATGTGCCTGTAGGTGTTTTTTTAAGCGGCGGGTACGACAGCAGCTGCGTTACAGCCCTGCTGCAAAAACACAATACCGAAAAAATAAAAACCTTTACCATTGGCGTTCCGGATGCGGGCATGAATGAAGCACCCTTTGCCAAAGAGATCGCTGCGCACCTGGGTACCGATCATACTGAATATTATTGCACCGAAAAAGAAGCCCTGGAGATCGTTCCCCAGCTGCCTTATTTTTATGATGAACCCTTTGCCGACAGCAGTGCCATCCCTACCACCCTGGTGAGCAGGATCGCAAGGGAAAAAGTTACTGTGGCCTTATCGGCCGATGCAGGAGATGAGATCTTTGCCGGGTACAATAAATATCATTATGCAATTAAGTATGGTTCTAAAATTGAAATGATCCCAGCCTTCCTGCGCATGTCAGGTGCTGCACTAATGAATATGGTGCCTGCCGATTCAATTCCTGTACTTAATAAAAAATACTTATTTCATAGTAGGTATGAGAAGCTCAGAAAGTTACTGAAAAATCCATCTGAAAAGAATACATTATTAAGTTTTTCAACTCGGATGGATCAGGATGATGTAAACGTTTTATTTAGTAAACCTGTATTTAAAATTATTACAGGTTATGATTGTAAGGATTTGAAAGAGGAGTACCATTCTGCTTTAGCATCAATGATGGCCATCGATTATCAGACCTATTTATTAGATGATATCCTTCAGAAAGTTGATCGTGCAGGCATGAGCGTGAGTTTAGAGGGCAGAGAACCTTTTCTGGATCACCGGGTCATTGAATGGGCTGCACAATTGCCCATGGAGTATAAATACAATAAGGGCAATAAAAAATTCATCATCAAGGAAATTGTACACCAGTATATTCCAAAAGAAATGATGGACCGGCCTAAAATGGGATTTGGTATTCCGGTGGCCGACTGGTTGCAAGGTGAACTGAAACCATTTGTTGATCAGTACCTCGATGAAGCCTTTATCCTGAAACAGGATATTTTTAATAATGCAGAGATACAACGTATCCGAAGATCATTTTATCAGGGGAAAGTAGAAAGGGCCGAAAAGATCTGGTACCTGCTGATGTTCCAGATGTGGTACGATAAATGGATGAACAACAACTAACCATGGCAGCTGCGGCAAAAAAAATATTATTCATTTCTTATGATGGCATGACCGATCCGCTTGGACAGAGTCAGGTGATCCCTTATCTGGCCGGACTAACCACCGAAGGATACGAGTTTGTGATATTGAGTTGCGATAAACCCGAAAAATATGCAGCCAATAAAACTTATGTAGAAAAACTGATCGCTCCTTATCCCATCACCTGGGTGTCGATACCCTATCATAAACAGCCTCCAGTACTTTCAAGTGTTTATGATTATTATCAATTGAAACAAAAGGCCAAACAACTGCATCGGCTATATCATTTTGATATGGTACATACCCGCCCGGGTGTACCACAACTGGTGGCCCTGTATTTAAAAAAGAAACTGGGCGTCAAGTTCATGAATGATATTCGTGGCTTCTGGGCCGATGAACGCGTGGATGGCGATATGTGGAACCTGAACAATCCCTTATACCGAAAGATCTACCGATTCTTTAAATCAAAAGAAGACGAGTGTATCCGGGTGGCCGATTATAATAGTTGTTTAACCTATAAAGGCCGCGACGAGATCCTGGCATGGAAACACCTGCCGCAACCGGTAAAGATAAAAGTGGTGCCCTGCAGTGTAGACCTTGAATTATTTGATCCCGCCAGGATCGATCAGGCATTAAGAGCAACATTAAAATCTGAACTCGGCATCACGGATGAAGATTTTATCATCAGCTACCTAGGTTCCATCGGGGGCTGGTACCTCACCAAAGAAATGATGCAGTTCTGTAAGGCCGTATTGGATAATAAGCCCACGGCGAAATTTTTATTCATCTCCAACAACAACCACGAAGACATAGAAGCGGCTGCCCGTGAATTTGAGATCCCTGCAAATCGGATCATTGTTCGGCAGGGGATGCGACATGAAGTGCCGGTATTATTGTCTTTCAGCAACTACTCATTATTTTTTATCAAGCCCTGTTATTCAAAGATATCTTCTTCTCCCACTAAGCACGGTGAGATCATGGCCATGGGTATCCCGGTGATCACCAATAGCGGAGTAGGAGATGTAAAGGAGATCGTAGAACAATACCGGGCCGGATATGTACTGGAAGATTTTACGGCAGCCAGTATGGAAGCGGTAGCAGCTTCAGTATGCAATAACGAAAAGCAATTTGATCATGGGGGTATCCGGCAGGGGGCAATTGAATTTTATAACCTCGAAAAAACCCTCGAAATTTATAAAAGCATTTACAAAGAAGTGCTGGGTTAAATAACCACTATGCAAAAAAAATACTTGATCATCGGTGCAGGGTTCTCAGGAGCCGTACTGGCCCATCAATTGGTGAGGGGCCTCAATTGTCAGGTGGATATCTGGGAAGAACGTGATCATATCGGCGGCAACTGCCATACCGAGCGTGATGCTGAAACAGGCATCATGGTTCATCGTTATGGACCGCATATTTTCAATACCGATAAAAAAGAGATCTGGGATTTTGTGAACAGTATTGAAACCTTACGGCCTTATGTTCACCGGGTAAAAGCCATGAGTAACGGAAAAGTATATTCGCTGCCAGTGAACCTGCATACCATCAACCAACTTTTTCAACAAACCTTTACTCCTGAAACGGCCCGGCAGTTCCTGAGTACGCTGGCTGATCAGTCGATCACCGATCCCCAAAACTTTGAAGAGCAGGCCTTGCATTTTATCGGCCGCGAATTATACGAAGCATTTTTTTATGGGTATACCAAAAAACAATGGGGTTGCGAGCCCACTGAATTGCCTGCATCTATCCTGAAAAGAATACCGGTTCGGTTCAATTACGACGACAATTATCACAACAACAGTTATACCGGTATCCCGGAAAACGGATATAGTTCATTGATCCAAAAACTCATGGACCATCCTGATATACAGATTAGTTTGAATAAGAAATTCAAATCGGGCGAGGATATTACCGGCTACGACCATGTTTTTTATACCGGACCCATTGATGCCTGGTTTGATCATGTATACGGGCGGTTGGGCTATCGTACTGTAAGTTTTGAGACCCATTATGCTGAAGGAGATTTTCAGGGTCTTACACAGATGAACTATTGCGATGAATCGGTTCCCTATACCCGCATTACCGAGCATAAGCATTTTACCTATTGGGAACAGCACGAGAAAACGATCTATTTTAAAGAATTCAGTAAAGAAACCGGTCCATCCGATATTCCGTATTATCCCAAGCGACTGCAGGCGGATAAAACATTGCTGATGCAATACCGGGAAGCGGCCGAAAAACTGGAACAGGTATCCTTTCTGGGCCGCTTGGCCACTTATCGCTATATGGATATGCATCATGTGATCGGGGAAGCACTGGATTATGCTGCAACATTTATCAGCGCCATACAAAATCAACAAAAGCCTCCTGTTTTTCCTAATGCTGAACAATAGAAACTTATATTTGCACCCGAATTGTTTGCATTGTTCATTGGAATTGCAATAAATAGATTTGATTATTCATGAAACAAGGAAATTTTGTCATATCCCTCGATTTTGAAATTCACTGGGGTGTATGGGATGTGGTGAAGCTTGATAATTACCGAGACAATCTTCTTGGCGTAAGGACCGTGATTCCCGGCCTGCTGCATTTGTTTGCCAAGCATGGTATTCATGCCACATTTGCCACCGTTGGTTTTTTATTTTTTGAAAGCAAGGAAGAAATGATGGAGGGATTGCCTCCCCATAAACCCGGCTATACCAATAAGCTGATCTCGCCCTATGAAGGTCATTTTGATGAAGTGGGAAACAATGAGACCGATGATGTATTCCATTTTGCCCCCTCGCTGATCAAAATGATCAAACAATCAGGACAGGAAATCGGCTGCCAAACCTTCTCACATTATTACTGTTTGGAAGCGGGTCAAACCATTGAAGATTTTCGTGACGACCTGCGTGCTGCCAAAAGGATCGCTGCGAAACGAGGGATAGAAATGAAAAGTTTTGTATTCCCACGCAATCAATACAACGAAGCCTACCTGAATGTATGCAAGGAGGAGGGGATCAGTTCTTTCAGGGGAAATGAAAATTCATGGTTGTACACGGCAAAAAGTACAGAGAGTGAAACCTTGTTCAGAAGGGCTGTTCGACTGGCTGATGCGTATATCAATATCAGTGGCCATCATTGTCATGAAGCCACGTATATGATGAATAATGAATTGTGTAATATCACGGCCAGTCGTTTTCTGAGGCCTTATTCCAAGCGGCTGTCCTTTATGGATTGGCTGCGGTTAAAAAGAATTACACATAGCATGACCTATGCTGCCACACATGGACTAACCTATCATCTCTGGTGGCATCCGCATAATTTCGGGGTCAATATCAAAGAGAACCTTGCATTCCTGGAAAGGATATTGTATCATTATGAAGCCCTTAATAAAAAATATGGATTCCGTTCGGTAAGCATGCAGCAACTGGCCGATATCTTAAAGCAGGAGTCATGAGCAGATCCAAGATCGTATTATTAGCAGGGCCGGGCATCTCTACCCGGGTACTTTATCATGCACTGAAAGATGAATTTGAGATCGATCATATCATCCTGGAAGCTCCGGTAAGTAAAAAGCAACTCATTTTCCGCAGAATAAAAAAATTGGGTTTGGTAACCGTGATCGGTCAGGTGTTTTTTCAACTGATGGTAGTAAACCTGCTCAATTTTTTTTCCGCCAGCCGAAAAAAACAAATCCTAACTACAGAAAACCTACATGATATGGAGATCCCTGCAGAAAAGATCACGCAGGTATCTTCGGTTAATGATGACCGTTGTTTGGAACTCATGCAAACATTAGATCCGCAATTGGTGGTTGTAAATGGCACCCGCATCATCAGTGAACGGATTTTACTGGCCACGGCTGCTACATTCATCAACATGCATGCCGGCATCACACCTGCCTACCGCGGAGTACATGGAGCCTATTGGGCACTAGTGAATGGAGATGCTGAGCATTGTGGCGTTACTGTTCATTTGGTGGATGCCGGTATTGATACCGGGGCGATCATTGGTCAGGCGCTGATACAACCCACCTCAACAGATAATTTTGTTACCTATCCTTTATTGCAACTGAGTGCCGGTATCCCTTTAATGAGATCAGCGATCCGGTCGATCCAACAACAACAACTCCAAACCAATATTTCCAGTGCTGCCAGTAAGCTATGGTCGCACCCCGGATTTCTGCAATATTGCTATTACCGACTCCTCAGGGGAATTAAATAAATACGCCCACTGTATTTTTACAAGTAATACTGCTTTAGTTTTTCTACTCGTTTATTAGGGGACAGTAATTTTACGTACTCTGTAATAGCATAAATACTAAGTAGTTACGCATAATTCAGTATTCTTTTCGCGTTGAAACGCTGATTTTATGAAAATTCACGCGGGGAACAATATTAGAAATACTACTACGTTTATATACAGTCCAATTTATTCTTTTCAAAAAACCAATACCAATTCCTATGGAGAAGGTTATTGCCGTGGTTGTTACATACAACCGAAAGGCCCTCCTCGTCGAATGCATCAACGCTTTGCGTGCACAATCCCGTCCGTTGGATGGGATACTCATCGTAAACAACGGAAGTACAGATGGTACTGAAGAGTGGTTACAACAGCAAACTGATATTCAATTCATTTCACAGAAGAACACCGGCTCTAGCGGCGGATTCAATACCGGCATCAGCTGGGCGTATAGCAATGGCTATTCATGGATCTGGTGCATGGATGATGACGGATATCCAAAACAGGATGCCCTGGAGAAAATTCTGGAAGCCGATGATGGAACCCTGCGCCTGATGAACTGTGCCGTTATTGATAAAGAGGATAAAAACTCTTTTGTATGGAAAACGCAGCAGTATAAAACCTTAGATGAGGTTGACTGTAAGGTGATCGAGGGTATCGGGCATCCGTTCAACGGAACATTGTTGCATCGTAGAATTGTAGAAAGAGTAGGTGTGCCTCGCCCTAAATTCTTCTTATGGGGTGATGAAACAGAATATTATTACCGTATTGTGAAACAAAATAATATTCCGGTATGTACCATATCGGATAGTATACACTATCATCCGTCTACAGCATTTTCATTGAAGCAAGACTGGGATTATAACAGTGCCTGGAAGATGTACTTCTATGTGCGCAACCGTTTTCACATCCATCGCGTAAAATTCAATAATAAGGCCCTGGCCCTATTGCATTACAGTTGCTTCCTGATCGCGTTTACCGGCGTGGTTTTGTTGTTTCAAAAAACCGACAAATGGAAAAAACTCAGTTTTATCATCTGGCCGGTTACCGATGCATTTGCCAACAATTTTGACGCCACACCAGGATTGATCTTATCAAAACTGAACCGGCCCAATACTGATAGTCTGGGTGCATCCATCAACGGGTATCTGAAGAACCTGCGGATGTCTATCATTTTACCTTTTTCCATTTTGCGCGGTCGTAGGGCTGCCAACGCATAACAAATTTTAAAAACTAATACAAACTGTAAAGCTTTAAGCTGCCGATGGACATCAATGATTACATAATGTTCTTTGTGTACACAATTGTGTTCTACTTTATTTTTAAAAGCAGGAGGACCTTCTATGCCGATCCGGTATTAAAGCATTATCATAAAATCGGATTCTGGATAAAGATTTTCTCAACCATTGCCTTCACCATCTTCAATTATAAAATTTCACTAGGAGATTCTGTGGTGCTGTACTGGAGAGAGGGGTATAATATTTTTCAGTTGATCCAGCATGATATTTCCAATGTCAAATTGCTGTTCATTCATGGAAAGGATTACGACCAGGCCTTGCTGGCCGATGTGTGGAATGCAGGTTATTTTAATGACGAGAACAATTATATGGTGACGAAGATCGTGGCAGCACTTTCTTTTCTCACTTTTGGGAAATACATGGCCATTAACCTGTTCTTTTCCATGATCTCATTTTCAGGAGTATGGCGCTTGTACCGGTTCTTTTACAACCTGTATCCGCATTTGCACAAACAACTGGCCATTGCCATTTTATACCTGCCCACTTTTGTTTTCTGGAGTTCAGGTATCCTGAAAGACCCGATCTGTACCGGTGCGATTGGCTGGATCACGTTCTCTTTGTATGAAATGTTCTATAAAAAGCAATCACTTATAAAGAACAGCATCATCTTATTAGTGGCAGGATATTTTCTGGTTAACCTGAAGATCTATATCCTGGTTTCTTATGTACCATTCTTCTTCCTCTTCCTCATTATGAAGAATGTTAACCTGATCCGTAATTCATTTGTAAGAATGATGATTGGCCCAGCACTGATCATTGGTAGCGTGTTTGTTGGCCAGCAAGTGATGAAAAAATTTGAAAAAGAACTCGGCGGATATGCGGCAGAGAATATTGCCAAGCAAATACAGCATCAGCAACAAACTTATCAGGATCAGGCAGCATTGGGTATCGGCGAATCCAATTTTTCGCTGGGAGTAGAATTTGACGGATCCATGACTAGCATGCTCAAAATGGCTCCTGCAGCTATTGTGGCCACCCTGTATCGTCCCTTTATCTGGGAATCCACAAAAGTATCAACCATGTTGTCCTCGCTCGAAAGTTTAGCGTTGATCATTTTCACCTTGGCCACCCTTTTCAAAGTAGGCATATTCAATTTCTTCCGGATCATTGGCAAAGACCCCACGATCACATATTGCTTTTTATTTGCTTTATTGTTCGCTTTATTTGTTGGGGCTACTACACCAAATTTCGGTACACTTTGCCGGTATAAAATTCCCTGCATGCCATTTTATGTGATCGCACTTGTGTTGATCCGCGATCGGTACCGTCGTACAAAACTTTCAGGAGCCGCTATCAAAGCAAAGCCTGCAAAGGAAGAGCCGGTATTCCAGTTTCAGCCACAACTTGCTTAATGGATGAGCTGATCGCAGTCGAATTTATTCAGACACACAATTCCCTTACACTCGATATATTTGCGTTAGTTAAATCAGCTTATGCCCAAACTCATTCGCATCACTACGGTTCCCATGGCATTGCGTTATTTATTGCCCGGGCAAATGCGTTTTATGAAAGAACAGGGCATGGAAGTGCTAATGATCAGCGCCGATGGAAAAGAATTGAGTGAAGTGATCGAACAAGAACAATGCCGGCACATCATTGTTCCGCTCACCAGGAAGATCACACCTTTTCAAGACTTGATCTGTTTGTTTCGCCTGATCAGGATCTTCATCAAAGAAAAACCAGATATAGTTCATACCCATACGCCCAAGGCCGGATTGCTGGGCATGCTGGCGGCAAAATTTTCTTCAGTTCCGATCCGGATACATACCGTGGCAGGCTTGCCCATGATGGTGGAAAAGGGATTCAAATATTGGTTGTTAAAAACCATGGAAAAATTGACTTATTGGGCCGCCACCCAGGTTTGGCCAAATAGTCCTTCCTTATTACAATTCATCAGCACTCACCAACTCACGGAGCCGGCTAAACTAAGACTGATTGGTCCAGGTTCATCCAATGGTATCAATACCGAATTGTTTAATCGGGATAATATGGACGCAGCCACACTCCATTCCATCCGTCAAAATATTCAGTACGATGAAAAGAATACTTACCTGCTTTTTATTGGCCGACTGGTAACTGATAAAGGAATTCCGGAATTGATCGGGGTGTTTACGGCCATGCAGAAAGATCATGAGCAACTCAAACTTATCCTGGTAGGCGAACGGGAAGATGCGCTGGATCCTTTACCCAAGAACTGTCTTGAGGTTATAGAAAATGATCCGAATGTGATTCATATTCCATGGACGCAGGAGGTGAAATATTATATGTACCTCGCCTATTATTTTATATTTCCTTCCCACCGCGAAGGATTTCCTAATGTGTTATTACAGGCA
>Ga0194056_10002215_pt1 | contig 10324 bp, 12 predicted proteins | sample SepL4413m_MetaG_FD_155458 | JGI IMG/M metagenome (GOLD analysis project Ga0194056, IMG submission 155458) | Anoxic zone freshwater microbial communities from boreal shield lake in IISD Experimental Lakes Area, Ontario, Canada - Sep2016-L442-13m | ecosystem: Environmental > Aquatic > Freshwater...
ACATAAAATGGATGACTGAGGCGTTACGGTTTGCCCGACTGGGTGAAGGCCTGACGCGGCCCAATCCCCCCGTGGGCGCGGTGGTTGTTAAGGCCGGCAAGATCATTGGTCGCGGTTACCACCGCAAGGCCGGTGGCCCCCACGCCGAAATTTATGCTCTGCGGCAGGCCGGTCTCCGCGCTATAGGCGCCACGCTTTATGTGACGCTGGAACCCTGCTCCTCCTGGGGGCATACACCTCCCTGCACCGATGCGATACTCGCGGCAGGCATTCAGCGTGTTGTGTGCGCCATTGCCGATCCGAATCCCAGGCATGCGGGTAAAGGCTTTCGGTTGTTGCGGCAGGCCCGTGTGAAAGTCGACTGCGGGGTTGGGGCGGCAGAAGCTGCGGAAATACTGAGACCATTCACGTCTTTCATGCTCCGAACCCGGCCTTATCTAACGGTGAAACTGGCAACGTCGCTGGATGGCCGTATTGCCGATATTTCAGGTTGCTCCCAATGGTTATCCGGACCCGAAGCCCGCGTGCAGGTGCAGGAGTTGCGGCGACGCGTGGATGCCGTCATGGTGGGGGCTGGTACGGTGATCCAGGATAACCCTTCATTATTGCCACGGCCTGCCATGGGGCGGATGCCCTATCGGGTCATTGTGGATGCTCTCGGCAAAGTCTCGCCCCGATCACAGGTGTTTTCCGATGAGTTTGCGGCCTGCACCATTCTGGCCACCACCAAACACTGTCCCGAACATCAGCGTGAAATCTATGCCAGACGTGGCGCGCAGGTGATGGTGCTGCCAGCATCAGGACGAGGCGTGTCATTGCCGGCTTTGATGAAGGCGTTGCATGCCCAGGGGCTGATGCACGTCGCGTGTGAAGGTGGCGGAGTGTTGGTGGGTTCGCTGTTGAAGGCTGGACTGGTGGATGAGATGCTGCTGTTCGTCGCGCCGGTGATTTTAGGTTGTAAGGGCTCGGCCTCGGTCGGTGCGGTCAATTGGGCATTGGCCAAAGCCCCGCGAATGAAAGTGGTGGAGTCGCGCCTTGTTGGCGATGATGTGATGATCCGCTTACGTTCACGATTCTAGGTGCGTCAGGTAAGGAGTGAAATTATGTTTACGGGTTTAATTCAAAAGGTTGGGAAGCTGGCGGGGAAAAAGCCGCGGGGCGATGGCATGGTTTTCACCATTCAGCATGACGCCTGGGATTCGCCTTTAATCCAAGGCGAAAGTGTGGCGGTGCAGGGCGTGTGCCTGACCGTGACGGCGATTCGATCCGTCGAATTCTCCTGTGATGTTCTCAACGAAACCGTGAATAGAACGAATCTTGGCAAAAAGGAAACCGGGGCACCCCTGAATCTCGAACGTGCCTTGCGTGCCGATGAACGGCTGGGCGGCCATATCGTCAGCGGCCACGTGGACGGTCTGGGGATGGTGTTGGCATTTGATCAGAAAGGCCCAGATTGGGTCCTTGAAGTTTCCTGTGCTGAACCTCTCCTGCGGGGGATTGTCCCGAAGGGTTCCATTGCGATCGACGGCATCAGCCTGACGATCGCGGAGTTGCGCCCGAAGTCCTTCACGGTACACCTCATCCCTCACACTCTGGCAAATACCTCGCTTCAGGCCTTGAAGCGAGGCCACACCGTCAATCTTGAAACCGATATCATTGGAAAATACGTCCAGCGCTATTTGGAGCGCACCCAGCCCCCAACAGGCGTGACCATGGAGAAGCTTCGCTCAGCTTTCTCTGGCGGCTGAGCGGGAAGAGATTATCCTGAATCCTGAATACTGCTCTCGCACTGCTGAAAATTGTTTAATACAACGTTTCACTTGAGTAATTTCGTAACCATTCGGGACATTGCGATGGCGGCTGGGGTGTCGCCTACGACTGTTTCTTATGCCATCAGAGGCAAGACGGAGGGGGTTAATATCCCTGCCGAAACCCGAGCCCCCTTCGTCTCTTCCTCCTGACACGCCAATTGCCGAAACCCCAGCGACTGCCGCCACGCCGCCTCTTGACGAAGGTGCTCCGGCCGACGCGATTGTGGAGGATCCTGTGCCACAGTGACGGGTGATTTCCATAAAAGAAGGGTCGCTTTTTGAGGATTACATAACTATCTTTTTGCCCCTGTAAGATTGTCACCGGGAGTTAATGCCTATCTGTTCTATTTACTCAAAGTCGTATTCGCCAACGAGGACATCATTGGTAATGGTTCGATTTTTAATTCAGTTGGGAAAGATGAACTGGCGAAGTTTCAGATTCTCCAACCCGAGGATAACCTTGTTGAACATTTTCAGGCTATTGCCGTCAGCATTGACCAGCAGATCGAGAGCCTGAGTAATTCTGTAGAATATCTAACAAAGACCCGCGACCTCCTCCTCCCCCGCCTCATTTCCGGCAAACTTTCCGTCGAAGACCTCGACATTCAATTCCCACCCGGCATGGTGGTGGACCTAAAGGCAGAGTAAACCGCGCACGCTTCGGCATCGGAAAAGGCGTGGAAATGAGTATGCCGATGTTCACGAAACAGGCTATGTTCACGTATGCGTGAACATTATGATAATCATGAACAAAATATGCTTTCTTCTGAATGCATAAAATAGCTAAAAGATAAGTGCGAAATAGCTAAAAATACATAATGATATACTTGAAATTATCGTTGATCATGGTATATTTACACCATGAAAGAGCCTGACAAACGAACGATGACGCTAAACCTGACAGCGCGCGAAATGGCTGTGTTGGATAGTTTGGCAGAGAAGAAGGAATTAAGTAAAACCGGAGTGATGAAACTTGCGCTCCGATTGTTGCAGGCGGTTGACTCGAAGGTTCAGATGGGCCATAAACTAATGGTGGAAGACGAGCTAACGAAAGAGAAGACCGAGCTGGTTCTGGTGTAGCCACATGACGACAAGCAAGATCTATTTGCAGGAAAGCGCGACCGGAAAACTGGTCGCGGCAGAGTTGTATGACGAGGTAAGTGACGTTCATCTGGCAATGTGGGATGCAACATGGCGGCCGCTCATGAAGGCTCACTGTGCGGGGCGGGTTGTGTCTGGTAGCCCGGAAGATCATCATTGGGATTGGAAGAATAAGGCCAATCATTGGCGGCCCTTGTTGCAATATCATTCCTTTGCGATTGTGTGTCGGCATGAGTTGCAGGGGTTGATGCTTGCCAGCGATACAGCTCAAGCAAGGCTTGCAGTCCAGGCGGGGAAACCATTGGTGTAAATTGAATTCGTTGCAACCGCTCCATGGAATCGTGCCGAGGTGCAGCAGCCTCCTCGCTACCGTGGTGTCGGAACTGCGTTTGTGGCAATGGCGATTCAATTGAGTGTCGACATGGGGTATAAGGGAAGAGCCGGGTTACATTCCCTGCCTGCTGCCGAGACTTTTTACAAGACGGCTTGCGGGATGACTGCGGTCCAACGTGATCCGGGGCCGCACCAGAACCTCATGTATTACGAGTTGACTGAAAAACAGGCGGATATGTTCCGCCAGAAACCGGGGAAATCATGAAACTAAAACACTCCAAGAAATGGTATGAAATTCATATTGCCGCCGAAGGCGATCTGGAAATCGGGGCGGGTATCCCCCCAGATGCCAAGGTGCAAGCCCGCAACTCGGAGAGAATGTCGTTCGTTATTGCATTGGGAGATATTCACACCCTTGCGCGGCGGCCGGTCAAAAGTTCGATTGCACATGGTGTCAAACGTCGTCAAGCCAAGGTGTGCTGTCACGCCTGATGCTATGAGCTCGCGACATCAACTATTACCAGTGACCACCGACTTGCTCAAATAAGGTCGAATGCCTAACTTTATCTCAGAAGATCAGATTGAGCGGGCGCTCCTGCAGAAACTCCAGCATGTTCAGGGGTTTGATGTGCTCAATTGTCATACGGAAGAGCCTGATGATCTGAACGATGATTCCGGCAGAACAAGCAAAAACGATGTCATCCTGGCCGATCGCTTGAGAGAGGCGGCCATCCGGCTTAATCCCGACATCCCGGAATCGACAATTGATGGCGCACTGGAAACGATCTTGGACAAACGGCGGGCCATGTCGCTTATCGCGGCAAATCAAGAAATCTACGGTCTGTTACGCGATGGTATCCCTGTTGATTTCGACAACGCCAGGGGAAATAAGCAACAGGGGCGTGTCTACCTGATCAAATTCAATGAGCCGGACCAGAACCGGTATCTGGCCGTGACGCAACTCTGGGTGAAAGGCGATCGAAATTTCAGGCGGCCCGACGTCCTTCTCTACATTAACGGCATTCCACTGGTTTTCATTGAACTGAAGAACTCGAATGTAAAACTCAAGACCGCGTACGATGACAATCTGACGAATTACAAAAAGGATATTCCCCAGTTATTCCTGACCAATGCGTTCTGTGTGGTGTCGAACGCCATTGAGACAAAAGTTGGGAGTATCACGGCAGAATGGGAGCATTTCTTTAACTGGCTCAGAGCCGAGGATGAAAAAGAGAAGATCGACCGCGCGGAGATCAAGCGCAAGGGCACGAGTCTGGAGGGCGTGATTGCCGGGCTGTTCTTGAAAAAGCGCCTGCTGGATTATGTGGAGAATTTCATTCTCTACTACAAAGAAACCCAGAAAATCATTGCCCAGAACCATCAGTTCATTGGTGTCAATCGTGCTTACCAGTCGTTTACTGAACGAGAAAAACTGAAAGGGCGACTGGGCGTGTTCTGGCATACGCAGGGGGCGGGTAAAAGCTTCGCCATGATCTTCTATGTCAGAAAAATCTTCCGTAAACAGACGGGCGATTTCACCTTTGTGGTCGTGACGGATCGTGAAGATCTGGATGGGCAGATCTACCGTAATTTCCTCCACACCGGTACAGTGACCAAAGCCGAGGCTGCCCAACCCAATAACAGTGAGGAGATGAGGAAGTTTCTCGGGCAGCACAAGCGCCTTGTTTTTACTCTAATTCAGAAATTCCGGTGGGAGAAGGGGAAGAACTATCCCTTGTTATCGGATCGCCGTGACATTGTGGTGATGGTGGATGAAGCCCATCGCACCCAATACAAGTCGTTGGCGGAGAATATGAGGCAAGGCTTGCCTAAGGCTCAGTACCTGGCCTTTACCGGCACCCCGCTGCTAGGTCATGACCGCAAGACCAATGCCTGGTTCGGCAACTATGTTTCTGAGTATAATTTCCAGCAATCCATGGATGACGGAGCCACCGTGCCCTTGTTCTATGAAAAACGTGTACCACAGGTACTCGTGCAGAACGATAACCTGAGCGAGGAATTCTGCGAGATTCTGGAGGACGAGAATCTGGATGATGCGCAGCAGGCCAAACTGGAAAATAAGTTTGCAGCGGAAATCGAGGTGATCAAGCGGGATGATCGCCTTGAGGAAATTGCCAAAGATATTGTTTATCATTTTCCGCGCCGGGGATATCTAGGAAAGGGAATGGTTGTTTCCCTGGATAAATTTACGGCCGTCAAGATGTACGACAAGGTGCAGCGGCTCTGGAAGGCTCAACTGAAAGAGCTGCACGGTGAAATCAAGAAAGCCAAAACCGACTCGGATAAAAAACGGCTTCAAAAAATGTTGGATTATATGCGGCCCTTGCAGATGGCCGTGATCATCAGTGAGGAAGCTGACGAAGAGAAGAAATTTGCCGCCAACAAACTCGACATCAAACCCCACCGTGCACGCATGGAAAAGCTCGATAAACAGAGCCATGATGTTGAATTCAACTTCAAGGACCCCGCAGATCCGCTGCAACTGGTTTTTGTCTGCGCGATGTGGCTCACGGGATTTGACGCCCCGACACTTTCGACGCTCTATCTCGACAAGCCGATGAAAAACCACACCCTGATGCAGGCTATCGCCCGCCCGAACCGGGTTACTTCGTGGAAGATCAACGGTGTTGAGAAAAAGATCGGTGAAATTATTGATTACTACAATGTCTTTCGCAATATGCGGAGAGCATTGAAAGATTATGCCCAAGGGCAGGATGGCGCCGGTACCCCCCCTGTCCGTGAGAAAAAGGAATTGTTCAAATTGTTGGACGATTCGATTGTGCAAGGCATGGCGTTTTGTGCAGAAAAGGGGATTGATTTGAAGAGTCTGCTGTCGGGGCAGGATATCTTCAAGAGTGTGGGTAAATTTGACGCTTATGCTGATATCCTTCTGAGTAAGGATGATTGGCGCAAGGGGTTTGCCGTTTATGAGAACACAGTAACAGCCCTCTATGAGGCCTGTAAGCCGGAGATCTTGGGCAAGGGGGTGGTCCGGTCTGTGGCCGTCTTTCAATATCTGCGCGGTGTCGTGGATAGTATCATCGATCAGACTGATGTGGATGCGGTCAGTGTGCGAGTGGGTGAACTGTTGGATGAGAGCCTTATCGTTGATCGAGTCAGTGCGGGGAGGGATGCGAGCCCCACGATGCGCATAGCACGTTCAGGTAAGGCCTGGGATCTGAGCAAAATTGACTTTGAAAAGCTCAGGGAAGACTTTCAGCGCTGTCACCACAAGAATATTGAGATTTCCGATTTGCGCGCGTTTATTCAGCACAAACTCGAACAAATGCTCAAGCAGAATGCGACGGGGTTTTTGATTTGATGCTGAACTATGCGAGTCAAGGCCTGAAGTGGGTGGCATGATCTTCTGGATACTGAATTCTGAATCCTGCTATTTGATTCTTCTCTGCCGGACAGCTTCGTAGAGCAGGATGGTGGTGGCGGCGGCGACGTTAAGGGAGTCAGCCTGGCCCAGCATCGGAATACGAACCTTCAAATCGGCGGCGTTCATCCATTTATCAGTCAGGCCGTATTGTTCGGTTCCCACTACGAGCGCTGTTCCTTTTTTTAGATCCACGGCGTAATACTCTAATTCCGTGTGTGGCGTGGCGGCTAGAATCTGGATCTTGTTTTTGTGGAGCCAGGCGAGCACCTCGTCCGATGTGGCCTCGACGACGGGGATGGCAAACAGCGTCCCCGTACTGGCCCGTACGACATTCGGGTTATTGATGTCGGTGCAGCGATCGCAAATGATCACCGCATTGACGCCTGCTGCATCCGCGGATCGCAGGATCGTGCCCAGATTTCCGGGTTTTTCGATGGCTTCCGCTACGACCAGCAGGGGATTTTCCGGTAACACGAGATCACTTAATGACCATTTTACCTGTGGGGCAATGGCAAGAAGGCCTTCGGGACGGTCGCGATAGGATATTTTTTCAAATACCGGTTTCGTGCATTCAAAAAGTTCCGCGCCGGCCTGTTGGCACTGTTCAATCAATGCCGGTTCATTGGTGCCCATGAAAAAATCAGGACAGATGAAAAGGACTTTAGGAAGGTGTTTGTTGTCCAGGGCGCGCTTGAGTTCGCGGTAGCCCTCAATAATCATTTCCCCATGCTCATCACGGTCTGTCCGCTGTCGCAATCCCACAACCGCCTTAACTCGGGGATTCTGAAGACTGGTGAGCAGTAATGGTTTAACCATGACCTGAAGAATATCACTTGAATGTGATGACGGCAGTTCCCTTGACCACATATTCGGGGGAGTTTGAAGAAGCTGAGCCGCTTCCCTGAATGGTAGAAGAGACATTGAGGGTGACTGAACCGCTCAGCGAGGCGCTTGAGGGAGCCGTGTAGAGTACCTGGCTGCCCGTCAGGGATGAAAGTGAGCCTTGGGCCGAACTGGTTGAGCTGGTGCTGCTGCCTGCACCGCTGAGTGACCAGGTGTAATGATAGCCTCCGCTGACGGTGAAAGTCTGTGATTGCCCTGAGGAGAGGGTGACGGACGAAGGGTTGATAACAAGGGCTTCATCAGCACTGGCCGTATCGCAACCGGTCCACACCAAGGCGCCTGCCGCACAGAGAATACAAACCAGACCCGCCACCATCGCATTTGTCATTTTCTTTGTCATATCCAACTCCTTATTTTTTCACAACGGATCAATCAAGTCGAGAATCGCCCGGTCGGTAAGTTCCCTTTTTTGTGAAGGCACGTGGCGATGGAGTTTTGGGCGAGAGTCATTCGCTGTTTTGGGCGAAGGAGGTTCTGAAGATGGTATGCTGTCGGGTGTTAATTCCCTTTGCTCAGGTGCCGGAGATTCATTTGTGGCTTCGACTGCCACGGATTCAGACGGCTTTGTGGCGTCGGGTGTCCCTTCGCTCTTTTTTTGGGCATTTTTAGGGGACTGTGGTTGCCGGCGTGGCGTTTGGGCTTTTGCTTCACGCTGGATGGTGCCGCAAACGCTATCAAGTGTTTTGGTGAAAGTACTCGCAAGGCAGTAGTTAATGCGTAATTTGTCAGCCAATTTCTGAAATTCCGAGCGGTCGGCTGCTAAAACCACCGAATGTGTTTTTTGGAATTCCTCAATGCTTTGTTTGACGACCTTGTCCAACTGGTCACTGGTAGCATATCTGGCTTGAACACCGTCCTGTTTGGCTCCGTCCGGAATTTTTCGTGACGGACGTCCGGGGAAAATGATGGTGACAGGGCTATTCTTCTTGCTTGAAAAAGAGGAAAGCCGGCGCAGGATGGCGATCTGGTCATTTGGATTGACCTCGCTGTTCGAGCCCTCTTTCCCCGGGAAAAATACATACACATAAGCAGGCAAGCCGTTTTTAACGGCCTTTCTGCTGAACAGGTTTTTAATCAAAATAACAATTTTTCTCACTTCATGACTCCATCTGCAACATAATGCGTTATATGATAGCGAGTTGCAGGGGCTGATGTCAATGTGGAGATCCATTCTGCAGAAATTCGCATTTTGGTCATGGAAAAAAGGTCATGTTTAGATACATGTTTAGATACACAGTTACGGTGACAGTCCGGACTGGGCAGGCAGCACATGGCAGGTTCACCACATTAACTACTCGCTCTTCTCCTCTTTTCAACCTCTTGAAAAACCGGGGAATGTTCTGGTTGCGATAAGGTGTTGCAGCGATTCCGAAAGTGGGAACGGAAGAGGGTAGAGAGAGGCCGAAAAGGCTGAACTTTCGGCAACTTCCGTCTGGTCACTAACTTCAGACTTCCAAGCAAATTCGCATTCCTGGAAAACTTTATTTTTTGCTTGATTATGATATATAATTATATATTATTTACCCCCATAGCAAGAAAGGGGTCTTATGAAGCACAAGAAGGGACTGTCGGCCGCCGACAAGGCGGCCCGGAGCCGACTGCACCAGTTGCTGGAGCGGGCGGATGGACTGGCGCATGGCTCGCTGATCCGCATGGCGAGGCGATGCGGGAACCCGCGTTGCAGGTGCGCTACGCAGGACAAGAAGCATGAGTCGTGGTATCTTGGGGTTACCGAAAACCGCAAGACACGCATGAAACACTTACCCAAGGGGATGGAAGCCAAAGTCCGGCGTTGGACTGAGCAGTATCAGATGGCCCGCAAGCTCCTTGATGAGATCAGCCAAGAGGCGTGGAAACGCCTTGAATCGGGTAATGTCTGACCCGTGCTGGCGCGTGCGTTGCGATATGGCCAGAAGACGTTCGGCCTGGTGAAGAGCCTGGAGCGGCTGGGGGATAACCGGCGCAAGCCGCAACTCCCTGCCGCCCGGTTTTTCAAACTCCTGCGCCGCCACAATAAACATGCGCTGATGGTCCTCAAGGATGAGCGTCGGGATTTGCTTAAAGATGCACGCGCCGTGTTCCGCACTCCGCCCACGCTCTCCTTCCGGAAAAACCAGGTCTCCTACCAGTGCTGGGACGAATCCCACTTCACCTCCTGGGACTCCTACCCCGACGGCGTCCGCGTTGTCCGAAGCCTTGAAACCAAAACGGTCCGCAACAGGGCCGGCGTCGCCACCCCCGTGACAACGGAATGGATCTGGGTTACCACATTGCCTCAGGATCAGGTCCCCACGCGCCATGTCGTCGTTTTCGGCCATGAACGGTGGCGCATCGAGAATGAAGGATTCAATGAGCTGGCCAAATATTGGAACGCCAACCACTATTTCCTCCACCATCCAGTCTCCATCGCCGCCTTCTGGCTCATGCTCTTTGTCGCGCATGCCATGTTCCACTGCTTCCTGCGCAACCTCAAGCCCGCTCTCCGCCTCGGTCGATCTGTCATCCATTGGGCCGATTGCATCAAGGCTGAGTTTGTCATCGGGCAGTGGATCTTCTCTTCCGCCTAGCGCCAGCCCGCCCAAACACCTCGTCGCTCTACCGCCACAGTCGCATTCCGCCTACGCGCCAGATAGGCCCAGAAAAACACCGGAAAAACACCTGCGATTTTGCTTGCCGCCTGCCCATGCGCCGTAATCCCTCCATCATCCCAGTTATTCCGGCCTCTTCCTACCCAATCATCTTCCCACTTTCGGAATCGCTGGGGTCTCAC
>Ga0194056_10002218_pt1 | contig 10314 bp, 11 predicted proteins | sample SepL4413m_MetaG_FD_155458 | JGI IMG/M metagenome (GOLD analysis project Ga0194056, IMG submission 155458) | Anoxic zone freshwater microbial communities from boreal shield lake in IISD Experimental Lakes Area, Ontario, Canada - Sep2016-L442-13m | ecosystem: Environmental > Aquatic > Freshwater...
CAGATGACCGTTGCCGAAGTGGAAGAGATGTACCAGGTGATGGCGATTGCCAACTACGAAGACCGCTTCGTCATTCCCAGCACGCACCGCGAATACGCCGAGGACACCTTTGACATGCGCGGTGGCTGCGGCTTCTCGTTTGGCAACGGTTGCTCGGACGGGGCCAGTGAAGCCAGCCTGTTTGGTGGCACGAAGCGGCGCACCATTCCGATCAAGGCGGAAGTCTGATCATGGCATTCCTATCCACTCCTCCCAAGGCCTCGATCAGCCTGCGCGTACTGGCGCGTCTGCTGTCCTACCCCGACGCAGAGCTGCGGCAGGACCTGCCCGATCTGGACGCAGCACTGCAAACCGAGCACTGTCTGCCGCCAGCCCGGCTGGCCGAGCTCGTGGCCCTTATCAAGCACCTGCAAAGCGGGGCGCGGCTCGACAACGAAGCGCACTACGTGGAGGTGTTTGATCGTGGTCGCGCCACCTCGCTGCACCTGTTCGAGCATGTGCACGGCGACTCGCGCGAGCGCGGCCCGGCCATGATCGATCTGACCCAGACCTACGAGAAGGCCGGCTTGTTCCTGGCGGCCGGCGAAATGCCCGATTACCTGCCGGTGCTGCTGGAGTTTGCCTCCACCCAGCCACCACAAGAGGCGCGCGCCCTGCTGGCCGAGATGGCGCACATCTTCAACGCCATCTTCCAGGCTTTGCAGCAGCGCCAGAGTGCTTACGCCAGCGTACTGGGCGCGCTACTGGAACTCAGTGGCGAGAAAGCGCACGCCGTCACGCTGGCGCCCGAGGAGTCGCTTGACGTCGCCTGGGAAGAACCGGAGGTCTTTGGCGGCTGCTCCTCCAAAGGGCAGGCCAAACCCGGGCAGGCGCAGGCCATTCACTTTGTCAAGAGCGGGGCAACCCACGCCGGAGCATCACTATGAACGCACTCGATCACTTTCTTTTTGGTTTGTATCCCTACATCTGCCTGAGCGTCTTCTTCCTCGGCAGCCTGATCCGCTTTGACCGTGATCAATACACCTGGAAGAGCGACTCCTCGCAGCTGCTCAAGGCCGGCCAGCTGCGCTGGGGCAGCAACCTGTTTCACATCGGCATCCTGTTCCTGTTTGCTGGCCACTTTGCCGGCCTCTTGACGCCGCACTTTGTCTACGAGCATTTCACCAGCGCGACGGACAAGCAGCTGATGGCCATGGTCACCGGTGGCACGGCGGGCCTGCTCGGCTTTGTCGGTGTCAGCATTCTCTTGCACCGGCGTTTGACGGAACCGCGCATCCGGATCAACTCCAGGGCCAGTGACATCTTGCTGCTGGTGCTGCTGTGGTTGCAGTTTGCGCTGGGCCTGGCTACGGTACCGGTATCGGCGCAGCACATGGACGGCAGCCTGATGATGAAACTGGCCGAATGGGCGCAGCACATTGCCACCTTCCGCGGTGGTGCAGTGGAACTGCTGGCCGATGCCGGCTGGATCTTCAAGCTTCACATGTGGCTGGGCATGAGCATCTTCCTGGTCTTTCCGTTCACCCGTCTGGTCCATGTCTGGAGCGGCTTTGGTGCTGTGGCCTATCTTTTTCGCCCCTACCAGATCGTCCGCTCACGCCGCCTGAATGTGCCGGCCGGCCAGAATCAGCCGCGCCGCCCCGGCGCCGGCGTTTAAGGAGCTCGCCATGCAAGCGGGCAAGCTGACCCAGAGAGAAATAGCCAGCGTCAATGGTCTGGCCGTACAAAGCGCAGACGAGACACCCAGCGCAGAAGAGCTGCGCCAGCGCGTCTGCTCCGAATTGTTGCGCCAGGCCGCCATCGCCGATGGACTATTAGGTGCCAACGACGTCTGTTCTGCCGACGGTGTCCTGAGCGAACAGGCCTGCACCGCCATCGAACTGCTGCTCGAGCGCAAGCTGCCCGTCACCGAGCCATCCGAGCAAGCCTGCCAGCGCCATTACGCGGCGCAGCTGGCTACTTACAGCAGCGGTGAACGCGTCAGAATGCGCCACATCCTGTTCGCCGTGACGCCGGGCGTGGATGTGGTGGCTCTGCGCAACCGGGCCGAGACCACCTTGCTCGATGTGCGTTGCCACGACGGAAAGCATGCCGAGTCCGTTTTTGCCAAGGCGGCCGGTACGCTGTCGAATTGCCCCAGCGGCGCGGAGGGTGGCGAGCTGGGCTGGCTGCGCGCCACGGACTGTGCGCCGGAATTTGCCAAGGAAATCTTCGGTCAGACCGAAGTAGGTGTGTTGCCGCGTCTGGTGCACACGCGCTTTGGTCTGCATGTGGTCGAGGTGCAGGAGCGTGAAGCGGGCGTGCCGCAGCCTCTTGAAGCCGTACGCGGCGCCGTCGCCATGGCCTTGCGCCAGCAGGAGTACGTCACGGCCTTGCGCCAGTATCTGGCTTTGCTGGAGGGTCAGGCAGTGCTTCAGGGCATCGAAATGGCAGCCTGATGAACTTTTCATCCGTCACGATGCGCACAAAGGAGCGCACTGTCATGCCCGGATTCAATAAGTGTCATCCCGGCCCCGGATCAGGTCCGGGGTTTCAACATCCGGGATCCAGTGGTACGCCAAGACTGGATTGCGGATCGAGTCCGCAATGACAACCGGCGTCCGCAACGACAGTGAAAAAATCAGGTGGCGTTCGTTTGAGCGTCGCCGTATGATGTTTCATCAGCTCTTACCAATGGAGGAAATCGATTAACGATGCCTTACTTGAAGTTTCTTCAACTCGTCGACACGGTCCGTCAGCTGCCGAGTTACCCTGCGATGGATGCGACGGAGGTCCAGACACTCAATGCACTGGCTCAGGAGTGGCACATCGGCAACAAGGTCAGCGTGGTTCAGGCCATGGGGATGCTGCCTCACGTGTCGCCAAGCAGCGTCCATCGGCGACTAAAAACACTGCGCGCCAAGGGATTCGTTTCTCTCCAGGAGGACGAATTTGACAACCGCATCAAATACATCATCGGCACCAGGTTGTTCAGCAGGTACCTCGCGCAGATGGACCGGTGTTTGACACAGGCAGTGAGTTAAGGGCAAAGCACCCCTGCCGGCCGCGGCGCGTTAGTTACTCCGGCATAATACTTGGCAGAGCGGAGAACATAGTCAGTCTTCGCAGACACAGGACCGAATGAAACTTACAGGCAAGCCGGCAATCGTGGTCCTTACGGCTGCTGCTTACGTGGCCCTGTTTGAACTCAACGCCCTTCTTTTTTCAGGTCTTTCATTCTCAGCCAGCGCAGACTGGATCTATTTACCCAGCGGCCTGCGACTCGGGTTCGTTCTGGTGTTTGGCGGCTGGGGCGCGCTTGGCATCGTGATTGCTTCCATAGGAACCAACCTGCTTCACTACCCCACCGCCGACATGGCTACCTTGGTTGTGGCCGGGCTGATTTCTGGCTTGAGTCCGCTGATGGCAAGAAAAGTATGCATGGACCGCTTCGCCCTTGACGGAACTCTGAAGAACCTGACGGCTCAGCAGTTGCTCAAAACGGCCGCGATATTTGCGCTGCTCAACGCCACGATTCACCAGTTGTGGCTCACGTTTCGTGGCCGTACTGACCATTTCCTCAGCAGCGCCATGGTAACGGTGGTCGGAGACTTTCTGGGAACCATCCTGATCCTGTACGCCGCGAAGTACCTGATCCATTGGTTGTCGGGTCTTAACAAAACTTAATGTTCCGCCCCGCCCTGGTGATGCTATATTGCAGTCGAGCGCGCAAGCGCTTCCTGCTTTTCCTCCCTGAGCAGGGCCTTGATGTGTGACAGCAAATAGGCTTATCACCCCGGACTTTGTGCCGGGGTTTTTTTTGGCGGGATTGCCGAAGCGCTCGGCATCTGACTGAAAATCGATTCAGTGCTGGTGCGCAGCAGCTTCGGCATCAATGATTTCCAGCAGCACAGCGGGGAACTTCAGCCCCTTGGTGGAAGTACCCGTGGCCGGGGTTTCGGCCCAGTCGATGCTCCCTATTTCACAGGTCTGTGTGACCCGGAACCACATCGGACCGACCGTGCCTGGCAGGCCACCACGCAGCACGAACTCGTCGTACCAGGCGTCTTGCAACCAACTGTCTTTGGAAGCAGCAGTCCAGCTGATTTCGGTAAGGTCTTCGGTGATCGTCTTGCCGTGGCTGGTATAGGGCTTGGCCAGCTTGGCCAATTTGGTGCTCAGAATCCAGCCTGCTTTGGGCATCGGTTTGGCGCCGCTGAAGCCCGCCGGAATCGTGACCCGCAGCGCGGTGATCGGCGAGCCCTCGCAACCGTGACCAACGCGAAACGTGGCACGGTAGCTGGTGTTGCTCGGTGCGCTGGGTTCAGCCAGCACGACGTGTGCCAGAGCGCTTGTAACGGGCAGGAGCAAGGCGCAGGCGATGGCGCATTGGCTGATCAGAGAATTGTTCATGATGTCTTTCAGGGTTTTACAAGTCAAACTTCAGCTCGGCCACATAGCTGCGCTGCGGATAGGGATGGAAATTCCAGTACTGGTAGTTGTTCAGGTTGTCTATGCCGAGTGAGGCGCTCCACTGCTTGTTCACCGCATAGCGCACGCGCAGGTCGGTGGTGAAGTACGGACTGACGCCCTGGTAGGTGTAGCCGTTCACGTCGGCATTGTTCAGAGTGCGAAACTGCGCGCCGCTGTAACGCGCGCCCAGCGCCGCGCTCCAGTGCTGGTCCAGCCGGTAACTCGCCAGCATCGTGGCACGCCATCTCGGGACATTGGGTTGCTGCTTGCCGATGGTGTCGCCCGCCAGCGCAACAAAGCCGGCGTTTTCCTTGATGACGGAGTCGGCATAAGTGATGCTGCCGGAGAGGTCCAGCCCCTTCCTGATGACATCGACGCCGTTGTAAGCCAGCTCCAGCCCCATGGTCTGGATGCGACCGATGTTCTGCACCCGGCTGACGTTCTTGTTGGCGAGCGGGTCCAGCGTGGTTTGCGAGTACAGCGAATCGCGCGTGTCTTCGGTGAAGAAGGTCAGACGCAGCAGACCCTGCCCGAGCTCCTTTTCAGCGCTCAGTTCGGTGGTCCAGGACTTCTCGGGCCTGAGGTTCGGATCGTTGATGTACTGCGAGTTGGTGGTCGACGTGGCGCCGTACAGCTCCGACACCGTGGGCATGCGCACGGCACGACCGGTGGAGGCCTTGAGCACCGTGTCGTCCAGCCATTGGTAAGACAGGGCCGCTTTGGGGGAAATGTAATTTTCAGTACGCGCACCATAACTGGTGTTGGCGGCATTGCCCACTCCAAACGTGGTCAAACCGTTGGCGGCGGTCCAGCCTTCCAGGCGGGCGCCCAGAACGGTTTTCCACTTCGGATCAAAGGCCCAGGCGTCCTGCGCATAGACGCTTTGCAGCACCGTCTTGCCACCGACCTCATTGACCAGTGTCCCAGCGCCGTCGCTGAGCCAATTGCCCGGGATGCTGGAGGTGAGGTACTTGAGAACATAGCTGTCCTGCTGCAGACCGAAGTCCACAATGTGCGCGCCCCGGATCCCCTGCGGGCGCCAGGTCCCCTTGGCGGCCAGCGTCGTCCAGCCCGTGCCGCTGCCATCGGCCAGGGCGCCGGCGCCACCGGCTGCAGCCGCTGGCAAGGGGTTGCTGGCGGCATTGCTGCGCTTCTCGTCCTTGCTGTAGTCGTACAGGCTGGCGGCAAGCTCCCAGTCCCACACGCCCTGGGTATGGCTCTTGACCGAGAGACCCTGCATGAGGTGGCGCAGGCTTTCGTTGGTTAGCGTGTAGTCGCCCCCGCTCAGTGCCTGCGTGCCACTGAAGGCCAAGCCATTGATGTTGATGGCGCCGCTATAGACCGGCTGCCCTGCGCTGTTGCTCAGGTAGGACGCCGGTCGCCCCTCGGAGCTGTTTTGCCAGAGTCCCAGCAGGTAGCTGGCACGCACCGTGGGCGTGATGTCATAGGCGAGCTTGATCTTGGCGTGGTCCTGCAGCGTGTGGAACTCGGTGCCGGTGCCCAGAATGTAGATCGGTGCGTTGCTGTTGTTCTTCTCCAGTACCGCACCGGTGACTGCCGTGCCGGCAGAGCTTGCTGTGCCAGCACTGAGCAGGCGCGTCGGGAAGGTCAGCGGCTGGCCGTGGCTGTCGGTGTGGTTGAGGTTGAGAAACCAGGACCAGTCGCCGCTCTTGTTGCCCAGCGAGGCGCTGGCCTGCCAGGCCTTGAAGGTGGCGCTGCTGTTGTACAAGTCGAAGGGCTGCGAGACATAGTCCAGCCTGGCGTGGGCCTCGAACCGGCTTGGCATGCGGGTCACATAGTCCACTACCGCGCCGACCGAGTTGCCAGGGTAGGCGGCCGAGAACGGCCCATACATCACATCGACGCGTTCAATTTCTTCCGGTGTCACCAGACCCCAGCGCGGCGGAAAGCTCAAACCGCTGACGCCATTGCCAAGGTAGTTGGAAAGCAGGACGCCGTCGCCATAGACGGCAGAGCGAGCGCTGTTGCCGGTGCCGGAGGCGCGGCTGGACAAAATGGCGTGGTTGTAGTCACCGATGTAGCGCTTGCGCACCAGCAAGCTGGGAAAGTACTTGAGCGCGTCTTCACTGTCGGTGGCATTGATGGCTTGCTCGATTTGAGCGGCCGTGAAGCCCTCGATGGTGGTCGGAATCTGGGTCGGCAGGGAAGTCGGCCGCCCGGCGCTGACGGTGACAACCCCCAGCGACCTGACGGGTGCGTCCATGGCGACAACAAGGCCAGGCTCGGCCTGGGTTTGTGCCAGGGACGGTAAAGCAAAAGGCAAGGCGGCGGCAAGCGCCAGCGTGAGACGATGTTTGCGCATGGCAAATCTCCAAAACGATTCAATGAAATAGCCCCACCACCGGTTGGAAGCCGGCAGGAGACGCTGTCAATTCAAGGGTTCAGGAGAAGGCAGGCGGGCCGCGCCCCGGGGGCGGTACGGCAGTACGAGAGGCAATGTGGGCGGCTGGGATGCTTTGCAGCACATAGGCCAGGGGCTGCACCGGCTCGACGCTCCATTGCATGATGGGTGGCGGCGCGTAAGCGGTGGCGCACAAGGAGCAGTCCAGCGTGTGCAGGGAGACGACCTTGCTGCCCTCGTCGCTCTTGACCAGCAGCTTCATCACGCCCGAGCCCGAGCAGATCACTTCCATGCTCTGCGGCTTGACGATGGGCGACGCGATGGCAACGCCGATCGACAATGCAAACCAGACCAGCACGAAGCGGGCAATCAAGTGAGCGTTGCGCAGGGTTTGCATGGAAGATCTCCAAAAAATTGAGCACTTTCTCGGGTTACTCGTGAAAGCCGGACTGTAGCCTTGCACAGGCAAACGCTACAGCCCCAACCCGAGTTCGGCTTAGAGGATCACAAAATTGACTTCCGACAACTTGCTCGCATCAACCCCAACCAGCATGATACTGTTGCCCTGGCCCAGGTCAAGGTACGCGATGCCGCCGTTGATGATCAGATGATCCATCATGGAAGCAGCGTCCTTGATCGTGGAACCATTGAGATCACGGTCGAGCACGATTTTGTCGGTCTCGGGATGGAAGTTCAGAATCAGATCGTTGCCGTTGCTGCTATGAACGGCGAAGTGATTTTCGACCTCCATCGCAGAACTGGCAAAGGTGTCGTCAAGGATGCTGACCACATCGGCATATTTCGCATCAGCGTGCAGGGCTTTGCTCAGCACATCGCGCGTCGCAAAGAAATCGTCGAAAGACCTGGTCTTATGACCTCCGGCGACCAGAATGTCGTCACCGCCACCACCTTCAAGGTGATTGAGTCCGACGTCATCGCTGCCGCCGCCAACCAGTACATCGTCACCGGCGCCGGCGCGCAAGTCATCGCTACCATGGCCGCCTTCAAGCACATCGCTTTGGCTGCCGCCAGTGATCACGTCGTCACCCGTGCTGCCTTGAATGTCATTGTGGCTCGCATCATCGCCATGCAGTTCCCTGTGACCGAGATCGCCATGACGGTGCGAGAAGCCATCATCACCCAGGGCGGCAGTCGCCACACCCGTTCCGCTGGCGACAACTGCTGTCCCGGTCGCTGCGCTCGAGGCGCCGTGGTCGTCAACTGCGATGTCATTGCTGTGATCGTCAGCTACGATGTCTTTGCCGTGGTCGTCAACTACGGTATCGCTGCTATGTGTGCTCATGATGTTTCCTTGTTAAGGGTTTAAATCTGTCGTCTATCAAGTTTTCCTGATGCACCGAGAATAAGAAGAAAAGAGTTGCGCTTGGTATGACAATGGTCCGCCGGATACAGCAGAAGCGTAGGGTTTGTGTAACGGCGCGTCTTTGACAAATTTGACGAATTTGATAAAAATCGGTCCTTTTTACGAAAAATCACCATTGACCGCATCATTCATGGGGCATGATGGCCATGAGCAAACTGGAGCGTTGTGATTTCCAGTTCATCTATAGCGACTAAACAATGCTCAATTTATCCGGCCCGGCGTTACTGAAGACAGCACGCTCAATAACGACCACCAATGTTGACATTCTTGGGGCGTTTGGGGCGGTGCTGCTGGTGTGGCTGATCGGACTGCCTCATACCCTGTCAGCGGGGCTGACGATACTGATTTTCCTGCTCATTGCGCGAAAGCGCGAAATCGAAGCCAGTAACAACATTCAGAGAGCTTTGCGCCATGAACGGAGCCTGGCCGATGATGCCAACCGTGCCAAAAGCGCATTCTTGGCCAATATGAGCCATGAAATTCGAAACCCGCTCAATGGCATCCTCGGAACCATCGAACTGGTACTGGAAAGCAAACTCGACCCCGAACAAACTGAATTGGTAAAGCTGGCCAGCCGCTCTGCCTCGAACCTGCTCGATATTGTCAATGACATTCTGGATATTTCCAAGATCGAGGCGGGTGGTGTCGAACTCCTGTGCGTACCGTTTACGCTGCAGCAGGCACTGGGCGACAGCCTCAAAGTTCTGGCCCACCGCGCCCGAGAAAGAAAACTTGAATTTCACTACCAGGACGATTGCGCGCTTGACCACGCCTTGTTGGGCGATCCGGGGCGATTAAGACAGATCGTCATCAATCTGGTCGGTAACGCCATCAAGTTCACCGAACGCGGCTCGGTCTGGTTGAACGTCAGTAGCGTCGAACGCCTTGCGCGCACCGTTCGCCTTCGCTTCTCGGTGCGCGACAGCGGTATTGGCATTTCGAAAACGCAATTGAAGCGCTTGTTCCAGCCCTTCGTGCAAGCGGATGCATCGATCTCCCACCAATACGGTGGTACCGGCCTCGGGCTGGCCATTTCCATGGGCATGGTCAACGCCATGAAGGGACGCATCTGGGTCGAAAGCGAACTGGGAGTCGGCAGCGAATTTTTCTTTGAGGTGAGTTTCGGTCTCGACACGCGCTTGCTCTCAAGGGATTCCGAAGAAGAGATGGTTGTACCAGCGCCTGTCCATCGCAATTTGCACGTGTTGGTGATTGAAGATGACAAGGTCAACCGCCTGATCGCCAACCGCTTGCTGACCAGACGCGGGCACCGCGTCAGCGAAGCCGCAAGCGCCATGGCGGGGCTCGAGATAATAGGGCGTGAGCATCCCGACCTGGTGTTGATGGATTTGCAGTTGCCGGGGATGGGTGGGCTGGAGGCGATGAAAACTGTGCGCGCCTGGCCTGGCAGCGCAAGTCGCACACCGATCATCGCGCTCACCGCCCATGTGCTCGTTGGCGACAGGGAGCGCTGCCTCACCTTGGGCATGGACGGTTACGTCTCCAAGCCCTTTACCGCCGATTCATTGCATGCGGAGATAACGCGCGTCCTCGACGAGCGGTCGAACACGCCGCTGGCAGCCATCGCTTGTGCACCACCAGAACGCTTCCGTCGTGCGCTGGAGGGCCTCGAAGGAGATGTCGAACTGTTCGCTGAAATCGCTGCGGTGGCGGTCTCCGAATTTGACTTGGCCGCCAGGAGCCTGACTGAACTCAGTGCAGAAAAAGATTTCGAGGGACTGGCCGCCCGAGCGCACAGGCTCAAAAGCCACTGGGCACTTTACGGCCCCTCGTCCGAAGAACAATTACCCGATCTCTTGATGGCTGCGGCCAGCGAGCTTGACGCGGACGAGTCGATTGCGCTGGCTGCGCGTTTCAGCGCAAGCCTGGGCGATACCACGCAGGTGCTGCGCGGCTGGCTTCTGCAACGCAAACAGATGGAAAGCACATGAGTCAATCAAACGAAAAATTGATAGTTCTGGTTGAAGATGACGAGCTGTCTGCGGTTTCATTGAAGCTTTATCTGGAAAAGCATGGTTTCAGGGTTGAGCATGAGCGCCGCGGGGACCGTGCAGTGGAACGAATCCTCAACTTGCAGCCCGATGCGGTGGTGCTC
>Ga0194056_10002224_pt1 | contig 10299 bp, 8 predicted proteins | sample SepL4413m_MetaG_FD_155458 | JGI IMG/M metagenome (GOLD analysis project Ga0194056, IMG submission 155458) | Anoxic zone freshwater microbial communities from boreal shield lake in IISD Experimental Lakes Area, Ontario, Canada - Sep2016-L442-13m | ecosystem: Environmental > Aquatic > Freshwater >...
ACCATGGTAAGGATGGCGCAGGACTGGAATATGCGTTATACCATGATCGACGGACAAGGTAATTTTGGAAGTCAGGATGGTGACCCACCGGCTGCTATGCGTTATACCGAGGTGCGGTTCGACAAATTTGCCGAAGCCATGCTAGATGATATTGAAAAAGAGACCGTAGATTTTCAGCTGAATTTTGATGATTCATTACAGGAACCAACGGTATTGCCTACACGCATTCCGCAGTTGCTGGTGAATGGTGCCAGTGGTATTGCCGTGGGTATGGCTACCAATATGATGCCGCATAACCTGAGCGAAGTGATCGACGCTTGTATTGCTTATATCGAAGACAAGGATATATCCATCGACGACCTCATCAAGCATGTAAAAGGACCCGATTTCCCTACAGGAGGCGTTATCTATGGCTTTGAAGGCGTGAAAGCCGGTCTGCATACAGGCCGCGGCAGAGTAGTGTTGCGTGGAAAAGTAAATATTGAGACCACAAAGAACGGTCGCGAAAAGATCGTGATCTATGAAACTCCGTATCAGGTCAATCGTGATATGCTTACGGCCAAGATCGGAGATCTGATCAATGATAAGCAGATCGAAGGTATTGCGGATGTAAATAATGAAAGTAACAATAAGGAAGGAACCCGTATTGTGGTTGACCTGAAGAAAGATGCAGTTGCCCAGGTGGTGATCAATCAGTTGTATAAACAGACTGAATTGCAAACTTCTTATGGCATCAACAATGTGGCCTTGGTAAGAGGAAGGCCCCGTCAATTGAACCTGAAAGACCTGATCTCGGAATTTGTGTTGTTCAGGCATGAAGTGATCGTACGTCGTACACAGTATGAATTAAGAAAAGCAGAGGAGCGCGCGCATATCCTTGAGGGTTATATCATCGCGTTGGATAACCTGGATGCGGTGATCAAACTGATCCGCGAATCATCCACGCCCAATATTGCCCAGGAAGGCTTGATTGGTCAATTCGGCATGAGTGAAATTCAGGCAAAATCCGTACTGGAACTGCGTTTACAGCGCTTAACCGGAATGGAGATCAATAAGATCAGGGAAGAGCATGCAGAAGTGATGAAGCTGATCGAGCATTTAAAAGAAATTTTGGGTAATGAAGGCATACGCTACCAGATCATTAAAGATGAACTGGCAGAGGTGAAACATAAATTCGGCGACGAAAGAAAGACTGAGATCGTGTATATCGGCGATGAGATCAATATGCTCGACCTGATCGAAGAAGAAGATGTGGTGGTTACCATTTCGCATTTGGGATACATTAAACGTACCTCAGCGGCGGAATATCGCCAGCAACGCCGTGGTGGACGAGGAGCCAAGGGCAGCAGTACCCGTCAGGAAGATTATATTGAACACCTGTTCGTAGCGTCTACCCATCATACTTTGTTGTTCTTTACCGAAAAAGGAAGATGTTTCTGGTTGAAAGTATACGAGATCCCCGAAGGCGATAAAACCAGCAAGGGCAGGGCATTACAGAATATGATCCAGATACCGCCGGATGATAAGGTAAGGGCCATCATCGACGTGAAGAATTTTGATGATGAAGAATACCTGAAAAGCCATTATATCGTGTTGTGTACCAAGAAAGGGATCATTAAGAAGACCGATCTGGAAGATTTCAGCAGACCAAGACAATCAGGTATCAATGCCATCAATATCCTGGAAGGTGATCAGTTGCTGGAAGCAAAACTCACAGATGGAAATTGCGAGATCATGCTGGCTGTAAAAAGCGGCAGGGCTATTCGTTTCCCTGAAGAAAAAGTAAGATCAACTGGCCGAGGTGGTATTGGTGTGGCCGGAATTGAGGTAGACGATGAGCATGATGAGGTAGTAGGCATGGCTTGTGTGAATCGTGAAGATAAGAGCAAGACCATCCTGGTAGTAAGTGAAAAAGGCTTTGGCAAACGTACTTTTATGGACGACCCTGAATCAGGCGAAGCGAACTATCGAATCACCAACCGTGGTGGTAAAGGAGTAAAAACGATCAATGTAACTGATAAAACGGGTTCACTGGTAGGTTTATTAGCGGTAACAGAAAAAGAAGACCTGATGATCACCTGTGTATCGGGTGTAACCATCAGGATGGCGGTAAACCAGATCAGTGAGCAAGGCAGGGCTACACAGGGCGTAAAACTTATCCGTGTGGATGAGGGCGATGAAATTGCCGCCATTACGCAGTTGGATGAGCAGGAAGAAGATGTAGAATTGCCGGAATCAGAGGCAACAGATTCTGAACCTGAACAAATTGATCCACAGTAGTTAATAAAGTTTATATAAAAATTAAAACCCGGTATTTATATCGGGTTTTTTATTTGGTATAGGTCGGGAGGGATACATATAATGCAAAGCAAGGGCTATGCATTGAATCTGATATCACAAAATGGAAGGGACTGGAGTATTAGAGATGAAAACTTAGATTTACTCTACTTAACATAATATTAATTATAAGGTATTTTGTATAATATTGTTTATATTGCAGCAGCTTATACAGGTAATTTAAATGTACTATAATATATGTATGCCCAGTTTGTGGTATTGCACATTTTTAAACTTCATTGTATTTTGAGTAAACCATTCTATTTCATATTCACCAAAATTTGTCAACCATGCTCACCAAACACATTGCGCTTGTCAGCAAATCAACAAAAATTAAATTCAATGAACTGAGTCAGGTAGCCGCTGCTTTACAAAAACAAGCAACCCGCGACCTTGGTCCTATTTGGAATATCCAGGCCACCGTAGATGCTTTTCCAAAATTAAAAGACATTCCGGCTGGTTACTGGCCCATCATCATCCAGGACAAACTAGACGATCCCTCCGCAGCCGGTTACCATACCGATAAATACCGTCAGCCTTTTGCCCTCGTGAAATTTGACGCATCCTGGGCACTTACCTGCAGTCATGAGATGTGTGAGATGCTGGTAGATCCGTTTGGCAGTCGTATGGTAGCTTCCGGCTCCGTAAAAAATGGCCAGGGCCGCGTACATTACCTGGTGGAGGTTTGCGACCCTTCAGAAGATGACCAATTTTGTTACTCCGTAAACGGCATATTGCTGAGCGATTTTTATACACCACATTATTTCGACCCGGTGACATCTTCAGCTATACGTTATAGTTATACAGGTGCCATTACAGCCCCTAAACAGGTATTAAAAGGCGGATACCTCAGCTGGCTCGACCCCGCCACAGGAAAATGGTGGCAGGCCAGTTATTTTGGTACTTCACTGCAGATCTATGATATCAGTGCAAAAATGAATCAACAGGCCGGTGCGCTCAGGGCCCGGATCGACCGCATCACCAGCACCCCCAGAATGCTCAATGGTGTTAGCAAACAGCACCTCAAAACAAATTCAGCTCGTGCGGTTAGTCAGGCCAAATATGGCATGATCAATCAGGATCATTGGGAACAAGAAATCAAACGTTTGACCAAGGCCAGGAATCTAATGATCAAACATATATGATTTTTAGGAGGTCTATTAATCGCAAAATTTAGCCCATCCCTTAAACTAAGCGTACTTTTGCGGCTATGCGATCAATTAAAACAGCCGACCTGCTCAGCAATCTGGGTATTGAACAGCTTAACGAAATGCAACTGGAGGCGGTAGATGCTATTAAGAAAAATGACGGGATCATCCTCCTATCCGCCACCGGATCTGGTAAAACCCTTGCTTTTCTGTTGCCCCTCGTGCAATCCTTGCAGCCCGAACTGAACCAGGTACAGGCCCTTATCATTGTGCCTTCCCGCGAACTAGCCATCCAGATTGGGGATGTATTCAGCAAAATGCAAACGGGATTTAAACTTACGCTTTGCTATGGCGGACATAAAAGGGAAACTGAAGAAAATAATCTGAAACAGGCACCAGCCGTCATTGTAGGAACCGCTGGCCGACTGGCAGATCATTTACGCCGTAATAATTTTTCAACAGAAAATATTTCCACACTGATACTCGATGAATTCGACAAATCACTGGAACTGGGCTTCAAAGAAGAAATGGTTTTTATCATCGGTTCCCTGAAATCAGTGAATAAAAGGGTACTCACATCGGCTACAGAAGCCGTGGGCATCCCTGATTTTGTAGGAATAAAAGATCCAAAAAAGTTAGACTTCCTTGCAGGTGCAGCTGATCTTGACCTTGGCGTAAAAATGGTGATGTCTGATGATAAGGACAAGGCCCCTACGCTGTTTAAATTACTTTGTCATATCGGCAACAAGCCCACGATCGTTTTTTGTAACCACCGCGAATCGGTAGAAAGAACCAGCGCCATCTTAAAAGAGAAAGGCATCATCAATGAATTTTATCATGGCGGCATGGAGCAGCAGGAACGCGACAGCGCCCTATGCAAATTCAGGAATGGCACGGTCAATTTTCTGATCACTACCGACCTGGCCTCCCGCGGGCTCGACATCCCCGGCATCCGCTACATCATCCATTATCATCTGCCACTGACAGAAGACGCGTATACCCATCGCAATGGTCGTACCGCCCGCATGGAAGAAAGAGGAACAGCGATTCTTATTTTATCAGAGGAAGAAAAGATGCCGCAGTATATTAAAGAAGCGGTAGAAAATATAGAACTCCCGGAAACGGATACATTACCGGAGAAACCCAAATGGAGCACCCTGTTCATCGCTGCCGGAAAAAAAGACAAGGTGAATAAGATCGATATCGTTGGGTTCCTTTCCAAGATCGGCGAATTAAAACAGGAAGACATTGGGCTGATAGAAGTAAAAGACTTTTTTTCGTTTGTGGCTATCCGTAAGTTAAAGATGGGCTCTGTGCTGGAACTGATCAAGAATGAAAAGATCAAGAATAAGAAGGTGAAGATAGAGATAGCAAGGTAGGTATAGGTATACCGATACAACTGATCTGCAAGGATTGTTAGTCTTCCTTTTTCAATGTGCCAATATCTTCAATCAACCTTTCCATCTCCAGGGGTAATGTTCCATTATAAACACCCCTTATCCTGTGGTGCTTATCGATCAGTATAAAATTCTCTGTATGCAGGAACTGATTGCCTGTTTGGTAATAGCCTACCGTATCCCCAGCAAAATATTGTTTCTTGGCGAGTGTGTAGATCGAGTCGCGGTTGCCGGTGAGCAAATGCCATTTGCCACTGATGACTCCTTTTTTTATGGCGTATGCTTTTAACACAGGAACACTATCCATACCCGGCGTTACTGAATGTGATAGAAACAGCACCTCATCATCATTTTTATATTTATTTTGTAATATGCTCATGTCGGCAGTAAGTTTTGGGCAAATGCTGCCACAGCGTGTAAAGAAAAAATCAGCCACATAGATCTTCCCTTCCACTGTTTTTTCGGTAACTGTTTTCCCATCCTGATCCGTAAATGAAAAAGCCGGTATGGTATGTATCGACGCATAACCAGAATCAGTCTTTTGGATCCACTCAGGTGTAAAATCGGGCTTGTTGAAAAATGGCAAAGGCAGTTCAGTTGAATTAGCAACCTGTTTGCTTTTACATCCCACTATCAGCACCAATAAAAGGAATGCACTATTTATAAGAGGTCGTATCATTTTCGATTGGATTAATTGAATCATAAGGGTTTCTACAGATCACCAGTCCACTGAGGCCATACTTCTTTCCGTTTCTGATCACATAATTAGCACGAATGGCGCCATTGGCCCACCACATTTTTTCACTGCCTTCCTCCTGCCCGTTCACATAATTAAAATCCTTGCTCATTTGTCCCGATGAATACCATTCTTTGAACACGCCACAGTAGGCATCATTTGAAGCTTCAAAATAGAATTTCTGTTTACCGTCGGGCCACCATGCTTGTTGAATACCTTCTTTTTTACCGTTGATATAAAATCTTTCTTCCGAAGGCTGATGATTGTTGTACCATTTCTTTTGTGTGCCCTCTTCCACCCCATTGAAATAAGAAAATATTGCAGCCGTATCATTGTTAGGGTATAATGCATAACGATAACCGGTAAAGAATTTTCCCTGGTAATAGATCGTATCCTGGTGTTTAGAAAAATTACTGTCGAGAGCATTGATAAAAACAGATGGAACAGTCTTGGCGATCTTAAGCTCCATGCGAGGTGTGACAGTTTTTTTTTCGGCGCAGGAAAAAAAACTGATGCTACAAATAAACAAGATTATCGTTTTAAAAGAAAAGTTCATGCGCAAATTTGATGAATACAATTTTCAATGATACATGTACAAAACAACGACCGGTCAGGCTATCAAAGTCAGACCGGTCGTTCTTCGAAAATATCTTATTGCGTTACAGTACCGGCTGTACCATAAAAACCATTGCCATTCAGATAAGGAGCAGCTGCGGTGAAATGGTAATGGTAAATGCCCGCGGGATAATCAACCGTAGCATGGGTATGACCATGGTATGCATCCAATCCGGTAGGATCGGTTCCATTTTCTTCTTTGGTGCCGTATACCGGGAATCCATCTAGCAAGAAACCCATGAGTGATGAAGGAGTTGCTTTTACGGTGGTCAGGTATTTAGGTTCCACATGATAATGATACATACCGGTCATTTGCGGATGTCCCCACCACTGGTCGAAGCCAGCAATTTCAGCACCAATGATCGTTCCTCCGGCTGCATACTGATTAAAGAATGGTACACCATTCAAAGCAACACCGATAACACCCATTGGTGTTGCAGCATGCGTTGCAGCCACTTGCGGGTTCACAGGGATCTTTAAAGTTATGTTCTGTGTAGCAATCGTATTCGGTGCTTTCGCGAAAGTGTATCCGCCGAAGGTAGTGCCACTATAGAATTCATATAATGGATTTGAAGTAGGATAATAAATACTTTTATGATCGGGCAGGTCATTGTATTTGATGGTCACCCAGGTGCCATCAAAAGTAATACTGGTTGCACCATAGATCTTATTATAAACAGAAGGCAGTGTTGGTGCGCCACTGGTCACGGAAAGGGTGATGCTGCAATTTTGCCCCGAGAAGCTGATGGGGAATGTTGCGGTTCCGGCTGTTGTTGGAATTCCAGAAATGGTATAACTCAGGTTTCCGTTTCCAGTAGCCAGTGTACCTGCCTGCAAGGTTGCCGTTAAACCGGTAACACCAGTTGAGGAGATGGCCGTACCCGCACCATACGCAACTCCATTACCACCTGCATAGGGAACAGTTGCTGTAGCAGCATATATCACATTGACTGTTGCCCCAGATGAAAAGGATCCACTCGCGCAAGCAAGTCCCGAAATAGCAGGCAATACCGGTCCTGCTGGTGGATTCACGGTTAAGTTAATACTGCAGGATTTTCCCAAAAATGAAAGTGGGAATATTGCTGTACCAGCCGTGGTGGGTGTTCCTGATATGGTATAACTGAGGTTTCCTGTACCAGTTGAAAGTGTACCTGCCTGCAGGGTTGCTGTTAAACCGGCTACACCCGTTGAGGCAATCGATGTTCCTGCTGCGTAGGCAATTGCATTGCCACCTGTATAAGGAACAGTTGCTGTTCCCGCATAAGCAATATTGACCGTTGAAGCGGAAGAAAAGGAACTGCTGTTGCAAACCAATCCTGAAATGGCGGCATCAACAGTTCCGCCAGCAGATGAATTTGTTTTTTTACAAGAGCCCGCAACCAAGATGATTGCATACAATAGTATAACTAAATGAAATTTTTTTAGTTGCATAGTTTCTGTCTTTTTTTGTTAGATGTCTAATCTGTTGAAAACCTTCGGATAAACTGTTCTTATTTTAAATTGGTATTAAGATTGAATAAGCATTAATGTTCTGGAGGCGGAGGAGGCATATTTCTCCTATCCGGACGATCAGGTCCTTCCCCTTCCCTGCCAGGCCCCATTGGGGGTGGCCCCGGTCTTCTTTGCGGGCCCATACCCCGGATCACCTCTTGAATGATAGAATCGAATTTTTTCTGCTGCTCTGCATTGCAAATAGCCCTGAGCTTCTGAAAATGCCGAAACGTAAAAAGATTTATTTGTTGCTCCAGATCGCTGATCTTCATATTGTGTAATTGCAAAATAGAATCTGGTAAATTGGGTTGTTGCAAAAGTGAAAAGAATGCGTCTTTAGCGAGTCGGATGCTATCCTGAATAGGCCTTACCGCAAGCCGGTGCTCTTCCCTCATTTTTTGAAAAGCATTTTGCTGAGCAGAATCTAATTTGAGTTCTTTGCTGATGAAATCAACTGCCTGGCCGGTAGGTGGTGGTGGGCCCTGTTCTCCATGATCTCTTTCAGGTCGATGCATCCATAACAAAACCAGGGTCACAATATTTGCTGTTACCAGCAACAAGCTGATCACAGATAGCCAACGATTATTTTTAATACTGTTCATTGCATGATAAATTATTCGTAAACCGATTCTGATTGTAGGTTATATGCCTTTGCAAAGGATTCAATGGTAGTTGGTTCATTTGATTTTACAGTATCTGCCTTATACTGCTTTTTATTGAACCCCGTAAGTGAAACCAGATTAAATACAAGGGCAATGGCCAGGGCAGCTGTTATAAATGCAGGCCTTAACAGGAAGAAAGGTTTGCTTTCCCTGTCTTGTTCTTTCTGCATCCTGCCCAAGAGCCGGGTATAAAAGAAATCCGGGGCATTTACCTTTTGCATACCCTCCAGGCTGTTGAGTATTCTTTCTTCCTTATTTTGATCCTTGTTTTTCATGATCTTTTTTTATCACTTAATAGTTAGACGTACTTATTTGTAAAAACCTTCGCACTCTTATTTATTTATTTGCCCAGCCAGTTTTTTACGCAAATTTTTCTTGGCACGCTGTAGTAAGGAATCCACAGCCGATTCGGAGGTCTTCAGTATATCGGCGATTTCACGGTAATTCAGGTCATCTATCTTGTTCAGGATAAAGGCCGTTCTTTGATTTTCAGGGAGCTGACTCACCATTTTGAACAGCATTGCAGCGTCCTCCTTATTCTCTTTCAGTACTCCTGGGTGGCAAAAATCACCGAGGTCATGAAGAGGCCTGTTGCCATCGCTAAAAAGGGCAGTTACAAAGCCAAAACGTTTTTTTCGTTTTTTGCTACGTAAAAAATCAAATGATTTGGTAACAGCAATACGGTAAAGCCAGGTAGATAATTTGGCTTCCCCTTTAAAAGAATGAATTGAGGTATACACCTGGATGAAAACTTCCTGAGCAATATCTTCTGCATCCTGTGTGTGTTGTAATAGTCCCAATGATGTATTGAAGATGCGGTCTTGGTAAACAGCCACCAATTCACTAAACGCAAGAGCCTCTCCCCTTTTCAATCCCTCAATGATTTCTTGCTCTGTCAATGCTGCTGAATTTTAAAGAATCATTGCTGATTTGAAAAGATTTTTACCCTTTCGATAAATGCAGTTACCAATGCATTAAAAACCGGAGCTTCATTGAATAAGAAATTGTGTTCAATTGGTAACGCATAAATAGGAAGATGGGTTAACTCTGATTCAAATTTCTGTAAACGCGTGGCATCTTTTTCGGTGGTGAGGATAATTTTTCCTGCATGGCTCATCTTATCAAACTGCCGCCTGATATCATCCAGGTCATCGATGCTGAAAATATGATGATCGGGATATCGCAACATATCATAGGTTTGAACCCTTGCTGTCAGGTAGTCTTTCAACGGCCTGGGATTTGCGATGCCACATACTAATAGAATTTCTGTATCGGCCTTGATCTCAAATTCTTGTTTGGAAAATAAATGATAAGGTTTTCCGTAACTGATCTGTGTAAAAAAAACATGCTGCTCGGGTAATGGATGCAGTTCACGAATGAGTGCCTGTCTTTCTATTTCACTTAGATCGGGTTTACATTTGCTTACAATGATAATTTGTGCACGTTTGCTGCTTAGTCGGATATCACGCAGATCTCCTGCAGGCAACATCAGATCACGGGTATATAAATTTTTATATTCTGTCAACAGGATATTCAATCCGGCCCTTACTACCCTGTGTTGAAAGGCATCATCCAGAATGATCACCTGGGTATTGGGTTTATCGTGCAACAGTTGCGGAATGGCAACCAATCTTTCCTCCCCTACAGCTACCGTAATTTCAGGAAATTTCTGGTGAAACTGCATGGGCTCATCTCCGATCTCGAGTGCGGTAGTGGTATCATTGGCAATAGCAAATCCTTCTGTCTTTCTTTTATATCCCCTGCTCAGGGTGGCCGTATTATATTGTTTGGATAAAAGTCTGATCAAGTATTCCACCATGGGCGTTTTCCCTGTTCCCCCCACAGCAAGATTGCCTACACAGATCAAAGGAAAATTAAAATTGGATGATTTCAGGATCTCCTTATCGAACATT
>Ga0194056_10002228_pt1 | contig 10292 bp, 10 predicted proteins | sample SepL4413m_MetaG_FD_155458 | JGI IMG/M metagenome (GOLD analysis project Ga0194056, IMG submission 155458) | Anoxic zone freshwater microbial communities from boreal shield lake in IISD Experimental Lakes Area, Ontario, Canada - Sep2016-L442-13m | ecosystem: Environmental > Aquatic > Freshwater...
AGATACGAAGTGGTGGTCTTTCCATTCGTTCCAGTAATTCCGATCATCAGCAGGTCTTCAGCAGGGTCGCCATACACCCATGCCGCAACGTGACCAACGATCGCCCGAGGATCTGCAGCGATCAACAACGGAGTACCGGGTACGCCAGCCAGAGCGACACCTTCCGCGTCAGTCAGTACAGCCACTGCGCCCGCAGCGACGGCTTGCTGGGCGAACCGCGCACCATGAACCGTGAAACCGGGCAATGCCGCGTAAATGTCACCGGGCACCACCTCACGCGAATCGTGAGTGATCCCTGTAACGGTCGTCGACAGATCGCCCTGCGATTCGAGGGCGACACGGTCAAGCAGTTCGTACAGCGCCCGCGGGTATGGTTGCGGACGCACTGTCGTCGACACTGTGAATGCCCCCTCTCACCATGTGAGCTTCGTTACGGGGCTACGCGTACCAGTAGGTGGAATGCGCTGCGCTTGAAGCGCGAAAGACATCACATCTTTGAACACAGGTCCTGCTTCCGCTCCACCAAAGTGACCGTTGCGCGGGTTAATGAGACTCACCGCCACCACCAATTGTGGTGCGTCGGCAGGTGCCATTCCAATGAACGACGCCACATATCCCTTGTAGCACTTACAGGATGGTTCGTACCGTTGCGCCGTCGCAGTCTTACCCGCCACGCGATAACCGGGAATGCGCACGCCGGCGGCCGTTCCACCTTCGGAAACCACCGCCTCCATCATCGTGCGCAACTGCGATGCCGTTGACGGCGAGATCACCCGCCTCGTGGCTGGTGCCGCCGACGGACGCACCGTACCGTCCGGATCAGTCGTTGAAGCAATAAGGGAGGGCGTGACCCGCACACCGTCATTTGCGATCGTCGCGAACACACTTGCCGCCTGCACTGATGTCACCGATAGACCCTGGCCGAAAGCAATCGTCGGCAGTGAGGTTCCTGACCAACTCGACGGAACCGGCAGGAAGCCCCGCGCTTCGCCAGGGAATCCCATGCCGGTGCGCTCACCAATACCGAAACGCTTGAGGTAGCTGTAGAGGACAACCGGAGTCAGTTTCTGCGCCACGAGAATGGTGCCAATATTGCTCGACTTCGCCAGAACCCCAGTGAGTGTCAGTTTCTCAGTGGGATGGTCTTCGGCATCGTGGAAGAGTTTGTCAGAAACCTTGATGGTGGGCGGCACAGTCAGCCGCGTGGTGGGCGTGGCCACATGACGTTCAAGTACAGCGGCCATCGTCATGATTTTCGCTGTTGATCCGGGCTCAAATGCCTCGGTGAGCGCGCGGTTGTTGCGATCGGCGGGGTCACTGCTACCAGGTGAGTTGGGGTCGAACGTCGGCGCACTCGCTAGTGCCAAGATACGCCCTGTGCGGGAGTCCATGACGACAACGGTGCCACCATCAGCCTGAGCCTCACGCACTCGCTGGGCGATTGCGGACTGGGCCTCGAACTGAATATCGCGATCGATTGTCAAGGTCACGTCGGACCCTGCGACCGCGTTGATGCCCTCTTCTTGCCCAGTCGGAATACGTCGCCCACCGCCAGCAACTTCGTAAGTCATTTCGCCGTTCTTACCCGCGAGTAAATCCTGCTGACCGTATTCGAGCCCACCCAAACCTCGACCATCTCGGCCAACGAACCCAACGACGTTGGCAGCCAGACTTCCTGAGGGGTAGACACGTTTTGTGGTGCTCTCGCTGAGTATTCCGGGCAACGCAAGTGCCGAGATTTGCTCCCAGACTGAGGGAGTCACTCCGCGAGCGACATAGGCGAATCTCTTGGTACCCGCGAGTTTGCGTTCGAGTTCCAATGGATCGGCGCCGAGAATAGGCGCTAGTGCCTCAGCTTCTGCGACGGCATCCTTCACCAGAGTTTGATCAACAGTGACGTTGCGAGCAATGACACTCGTCGCGAGCACCGCGCCGTTGGCATCAAGAATCCGTCCGCGCTGAGCGAGGTCAACCGAAGTGCGCATGCGCTGGCTCTCAGCCAGAGTCGCTGTACCGTCTGCCGTCACTGCCTGAAGTTCGACCAACCGCGCGCCCAGCAACGACATCACGATCAACGTCATTACCATCAGCACTGAAAGTCGCCTGCGCGATGCACGCGGAGGCGTAGCGGTGGTGCGCGCGCGAGGAGCTGGACGACGCTGTTCAGGTCGCCGTTGGCGCGAGGGAGTGGTGGTACTCACTGGCCGCTACCCGACGTGACGGGCTTGGCCTGATCGCTCACGGCGCCACTCGACCCTCCACTCGCGGCAGCAACTTCGGCGCCCTCAGGTGCCGGTACTGCTGAGTCGCCAGCAGCCGGTTTCGTCTTTACGGGCGCAGTCTTAGTAGCCGACGTCGATGACGCGGCAGCGGAGGAGGGCGCCGGAGAAGCGCGCGTAACAGGCGGAAGCGCAGCACGCTTGCCGGGAACCGTGGTCGCGTGCCCAAGAACCTTGCCGTCCTTCAGTCTCAGGAAGACCGGGGTATTCACCCGCACCATTCCCAGATCCTCGGCACGCTGACGTAGCGCGTCGGGAGTGTCGAGCGCGGCAACTTCCTGGGCCAACTGCTGCTGCTGGATCTTAAGAACGGTCGCCTGCTGCTCAAGGGTGTGAATGGCAAAGGCGCCTTGGGCAAGCACCGTGTTCAGCAGCAAGACAAGCAACAGTCCGACAACCAGCAGCCCGCCCACTGTCAGGCCGAATGCTGTTGTTCCGAGGCGACGGCGACCCCCAGGTAGCGCGCGCAACCTATGCAGCGCGCGTTCAACCGGAGCTGCTGCGTCGTCTCGCGGGGATAGGGCGGGAGCGGCACTCATGCAGCATCCCTGATGCGCTCGGCGCCACGAAGCCGCACACTGGCAGCCCGCGGGTTGATCTCGATTTCGGCAGCTGACGCTTCCTGTGCACCTCGAGTAATCGACGCAAACCTAGGCTGCAGCGCCTCGGGAACGACAGGCAGATCGACTGGCGCCTTCGATGTCATGACCTCAACGAGGGCACGCTTGACGATTCGATCTTCCAAGGACTGATACGACATCACCACGATGCGCCCATGAAGTGCCAATGACTCCAGCGCAACGGGCAACAGCCGCGCTAAGACGCCCAACTCGTCATTGACTTCAATGCGAAGGGCCTGGAATGAGCGTTTGGCAGGGTTTCCGCCAGTGCGCCGTGCGGGAGCAGGGATACTCGACCGCACGAGGTCGACGAGTTCGGCACTGGAGGTGATGGGTGCATGACCCCGTCGTGCCACCACCGCATCGGCGATGCGACGGGCGAATCGCTCTTCACCATATTCGCGCAACACCTTCGCCAATTGATCGCGTGAGTAGGTGTTGAGAATGTCGGCCGCAGTCAGGCCCGTGGTGGGATCCATGCGCATGTCGAGATCGGTGTCGCGCGAGTATGAGAATCCGCGATCGTCTTCGTCTAACTGCATGGATGAAACGCCGAGGTCGAGCAGGACCCCTTGCACCGACGTCAGGCCCAGATCGGCCAGAATGCGCGGGAGTTCGTCGTTCACAGCGTGCACAAGGGTCACTCGTTCAGCGACGCCAGCCAACCGCTGAGCCGCGAGTTCGAGCGCCTGCGGATCACGATCGATTCCGACAACGCGCAAGTGAGGAAACTCGTCGAGCAGCGCGGCACTGTGACCACCAAGGCCCAGGGTGGCGTCAACAAGAACGGCACCTTCCACCGCAAGGGCAGGCGCGAGCAGCGCAATGCATCGTTCAAGCAACACGGGAACGTGTCGAGGAGTACTCGACTCCGTGGGGGTGGCGGACATCGTTAACCCCACGAACTCAGGATCGTCGACAGTCCCACCAGAACCGTCAGGGCGAGGAAGGCCGCAAGCAACAGCACCAGAAGTTGGCGGAGGGCCTCAGGGGTGGCGCGCACAGCCTCGAGGGATCGCGCGCCTCGGGAGGCGCGCAGGCTCGTTGCCGGCAGGGTGACCATCTCGACCCGGTCTTTCGTGTCAGCCGGCGAAGTGCGCCGGATTTGCTGTGAGGACAGTGCAGGCACCCTCGCCGGGGTGCCTTTTTCCGGTGGGCCGTGCGACCCGGTCCCCCACCGCCCGCCCGTCGAGGTTTGGGACCCGCGGGAGACCGTGGAAGGTGCTGGACTCCGCTGGGGGCTTCCGGCACCGGGGAAGGTGAGTCGGATGCTCTCGTCGGGGCGCGCCCGGCACCGGGGAAGGTGAGCCGGGAGCAAGCGGGCGGGGGGAGGCCGCGTCGCACGAACTCGAATCAAAGGTCCGGAACCACCTCCCCGTCGAGTTCGGCGAACGCGTCATCAGAAGCTTCGAGGTAGGTCTGCCAGGCCGCGCTGTCCCAGATCTCCAGCCGAGTGTCTGAACCCACGACCACGAGCTCGCGGGTGAGTCCGGCGTAGTCGCGCAGCGACGCAGGAATGGTGACCCGACCCTGCTTGTCGGGCTTCTCGTCGTGGGCGCTGGCGAAGAAGACGCGTGAGTAGCGCCGGGCCTTTTCCTGAGTCGGCGAAGCCGCTCGCAAGCTGGCGGCGTAGTCATTAAAGGAATCGAGCGGCCACACGACCAAACAACGCTCTTGACCCTTGGTGATCACCAGGCCAGAGGACAACTCGTCGCGGAATCGGGCGGGCAGGATCAGGCGGCCCTTGTCGTCTAGACGCGGTGTGTGAGTCCCCAGAAACATGTGCCACCTCCCTTCCACGACTTCCTCGGAATTGCCATTGCACGCCATAGTACTCCACTTTGCTCCACCGTCAACCATCTACACCCACTCTTTATCGCGCCTCATCCCCTGAGCACGCCATCTGCGCAGGTCAGGGGCGTGGTGAGAGGTGGAGCGCCCGGGGTGATCGCATCCGCCCATGCGCGCGATCATCGGGATCGTCGCGGTCGAGATGTCGGATTTGCTCTATTTAGCAGGGCCCACATCGACGTGTTTGCCCCACAGCATGCAAGGAGCCCTGGTTCGTGGAGCGAAGTGGAGCGCCCCTCACACGCTCGGGCGAGTCCATCACTTGGGCGGCAAAAGAGTGGCCCATGGCCCGCGTTACTGATGAACTCGCGGAAAAGATGTGGTGCGAAAGCGGCCTCTAGCGAGTGAGACGGCCGACCACGGTGTGTCGCCAACGACTAGGCACGATGCGATCGAGGACCGCCGCATCGATCAGTCGGCTCGCCGACTCCAGATCGCGCCACGGCAGGCGACGGGCAATCTCGGGCTTTCGGCCGTGCAGGACGTACGACGCAGTCAGCACCAGGGTGGCCGCAACGGCCGCCGTTCGCAGGTTGATGTCGCGAAACCCCGCCGCCGCCGCCATTGCCTGCATCTCGCGGCAACTGAAGACGTGCAGATTGGCAGCCATCGCAGCGAGCTCCCAGAACTCGGCCTCGGGCTCAAGTGGAGTGCGCAGGACAGAGAGCATCCCCTGCACAAGAACATCGCCATGCCGCTCGACGATGGGGGTCGGCTCACTCGAGAGCACCACCGCTCCCCCGGGTCGAAGAACACGATGCCACTCGGCAAGAGCCCCCACGGGATCGGGAAGGTGGTGCAGCACACCCCTGCCAATGACAAGGTCGACCGACCCGGTGGCAATGGGCAACCAACCGGTTCCACCACCGGCCTGTCCCTGCATCAGCGGCCACGCTCCCGCGGCGCGGGCTCGTTCCAGCATCCCCTCGGACAAGTCGAGTCCGACCACCGTCACCTCAGGCGCCGCCCGCCGCACCCCAGCGGCTAGCCAGCCAGTGCCGCAGCCCACATCGAGCAGCACCTCGCCGGCACGCAAAGAACGACCCAGCAGACCCTCGACCTCACGCCGGGCACGTCGAGCCGACCGTGCATCGTGCACGATCGCAAACCGCTCGTCGTAGTAATGGCACTCGTGATCATGGAAAACCCGGTTGACCTCAACGTCATCCATCGGGAAGGAGTTTCGGGTTAGGCCTGCTCGGGCATCGCGAGAGGCCCGGACTTCGCCTGCGGGAAGTAGTTCTGACCGATTCCCGTCTCGCGCTTGGGGACCATGACCGTACGCAAGTACGTCATGATCTCGTCGCCATCCTGGTTGAGTCCGCGGGTACGCATCGTGATGACACCCATGCCCGGCCGCGACGAACTCTCACGCTTGTCGAGGCAAATGCTCTCGGCGTAGATGGTGTCGCCGATGTAGACCGGATGGGTCAGCTTGATATCGGTCCAGCCCAAATTCGCCACAGCGTTCTGGCTCATGTCGATCACCGACAGCCCAAGCACCAAGGCAACGGTCAATCCCGAATTCACGATGATGCGTCCGGCCGTAATCGGATTCGACGACGCCAGATGCGCGTTGAAGTGGTTTTGATTGGTGTTGCACGTCAACTGGGTGAACCACGTCGAGTCGGCTTCGGAGATAGTGCGCCCGAAGGGATGCTGGTAGACGTCGCCCACGGCGAAATCGTCGAAGAACCGGCCGAGGACGGCGGGGTGAGTAGTCATGCGTACCTCCGATAACGAAGCCAAGGATTACATGGTGCCGCCCACCCGTTCGGCCTCCGGGAGTGGGGTCAGATTCGCGGCGCAGCCACTCCCGGGTGACAATCGGGGGGTGACTGCATCCCCCGCCGACGCCACGACCGTCGCCACGTCCCCCACTGACTCGACTAGCGTCGCCGCAACCCCCACCGGCGAAACGACCGTCGCGGCGGCCGCCGAAACCATCCGCGCATCCGTCGCCTCGGTGATCGAGGGCAAGGACGACACCGTGCGTCTGGCCATCACGGTGCTACTGGCCGAAGGTCACCTGCTCATCGAAGACGTACCCGGAGTCGGAAAGACGATGCTTGCGAAAGCACTCGCGCGATCAATCGACTGTTCGATGCAACGAATCCAGTTCACCCCTGACCTCCTTCCCGGCGATCTCACCGGCGTGAGCGTCTTTAATCAGGAAACTCGACACTTCGAATTCCGACCCGGTGCCGTTTTCGCGAACATCGTTCTCGGTGACGAAATCAACCGGGCCTCGCCCAAGACTCAATCCGCTCTCCTTGAATGCATGGAAGAGCAGCAGGTCACCGTCGATGGCACGACCTACCGACTCACCTCGCCGTTCATGGTCATCGCGACACAGAATCCGATCGACATGGAAGGCACCTACCCACTTCCGGAAGCGCAGCGGGACCGATTCATGGCACGCATCGCGATGGGGTACCCCAGCATCAACGCCGAGATGGACATGCTCAACGCGCACGCGGGCGCCGACCCCCTCGAACGGGTTGTGCCGGTGGCCGATGCTGTTGAACTCTCGCGACTGGTCGCGTCGGTGCGATCGATTCACGTGTCGGCGCCAATTCGTCGCTACGCCGTCGACCTCGTCGCCGCAACTCGTACGTCTCCCGATTTGCGTCTCGGTGCCTCACCGCGCGCGACCTTGCACCTCGTGCGCGCTTCGAAAGCCGCTGCCGCACTTGATGGTCGCGATCACGTGCTTCCCGATGACATCAAGTCACTGGCTATTCCAGTTCTCGCCCATCGACTCCTGCTCACAGCCGAAGCCGCCGTGGCACGACGCACTCCTGAAGCAGTCGTCACTGACCTCCTCGCACGCGTTCCGGTTGCTACGTAGCCGACATGGGTGAGGCACTTCGGGGGTTGACGGTTCGCGGTCGAACCGTAGCCGTGTCCGGAATTGCGGTGCTGTTCCTTGCGTGGCTGCTAGGTCAACACGACCTTCTCAGCGTCGGCATTCTTGCCATAGCGCTGCCGCTCGTGTGCGCGGCACTCATTGTTCGCACGCGCTACCGACTCACGTGCGCACGAGGTGTGGGCTCTCCACGTCTTGCTGTGGGCACATCGACGACGGCTCTGGTTCGGCTCGAGAATTCATCGAATTTCGCGAGCGGACTACTACTCGTCGAAGACGCTGTTCCTGACTCACTCGGCACCACATCACGCATCGTCATCGACCGACTTGAATCGGGTGGACGTCGCGATCTCGGCACTGCACTCACAGGAACTGCTCGCGGTCGATACACCGTGGGCCCCGTTCAACTCACCTTGCGAGACCCCTTCGGTTTGTGCGAAGTGCGACGGTCATTCACCGCAACCGACACCGTCATCGTGACGCCCCGTGTCGTTCCTCTGCCACCCAGCACGCTCGCGGGAATGTGGGGTGGCCGCGGTGATAGTGAGGCGCGGTCGATTGCGCATTCCGGCGATGATGACGTGATTCCACGGATGTACCGCACTGGCGACGAACTCCGACGGGTTCATTGGCGTGCAACCGCACGTGCTGGCGAGTTGATGGTGCGCCGCGAAGAACAGCCATGGCGAACCACCGCCACAATCTTGCTCGATCGGCGCGCATCATCGCACCGTGGAACGTTTCCCGATTCGAGTTTCGAAACGGCCGTGAGTGCAGCTGCCAGTGCCGCTCTGAATCTCATCCGACATGGTCTCCAGGTGCGCGTGGTTGATACCGATGCCCTCACCATTGCCCACTGCGAGCCCGACGGCGACGCCGAAGGCGTACTTCTTGATTCGCTCGCAGTCGTTGAGGTTTCGGGAGATCCCGCGCATCGCTCTGGCAGAAACAGAACGCTCTCAGACTCAGCGGCACTGCGCCGTGCAATTTCCGATGGCACGTTGCTAGCGATCGTGAGCGATCTGACTCCGGCCGACGCCCAAATTCTGGGAAGCCTTCGCGGAGCGGGAGGCGTGGCCGCCTGCCTCATCATCGATCCGCTCTCATGGTCAACCGATTCGCTCCTCACTCCTGCACCGATGTCCGCCGCGCTCTTGTCGTCGCACGGTTGGCGCAGCGCTGTACTCTCACCCGACCGACTCCTGAACGATTCTGTGCTTCGCCGAGCCGATGATGACGCTCGACTTGTCGCCGCATGGGAAGCACTCTCGTTACCACTGGCTTCCGGAGTGCTGCGATGAATCCGCAGGGGGGAGCGGGAGTTCGCTTCACCATCATTGCGGCCATCGCCACCGCGCTCGGCACTCTGGCGCTGTGGCCTTTGTTCGGAGACTGGCAGTGGTACCCGCCAGCGCTCGCCACCATTGCCGTGGTGGCGTTGGTGGGGTTCGTTGCCCGCATTATTCGTTGGCCGCTCGTACTGACACCCCTGGCCCAAGGCGCCGGCGCCGTGCTCCTCGCCTGCTGGCTGTACGTACGTGGCGACCTGTGGGGTGGGGTGGTGCCAACTAGCAACACAGTTGACGACCTCCGAGCCGTCGCAATCGACGGCCTGACTTCCATTGCGCAGTACGCGCCGCCGGTTCCGGTAAGTGCCGGGCTGACTGTGTTGCTGATGGGCGGTATCGCCCTCATCGCGATTCTCGTCGACGTGTCGTCAGTGACACTGCGCTCCCCCGCGCTGGCGGGCCTACCTCTGCTGGCACTGCTGATGGTTCCGGTGTCGGTGATCCCCGGAGGCACTCCGTGGTGGTGCTTCCTTCCGGGCGCCGTCGGGTGGCTGCTCATCCTCGCCACTGACTCCCGATACTCCACGCGCGAATGGGGTGCCGTGCTCGACGACTCTGCGTCGAGTGCCCACGCCGGATCTGGGGCCCGACGCGCTGGCGCGGTGGCCCTCCTGCTCGCTCTCTGTGTTCCTGTGGTCGTTCCCGCCTTCGGCGAACCACTGTTGGGGCGAGGAACCGGTGGAGGCGGCGGAGCGAACATTGCCGGCGTGAGCATCAACCCACTGGTGTCGCTCAAACGCGACTACCTCGACCCCACCGATCGTGAACTACTGACGGTCACATCCGGAGCAGCCCAAGCACCGTATCTGCGACTGCTCGCCCTGGACACGTTCGATGGAACCCAGTGGACCGCATCACCGTTTGTTCCCAACGCATCCAACGAACTCAACGCGGGCATGCCCACAACTGTCGACGGACTTGCACGGCAGACCAGCCATCCCGAGCGCAGTTACACAATTCGGGTCGGTGCACTCACCGGCCCTTACCTGCCACAGCCCTATCCGGCAGTACGCCAAACGATTGGCGGAGGATGGTTTGTCGACCCCGCCACGCTGACCGTCTTCTCCGAGCAGTTTTCGAGCGCGAACACCGTCTACACGGTCACCGCTCTCGATCTTGGCAGTGACGCTGAGGCAATTCGCGCCGGTGCTCGAGCCCCAACCGGCACTGGCCCCACAGTCTCGACGACCACCGAGATACCGGCGTCGGTTGCCGTACTGGCCCAAACGATCAGCGCTGGAGCCGATAACTCCTTCGACAAGGCGATACTCCTGCAGCAGTGGTTCCGCACCAATTTCCGCTACTCCACCAGCGTGCGCAGTGG
>Ga0194056_10002229_pt1 | contig 10288 bp, 8 predicted proteins | sample SepL4413m_MetaG_FD_155458 | JGI IMG/M metagenome (GOLD analysis project Ga0194056, IMG submission 155458) | Anoxic zone freshwater microbial communities from boreal shield lake in IISD Experimental Lakes Area, Ontario, Canada - Sep2016-L442-13m | ecosystem: Environmental > Aquatic > Freshwater >...
GCGGTACAGAGGGCGATGCGAGCAAGAAGCAAGTAGTTTCCATGTTTGGCGAGGGTCAAATCTGGTTTGGCGACGTCACTTGTCCCTTCGGCCAAGGTAGAGGATAATAGGTAAAGTTCCTGCACCCTTGAGGACGCGAGATCTAACGCAATAAGAACCGAGGAAATCATGGAAAAAGCCAAGAAAACCCCTGCGAACAAGGACGAAACTGCGCCACCGGAACAGCGTCGGGATCCGAACCACACGGAACGAATCAAGTCCCAAGTGCTGGCGAAGATCGGCAAGCCGCCCCGACTGGACCGTGTGGAAGTTTCTCGGCATCACGGCAGCAAATACCGAGTCAACATCTGGCAGCAGCCTGAGCCGGACAAGAACATTGCCGTGACGATTGGTCCTCGCATTGGGCTGTCTTATTACTTGACGGTGTCGGACACGGGTGAGATTATCCACAGTGATCCGCCGTTGATCAAATTGGGTTTCTCGGCTTGAACCGTGTTCTTCTTTGAGGTGGGACAGGATTGGAAGGATTGGGTCCATCGTTTCTACCCTACCCCCAACATCCAATCGGATGGGCTGATCGGCTGGAAACACTACTCCGCCAGGCTGGTAACCACCATATTGTCGCGATGGATGACTTCTTCGTAGGGGCATTCGCCCAGAATGTCGGCGATCTGGCTCGTCCGCAGCCCTTTGATTCGGGCGAGATCCTCGTGGCCGTAGTTTATCAGCCCGCGGGCAATCTCCGTTCCGTCCAACCCACGCAGAGCCACGACGTCGCCTTTGGCAAAGTGTCCGCTGACTTCCATGACTCCCGCTGCCAGCAGGCTACGACCTTTTCGCTGGATGGCCTCTTTGGCCCCGGCGTCAAGTTGCAATAATCCCCGCGGTTTCACGGTAAACCCGATCCATCGCTTGCGGGCGGCGAGAGACTGACATTGCGTAAGAAATAAGGTGCCGACGACCTCGCCTGCGACAATTTTCGGCAGCACCTCGGAATCGCGGCCGCTGGCGATGATCAGGTTTTCACCGGCGCTGGTACAAAGCCGGGCTGCTTCCAGCTTGCTGGCCATGCCGCCTTTTCCCCGACCGCCTTTTTTATCGCGTACAAGGTCGTAAATCGAGTGATCCAGCCGCTCGACGGTATGAATGATCTTGCTGCCGGCCTGGTGAGGGTCGCCGTCGTAAAGACCATCAACGTCGGTAAGCAGCACCAAAAGCGGTGCCCGAATGAGGTTGGTAACGATGGCCGCCAGCCGGTCGTTGTCGCCAAAGGTCGTATGCAGTTCCTCAACGGAAACGGTGTCGTTTTCGTTGATAATTGGTATGGCCCCGAGTTCCAGCAGGGTCAACAGCGTATTCCGGGCGTTGAGATACCGGGCGCGGTGTTCAAGATCTTCGGCCGTCAGCAAGACCTGAGCGGCGTGGTGGCCGTAGGGCGAAAGGGCCCGCTCGTAGGCCTCCACGAGAAGACTTTGCCCAATGGCGGCGACGGCCTGGAGTCGCGGCAAATCGGTGGGCCGCTGAGTCATGCCCAGTCGTCCCATTCCCGCACCAACCGCGCCGGAACTGACCAGCACCACTTTTCGGCCGCTGGCGACCACGTCGTGCAGTTGCCGGGCAAGCTGGTCGATGCGGGCCTGATTGAGCTGGCCATCGTCGCGGGTCAGGACTTGCGTACCGACTTTCACGACGAGCGTGGTGGCGATGGCGGCGATTTCCTGTCGCAGTATGTCGGTCATGATCGGAGCAGAAAGGTTGTCTACCAAGGCAAGAAAACGACAAGTACCCCCCAGCATACTCGTTTTTTTCAAATATCGAAAGCGGGAACGACGAGCGAAATGCAAGAACGAACCTTGACTTCCCCCCCAAACTGACAGGTTGTGTGAATGGGATTCTAACCCTAAAATAACATTTATGAGTGAACTACGCGACGAATGTGGTGTGGCCGCGATCTATCATCTGCCTGGCCGGGGCGTAAGTCCGCTATGCACGGATTGTGGGCCGGATGCCGTGTCCCGACTCATGCCGCGGATGCTGCTGGACATCCAGAACCGCGGCCAGTTGGCGGCTGGCATGTCGACCTATCACCCGCACCGCAAGCAGTTTATCGGCACCTATAAGGATGTCGGCATGGTTGGCGAGGTTTTTCGCATGAACCATCGTGCTCAGTACGAGAACCTGATGAAAGAATTTGACGGCCGGGCCGCGATCGGCCATGTCCGCTACGCCACCTGTGGGGCAGACGATCGCAACTACGCGCAGCCTTTCGAGCGACCCCACATTAAGAAGCACAAGTGGTTCAGCTTCGCATTCAACGGCCAGTTGGCGAATTACTCGAAGCTGCGGGCGGAGCTTTTAGCCGACGACAACAATCACCTTGCGAGGGAGACCGATACCGAGGTCTTCATGCATCAGATTTGCCAAGCCCTGACGGCCGACCGGCAACCGCCGCTGGTCGACGTCATGCGGGAGATCGGCGCCAAGTTCGACGGCGCCTACAGTATGGTACTCCTCGATGCCCTGGGCGACATGATCGTCGCCCGCGATCCACTCGGCATCAAGCCCCTGTGCTATGCGGTCGAAGGCCCGCTGTTTGCCGCGGCCAGCGAAAGTGTTGCCCTAATGAACCTCGGTTTTGCCTCGGAAAGCATCAAGCCGGTTCCGCCGGGCCAGGCCATTATCATCAGCGACGGGCGATTGGAGATTCAGACCTTTGCTCACAGTTCGCGACGGGCTCACTGCTTCTTTGAATGGGTCTATTTTGCCAACGTGGCCAGCACTCTGGACGGCCGCAGTGTCTACCTAGCCCGCAAGGCCCTGGGAGAGGAATTGGCCCAATTGGAGACGGTCGCCATCGACGACGACACGGTAGTCGTTCCCGTCCCCGACACCAGCAAGGCGGCGGCCGACGCGATGGCTTACGCGCTGAAGGTTCCCTGCGTCGAGGGGCTGATTCGCAATCGATACTCCGGCCGCACGTTCATCGAAGGGAGTGGCGACCGCAAACGCAAGGCAGAAACCAAGTACACGCCGCTCCGTGAGGTTCTCGAAGGAAAGCGGGTGATTTTGGTCGAAGACTCGATTGTCCGCGCAACGACGCTGAAGGTCTTGTTGCAGCGGATCCGGCAGACGGGTCTGCCACGAGAGATTCACGTCCGCGTGGCCTGCCCGCCGATCATCTCACCCTGTTTCTATGGGATCGACATGTCGACGGTCAGTGAATTGTTCGCGGCCCATTTCCTTCAGGACGGCCCACTGACGCCGGAGGTTGAGGCCCGCATGGCAGCGCGATTGGGAGCGGATTCCTTGCGTTATCTGCCGGTAGAGGTGGTCGCCCGAGCAATCGGATTCGAGCCGGGAAACCTTTGTCAGGCCTGTATTACGCGTTGCTATCCGACGCCATGCGGCCAAGAACTTGCCCAGATCGCCGCTGACAACGATCGCAATAACATTGCCGGCCGAACGTATGAATCGGTCGGCGGTGCTCGACAACTATTCCTCCGTCAATCGCATTAGAGGCCGCTTGTGCGTCGTCACCTCTTGGGACTCGTCACACTGGCCTCCTTCGTATTGGCAGCGATTGTCTCTTGGTATCCGCCGCTGGCGAACTACCCGATGATCCGGGACATGGGGCTGCGGGTTGGCTTGATATTGGGTGCTTTTTGGCTGGCTTGGCCCGACTTGCACCGCTTGCCGCGATGGGTCTGGTACGTCCTGCCGATCGGCTTCATGGTCTTGATCTACGCGCGCATTTATCTGATTTTTCTGATCCCCCTATTTGCGGTTGCGACGTTTCTCCATATACTGTACCGTAGAATTAGGAGAAAGGGATCTGAACGATGAACATACCCAATGTCCTGAGTGGACTTACCGACCTGACTTCGCAGGTCAAAAGCAGTGCTACTTCCGTCGTCAAGGCTGCGGCTGGAAAAGCCGCCGCGGTTGATCCATCCTCACTCCCCACGCCCACGGCCGCCATGCGGGAGATCCTTTCCCGCTACGACATGGCCGACATTACGCCCAACGATTTCTCAAAACTCATCCAGCAACTGTCCGACAAGGGCACGATCTCACAGAAAGACATGCAGGAGTTGTCGTCGATCCGCGTTGACTTGGAAAACGCCGGCGTCGGCCCCGACGAGTCGGTGAACCTGCTGGATTTCTACCAGCAGCGAATTGCCAAGGTTCAAGACGCCGCCGCTCATTCGCCCGATGCGGCGACGGCACAACCCAACATCGATCTGCTTGTCGGGCGGTTGAGCTGGCTACAGAAGTTTGCTGCGGTGCGCCAGCAGGGTGCGTTAAGTGGAGTGAATACCGTGGCGTGAGGGATTCCCGTTGCCCAACCAAATAACACGTCCGATATGAAGTCGCCCCTGAATCGAGGTGGATTACGATTTTACCTCGTCATTATCGCCCTGCTCTGCGGAACCCTGCTGTTCGACACTACGTCTTCCCGCTCGATTCTCGCCGGCCTGCCATGCCTAATTTTGGGGGTTTGGCTGCATACCTGGGCCAAGGGTTGTCTGCGGCAGAACCGCGTCGTCGCCACAATCGGGCCATATCGCTTCGTGCGGCACCCGTTCTACTTGGCCAACGCCCTGATCGACACCGCGCTGGTGGTCATGGCAGGCTGGTGGCCGCTAGCCGTCGCGCTGCCGCTCTGGTGGTTGGCAATCTATATTCCTGTAATTCGCGGCGAGGAACGCTACCTTAGCGAGAACTTTCCGGACGAGTATCCCGATTACAAGCGGCGCGTTCCCTGCTTGATCCCTTGGTGTCGCCCCCTGCCCTACACCGGCGAGGGATTCCGCTGGAGCAACCCCAACATCGCAGGCGGGGAAGAGCTTCCCCGAGTTGTGCGAATTCTTGCCTATCCGCTGCTATTTTTCGTGGTCGAACGTCTTGTGCAGACGAGATTCGTCTGGCTGAATCACGGCTGGGATCTGACTGGGCTTGCCGGACTAATCATGCTTTACGTGCTGGCGTGGGAGCTTCATGGGCATCAGCGTCAGCGGTGTTGGATATTGCCTGTGGCGATGCGGCACCCGATGCTGCGTGTTGTGGTGAGTTTCATTGTTCTGGCGGCGGTTTGCTATATTCCAGGCCACAGAACGAGCATCAAAAACTTTGTGCCCATCGGCGGCACGGTTTTAATGCTGCTGTCGGTCCCGGTCTTCGCGCGGCGCCCGATTCGTGTACTCATGGCCGAGGCACTCAGCTTGCTAGGCGTGATTGCCGCGGGTGAATTGCTTTGGCTCACCCCGGCCCTGGTTCTGATTTACGCAGCCTGGATTCTCGACCAGCAACTCGGTTCCGTCCAATCAACGAACGGCCAGAGCCTGACCGAAGGTTGGTCGGGAGAGGGGGGCCAGCCTCGACCTTCCCGACCAGCCTCTCAGAGCGACCGACCAGCCTCTCAGAGCGATGCAATTCCCCCATCTTTCTGGCCCTACTTCTACCCGGTTCTCGCGGTTGCAAGCGCGGCAGTCATCGGGGTGAAGCTCATTGGGCACTTATTGCCATTTCACATCGCCAAGTTCTAATAGGTTGGCTCTCCGCCGAGTTTGCGGATAATTGTGGTGCGGGCGTCCCGCATGCCCAAGATGTTGTGGTTGAACCGGGCAGGCGAGACGCCCGCACCACAAACTTGGCGGAGAGCCCTAATGTGTTAAGGGCGACGACCCTCCACGTCAATGGCAAATCGGACGTAAATCCATGTTGCTTAAGAAGTTAGACTAAAACCCAGGCTTTTGTCTTCTGTCGGTGGTGTCCGATGAAAGAATTTCTCGGCGGAGGTAACTATGTTTTGGGCAGAGTTGGCCTCGTCGGCCAGCCCGATCCCAGGAGAATTGCATAGTTCCTTCGTAAAACGGAATTTATTCCGTTGCATTGTCTTTTCGGGTTAGGCGGAATGAATTCCGCCCAAGAAGAACCCCCTTTCTGTGGGGATGCGTTGCGTTAAGGCTTTCGCAATCGACAAAGGTGATTCCTGATCGTGGGAGAATGTGAAAATGCAGCGGGGAGTATCTTGCCAGTTCAGACTTTGCATCGTAACCTAGAAGGATCGGGACTGTGTTGTTTTTTGATTGACCGTGTAAGTCGTTTTTCGTGATTTTCCGGACTCACCATGGGTCCACGTTTTAGTCTTCACAATAGGAGGTATTGTTCATGGCACGTTCGTTCCTTTCGTTCACTTTTGCCCTGGCAACCGCAACAGCGATTCTGTTCGGCACCGGGGCAACGCCGGCATCTGCCCAGACGGTAACGCCTACCGCTCCATCGGCTGCGCCTGCACAGAAGAAGTACCCCGAGGCGCAGGAGGCTCTCCAACTGCTGCTCGGCAAGCGCGATATGCCGGGTGCTATCAAGTTGCTTGAGAAGGCTTCGCGGACCTATCCCGAGCTTCCAGCGGCCCATGTGCTGATGTATCAGATTCTCGCTCAAATGAATCAGCCCAACGCGGCTCGTTTCGAGCTGGAAGTTGCCATCAAAACCAACCCCAGCGATCCGGAGCCCTACGTAATTCTCGGCAACATTGCTTTGCAGGAGCGGCGGGTCGCCGAGGCAACGATGGATTTCGACAGGGCCAAGCAATTGCTGGCCGCCTACACGAACGCCGAACGCAAAGGGGCTATGGAACAGCAAACGATGAGCGGTATTGCCCAGGTGGCGGAAACTCGCGAGGAATGGAAAGAGGCCGAGTCGCGGCTCCGGGATTTCCTGAAGTTGGCGACTGAAGACTTGGTCGGCCACCAGCGACTGGCCCGATCTTTGTTCTGGCAGGGCAAGGCCGGTGAGGCCTACGACATTTTGAAGAAGGCTAAGGAAATTGATCGCACGAATGCCAAGAAGCCCAACGCGAAGGAGGTCTTCCTCACCCCTGAAGCCATCATGGCTCAGTATTACGATCAGTTTGAAGGCGCGAAGTCTGCAAATCCCGAGAAGTGGTTCACCGCCGCTCTCAAGATGGCTCCTGACGATTTATCTACCCGTCAGGTGATTGCTGTCTGGGCCTTGGAAAAAGGGAAACTTCCCTTTGCCAGGGAGCAGGCGATGGCCGCCTTGAGGATTGAGGCATCCGATGCCAAGAAGTTCAGCGGCAGCAATGTGGGGCGCATGCTCCGCGGCTTGGTTGCTTTGTGGGAGAAGGACTGGGCGGAAGCCGAGAACTTCTTCCAGAAGATCGTCCTCGAAAACCCCTCCGATTTCGTCGCCAGGAACAACCTCGCCTTGGCCCTTGTCGAGCAGGACGACTCGGCCAAGCGACAGCGGGCGTTGGCCTATGCCGAGGCAAATTATCGCGACAACAAGAACAACCCCGACGCTTTGTCAACCTTGGGTTGGGTCTACTTCCGTCGCAACGAGTTCGATCAGGCCGGATTGGCGCTCGACCAAGCCGTCAAGGCGACCAACGGCAACTTGAACAATGCCGATACGGCTACCTATGTGGCCCACATTCTTTACCATCAGGACAAGAAGTGGCAAGCCAAGGAAATCTTGGACAGTGTCCTGAAGAATGAACGGCCGTTTTCCATGCGGCCCGAGGCCCTCAAGCTCTTTGAAAAGGTGAAGGATGCCGCGCGGCCTGCGGAAGCGACTCCGGCGATCACGCCTGGTACGGCGCCCAAGACGCCGTGAGCCTGAAGATTGTGAGATTTTGAACCGTCCTCCGGGGCGGCCGTGACAACGGTCGCCCCGCGACGTTTCTTGGAGCTAAGGAGAATTTATTTTCGTGTGTTTCGTGTCGTTGACCTCTGGGGCAAGAACTAGGTGCGGAACGCGAATAATTGTAGGGTGGGGAGAGCGCAGCGAGCCCCCATACTCTGGCAGGAAACCCGGGGCCACCTCGTTGTTACACACGTCGTTTGGACCCCATCCGGCTTGCCCGGATGGTGAATAAGGTTGAATGGCTAAGATGGAGAACAAAGACCAATACGACCCCATCCACCTTGGTGGATGGTGAAGGAGGTTGCTTGGCTAGATCGCGAACATAGGCTAGCTAGACAACCTGATTCACCATCCAGCAAGCTGGATGGGGTCTAGGTTAGATTGCTTTCGTTGTTAGCTGACCAACCTTCTTCACCATCCAGCAAGCTGGATGGGGTCGCTCAAGGACTTGTGTGTAACAACGAGGGCCACCCGGTCCCGAACTCCCACCGCACGGAAGGCGACAACCTGCGAAATCCGCAGGAAGTTTTGCTCGAAACAATGATACCCAAAATTCTTAACTTCGTGCGTATGGGGCTCGTTTCACTCTCCCCACCCTACTTCTGCACCTAAAACCGGAAGAGCCGGAAAATTGCGTGTTCTCCTGTCCCACTGGCCAGCAGTCCGATTGTGGGCTAGACTTAGGGTTTCCCTCACTTTTGAAATACTCTTGGGATGGTAGCCATGGAAATGGACCAACTGGTCGCGTTGTGCAAGCGGCGCGGGTTTCTCTTCCAATCAAGCGAGATTTACGGCGGTCTGCAAGGCTTTTGGGACTATGGGCCGATGGGCGTGGAGCTCAAACGGAACGTCCGCGAGGCTTGGTGGCGAGACATGGTCACCGGTCACAACGAGCTGTTGGTTTCGCCGGGCGCCCCTTCGGTCCATGAAATGGTCGGCTTGGACTGCGCGATCATCATGCACCCACAGGTTTGGAAGGTCTCCGGCCACTATGATCTGTTCCATGATTTCATGGTCGATTGTCGCGAATCAAAACACCGCTACCGTCACGATCAGGTCCAGGGCCGGTGGGTTGAGTATCGCGGCAAGCGGATTTTTGTAGCCAGCGAGGCCAGTGGCAGCGAAGGTGAAGAGGAAAGGCGACAGAAGGCACTGAAGTTCTTTGATCTCCGCTCCAAGAACGCGGACGAACTGCAATGGCAGGGCGAGCCCGTCTCGCTGGCCACCCTCAAAGATACCTCCGCGGTGCTTGGGCCCGATGCCAAAACCCTGGGCACGCTGACCGAGCCGCGTGAATTCAACCTCATGTTCAAGACGATCGTGGGCGCGCTGGGCGGCGAGGAAGACGCTGTCTTCCTTCGCCCCGAAACAGCCCAAGGCATCTTCGTCAACTTCAAGAATGTGATGGACAGTACCCGCGTGGGCATTCCGTTCGGCGTGGCCCAGATCGGCAAGAGCTTCCGCAATGAAATCACGCCGCGGAATTTCACCTTCCGCTCCCGTGAGTTCGAGCAGATGGAAATCGAGTTCTTCTGCCATCCCAGCCAGTCCCGCGCCTGGTATCAATACTGGCGCGATCGGCGATACAAGTGGTATCTCGATCTCGGCCTAGCCGGCGACCGGTTGCGGCTCCGCGACCATGCGGTCGACGAATTAAGCCACTATTCGGTCGGCACGGCCGACATTGAATACGCATTCCCCTTCCTTGCCCCAGGCGAGTTCGGCGAATTGGAAGGCGTGGCCCATCGCGGTGATTTCGACCTCCGCAGCCACATGGAAGGCAAACTTGTCCGCCGGGGCAGCGAACTGGTTGTGGAAAAGGATGCGGAAGGCAAGCCGCGCCATCGCGGCAGCGGCAAGGACATGAACTACTTCGACGACCAGACCAAGGAACGCTTCATCCCACACGTCATCGAGCCATCGGCGGGTGCCGATCGGGCTACGCTAGCTTTCCTCTGCCAGGCTTATACCGAGGACGAAGTGCCCGACGAGAGTGGCAAGGCCGCCAAGCGGGTATCCCTGAAACTCCATCCCCGCTTGGCCCCGATCAAGGCGGCCGTCTTCCCACTGGTGAAAAAAGACGGCATGCCGGAGGTGGCCAAGGAAATTTATTCGACCCTAAAGCCCTTCATGAACGTATTCTACGATGAGAAGGGCGCGGTGGGGCGTCGCTATCGTCGTCAGGACGAGATTGGTACGCCGTTTTGCATCACGGTTGACGGCGACACCTTGAAAGATGGCACGGTCACCATCCGCGACCGCGATTCGTTGAAACAGTGGCGAACGACCAAGGAGGATCTCGTGGCCGAACTTCGCCAGCGGCTGCAGTAAAATTTCCGTTCCTAAGCCGTTTCGCGACAAGCAGTTCCGCAGTTGCCGCTGCGGCTTGGCACAGCTTGTGCCATTGCAATTTGCTGCTTTTCGCGGATAATAGAGTTGTGGCTCTCCGCCGGGTTTGCGGATAATTGTGGTGCGGGTGTCCCGCCTGCCCAAGATGTTGTGGTTGAACCAGGCAGGCGAGACGCCCGCACCACAGACCTGGCGGAGAGCTAGAGTTTGTATGGATCTGCGGTAGTCAGCGCAGGAAAAATGACCATGAAGCGTATCTTCGTTTTGG
>Ga0194056_10002234_pt1 | contig 10282 bp, 10 predicted proteins | sample SepL4413m_MetaG_FD_155458 | JGI IMG/M metagenome (GOLD analysis project Ga0194056, IMG submission 155458) | Anoxic zone freshwater microbial communities from boreal shield lake in IISD Experimental Lakes Area, Ontario, Canada - Sep2016-L442-13m | ecosystem: Environmental > Aquatic > Freshwater...
AACTAGGGTGGCGGCGTGAAACTTAGCAACTTCCTTACAATTGATACCCAATTCCTGACCAACGTTTTTATGAAGCAAAGCTTTCATCAATGTGTCATCCCTTAAAATTTATTATTTAACAAATACTTAATGATACGCTATATTATGATTATCTTAACGATTATTATAGAGGTCTTCGTTGATTTAGCGACATAGAAGCTCCAGTCAATCAATACTGACTCTTAGAGCGTGTATTTGTTATGTCGCTTAATTAATTCCGGCCTCTATATAATGGCATCTATAACACTTGATAGTCTCGGACTTCAAGGCCGATGGTAAGGATTCCTGTGTAGATGCGTAAAGTAAGAGATTTTTAATGAAAATTTTCATCCCAATTAAAGTTTACTTTAAATCGCGCCCTTCATTTTCCAGTTTACAGATCTAATGTGGTGTTGCATACTCTTGATATTCATACCTTGGAGCTGTCGCATTAGCTTTTCCGTTTGGCGAAGGTATTGATTTTTGCCAAGTGAGTTTTTAATCGACAACCAAATTATCAATGCCAAAAAGATCGGCAGAACTCACGTCAGGGCTGCCTTACTTTTGGCGAAGGATTGGGGTTCGTAATAAATATTTAAGCTGTAAGCCACGGATACCAAGGCTTTACGAGTGGTCTCAGGACAAATGGTTCTTTTGGTTTATTAACCCCACTATTGAAAATTATGGGTTCTTTACGAAATCGCTATTGCCAAATGCTGATTTTTTATAAACTTTTTCCGTTTTTCTTAGCAAGTAAATTTCTTTCAGATTAACCTCAAAAGGCATATGCTCAAAAAAGGCATACCTTTCTATTAAAAGCTTAAATCGCCAATACGTATCATTTTCTTCTTTACAATAGCAATTGATCGCCAATAATTGAGTTATCTGATAACCGAGAAATGAGCGAACAATATTGCTGTACATTTTTTCATTGTAAGAAACCTTTTCGTTCTCAATTTTATCCGTATCAAATGAATTACCGATTAGGCTGTCAGGCGAGTTCGTAGCTATGAACTTTAGCAACTGATACAAAACTCTGAAGTAATGACCACAAATGTGATTGTTCAACTCAAGAGCCATTTTAGCAGCACTTAGATCAAGGGTGTGTGAATTGAAGACTGAGCTCATAATATAGTTCAGCTTTGTTTCTGATCTATTATTAGCGTATGTTACGTTTAAGCTTTCCAGCAATTTATTGTGCTGATCAAGCATGGAGAAAAAAGTGCTTTCGAACTGTTGCCTTGCTAAAGTTTCTGATTGTTTATCGAGAATTTTCTTTGTTTCTTCCTGAGCAGACGCGTTACGCTTAAGTTCGTCTCTGGTTAACTCAAACTCTTTGCTCTGGAGAACGATGGTAGTCAATAAGGCAATCAAGCTTATAAAGCTCAAGATTGGATTCAGCGTTCCGCCAATGTAATCACCAAACGTACCCCACTTTGCTTGATCAGTACTTAGGTCGCCGTTAAAGTGAGTTACATAGCGGCCAAAGATACCTGCTATAAACAAGAAAACTATGACAATCATCCATAAAAAATATTCGGCAAGTTTTGTAGGCGTTATTGTTTCAACTATCCTAAGACTGACACTCTTTTTAACTAAAACAGCAACAATCATCGCAAAAACTATTAAGCCAAGAACGAACCATTTGAATGTAACTTGCATAATCCTTATTTTACAAATAATTAAATTATAACTCACCTTTCACAATATCAAATGAATAAAAGGGAAATATGCACAATCCTATTGGCCATTGACAGTCAGTTCACGGCCATTTGTACTCGTTCCCAAGCTCCAGCTTGGGAATGCAGACCTGGAAGCTCCAGCTTCCAGTCTTGCGAAGCTGGAGCTTCGACTTCGCGGTTCCCAAGCTGGAGCTTGGGAACCAGAAGAACGGTGTGGCAAATTGGGTGTTGGCTTGTACCTATTGTAACAGGGGGGGTGAACGGAAAATTTGCACACTTACCGGCGCTGCCATTGCTGCAACGTCTGCACGATCGCAATGAATATTTAAATGATTTTGAGATTGCCCTACATGATCGAAAAATAATTATTGGTTTGATTCCATTCCATAATTGCCCAACAGCTCTTGTACTCGTTCCCAAGCTGGAGCTTGGGAACCAGAAGATTTTCTTTATGTGTCTATAGTGCTATTCAAATAGAGACACAATAGTCTTGGCAGTGTTGGTCATTCTATACCCCTACGGTAACACTAATGATATTGCTCCATAGGCCAACGGGTTGATCATCCAGGTGGTAAATCGCTTTATATTTCCAAAGTGCGCCACTTCCTCCGGCGGGTAAGGGCGTTAAGTCGGTTACATTGGGTTTTGTATTAACGGAAAGTAATACAAAATTGTTGTCATTGGTTCTATCTACCCAGATTTCCACTGCGCTGGCTTTACCTTTGTTCCAGACAATAACAGGGTGCCCCGCCTGCAAATAGCTGCTTAAAACAGGCTGCCAGGTACTGGAGTCGATTTTTTGTTCTCCACCTATCAGCCACAATTCATAGCCAATGGTGCTGGTGTAGTTTTTGTACTCGTTCCCAAGCTCCAGCTTGGGAATGCAGACATGGAAGCTCCAGCTTCCAGTGTCGCGAAGCTGGAGCTTGAGAACCAGAAGAACGGCGTGGCTAATCTGGTGTTGGCCTGTACTGATTGCAATAGGGGCGTGAACGGAAAATTGTCTTGTAACATAGCTATTGTTGTTCATACCATTCATATTCTAGGGGTAGTTGCATAACAATAGTTGCTTTAAGTTACTTTATTTATTTTATTGTATATAATAACAAGCAACAACACCCTCCAAGCGACTCAAAGCAGTTTTCTGTTATGAAGCTCAAACCGGAGGGTTTATTTTTTCTAGCGTCTCATGACTGTATACGACAAAACGCCACTATCTGTTTCAGAGCAATCTCAATTATTATTAGATAGAGGGCTTATTTGTACAGACAAAGCCCGTCTTGAAAGATACCTCACGTCAATTGGCTACTATCATTGGGTTTTGTATTAACGGAAAGTAATACAAAATTGTTGTCATTGGTTCTATCTACCCAGATTTCTACTGCGCTGACTTTACCTTTGTTCCAGACAATAATATGGTGCCCCGCCTGCAAATAGCTGCTTAAAACAGGCTGCCAGGTAATCCAGTTAAACGTTTCTGTTGTCCTGGATATGCAGACACTAGAAATTAACTAAATTGAGATTTTTGGTCGTCAGCTCACGCAAATATTGCAGACGTTGGTTGGTAGTAGCCATCAGGCAGCTTATGGCCGATCTGGGGCCGCCAAGTTTGATGCCTTGTGTTTCAACATTAGACAAAACAATACGGATTGTCTAATGTTCAAAATCACAAAATATACGGTCTATTTTCGATCTGTTGGCGAGGGTGAAAGGTAACGTTTACCTCAACATCCTCATCGAGTTTGCCCAGAATCAAAATCATGCGATCAAGTGTAAATCGGCGAAGTTGTGCGTTGCGAATTCGTGAAAATTCGGAATGAGCAACCCCGGTTTTCTTTTCGGCATCGCGTGTTGATAGTTTGCGATCATCAAGAATATTGATGATTTCTGCCGCAATAATGGCACGGGCTTGCTCTAGCCCTGCATTTGGACGGTCAAAATCGCGGTAAACATTACCGCTTCCTCGCACCAGTTCTAAGTCGTCGTTTTTCATTTTAAAGCCTCCTTTAATCTTTTGAGCCGATCATGAATAATATCAACTTCCCGTTGAGGGGTTTTAATACCTGACTTTGATTTTTTCTGAAAAGCATGGATAACCCAAATATCTGTGTCGATCTTAACGGCGTACAGAGTTCGGAAAGCATCGCCCCGATACTTGAGTGCAATCTCAAACACACCACCATCAATACCCTTGAACGGTTTAGCCCTGTCAGATTTATCACCTTCAGCGGCAATCGTGAGCGCGTCAAACATATCGCCTTGTACGTCTTCTGGAAATTCCTCGAAGTCCTTACGAGCCGCCTTTATCCATGAAATTTGTCTGGTGTTTCTCATACGCTTTATGTTGACAAATATGACACCAGATTGCAAGCGAAAATTTTAACGGTTAAAAAATGAATTGCGGCATTAGCCACCCGCGCTCCGTTAATTTAACATAAACCCCGTTATTTGAAACAACTTGGGTGGTTGATGAAATGCCGCTCTCAGGTTTATTGCTGTCGTTACTTGAACTTAAATGGCGAGCAGGTTTAGGCCGTGAGCTGACATGATCGAAAAATAATTATTGGCTTGATTCCATTCCATAATTGCCCAACAGCTCTTGTACTCGTTCCCAAGCTCCAGCTTCACTGCCATTAAGTTAAGCATTGTAGGAGCGGGCCATGCCCGCGATGAAGACGCTAAAGATAAGCATTGCAGCCAAAATATCGCGGGCATGGCCCGCTCCTATCGGTGTTATTGTACTTAACTTAATGGCAGTGAAGCTCCAGCTTGGGAATGCAGACCTGGAAGCTCCAGCTTCCAGTCTTGCGAAGCTGGAGCTTCGGCTTCGCGGTTCCCAAGCTGGAGCTTGGGAACCAGAAGAAATTGCTTTATGTGTCTATAGTGCTATTCAAATAGAGACACAATAGTCTTGGCAGTGTTGGTCATTCTATACCGACCCCTACGGTAACACTAATGATATTGCTCCATAGGCCAACGGGTTGATCATTCAGGTGGTAAATCGCTTTATATTTCCAAAGTGCGCCACTTCCTCAGGCGGGCGGGTAAGGGCGTTAAGTCGGTTACATTGGGTTTTGTATTAACGGAAAGTAATACAAAGTTGTTGTCATTGGTTCTATCTACCCAGATTTCCACTGCGCTGGCTTTACCTTGTACTCGTTCCCAAGCTTCAGCTTGGGAACCAGAAGACCGATTAACGGCGTGGCTAATCTGGTGTTGGCCTGTACCGATTGTAACAGGGGCGTGAACGGAAAATTTGCCAACTTACCTTCCTTGCCATCGCTGGAGCGTCTGTATGAGCGCAATGAATATTTAATCACCAGTCATCACCCGCTCAGGGAAACGTTAATCGTACAAACGGGGTGTTCTACCGAGAAACGCCAACAGTTTTTGCAGGATGCTTATAATTGTTCAATCACCCATTACGGTTTCAATCAAAAATGGCAACCACCACAGCAAGGGATTGCTATTTTTTAAGTGGAAAATGATGGCAGGCTGATAAATTTGCTTGATTGACAATTTAATCTTCCAGATTGTTTGTACAATCATCAAGATTGACGGTTTAATCTTCCTGATTGTTTATACAATCATCAAGATTGTAAGTTTAATCTTCCTGATTGTTTGTACAATCATCAAGATTATAGGTTTAATCTTCCTGATCGTTTATACAATCATCAAGATTATAGGTTTAATCTTCCTGATTGTTTGTACAATCATCAAAATTATAGGTTTAATCTTCCTGATTGTTTGTAGAATCATCAATATTGTAGCTTTAATCTTCCTGATCGTTTATACAATCATCAAGATTATAGCTTTAATCTTCCTGATTGTTTGTACAATCGTCAAGATTATAGCTTTAATCTTCCTGATTGTTTGTACAATCGTCAAGATTTTTTGAGGGTAAATAAGTTACCCCTGTTTAACCTTGGTTGTCGATGAATCTCGTTGAAATCTATTGCATAACAACAGGCAATAAAAAACCCGCTAAGCCTTACGACTTGCGGGTTTTTATATTTCTTTGCACATCTCGAAACCTTAATTTGGTACCGAGGGCCGGAATCGAACCGGCACGAAGTCACCCTCACCGGATTTTGAATCCGGCGCGTCTACCAGTTCCGCCACCCCGGCAAAGAAAGGACATTATAAAGACACTTGTTAAAAAAAGCCAGTTTATTTTTAAGGTGAATTCATTGGCTTAACCTGATACTATCACCGGCTATGAAAAAAAGTGATTTTAACTACCTGTTACCCGATGCGTTAATTGCGCAAAAACCCTTGGCAGAACGCGATGCCAGCCGCTTGTTGTGTATGGAACGAGATACCGGTGAAATAGTCGATCGGCTATTTACCGATTTTATTGATTTAATACACGAGCAAGATTTGCTGGTATTTAATAATACCAAGGTAATTCCCGCTCGACTGTATGGCACCAAACAAAGCGGTGGTAAAGTCGAGATTCTGATTGAACGTATTGTTGATGATCATCATGCCATTGCTCATGTTAAAGCCAGTAAATCATCAAAGCCGGGGACCTTGATCAAGCTGGATCAAGGCTATCACTGTGTCGTGCAGGGCAGGGCGGATGATTTGTTTGAGTTGGAGTTTGCCGATGTGAACTTACTCTGGCTGTTGGAGCAAATCGGTCATATTCCGTTGCCGCCTTATATTACCCGTGAAGATGATGAATCTGATTTTACACGTTATCAGACGGTGTTTGCCAAAGAACTAGGCGCTGTGGCCGCACCGACAGCCGGTTTGCATTTTGATCTGGCGATGATGGATAAAATTAAAGCCAAAGGCACACAAACGGCTTTTGTGACCTTGCATGTGGGTAGCGGCACCTTTCAGCCGGTGCGGGTGGAAGATTTATCCGAACACTTGATGCACAAAGAATATTTTGCCGTATCCCAAGCCACTGTGGATGCGGTACGACAAACCCGAGAAAGAGGCGGACGGGTTATTGCCATTGGTACAACGGCAGTCAGGGCATTGGAATCCGCCTCTAAAGCTGGTCAGCTTGAAGCCGGTTTCGGTGATACGGATTTGTTTATTACCCCCGGTTATCAATTTAAGTCAGTCGATGCCATGCTGACCAATTTCCATCTTCCCGAGTCTACCTTGTTGATGCTGGTTTCAGCGTTTGCAGGTTACCATCCGATTATGAACGCCTACAGTCATGCGATTAATGAATCTTACCGATTTTTTAGTTATGGCGATGCGATGTTTTTGAGTCATTGAAATAGTGAGGTGGCTTAGGCTTGGGCGGCTATTTTAGCTAAAAGCTGCTCATAGTTCGCTTTTACTTGTTTTGTCTCGGGATGATCTTTGCCTAGGAGGCTGTCCGACAACAGGTCAAAGCTACAAACAATTCTACTGCCCTCTGGAAAATTTTAAATTTCCAGAGGAGTCTGCTTTAAAAATAACGCACAAGCTATGTTGCTAATGGGTTATTCATTCCTTTTTACGGGTTTATTTCATGATTCTTGCCCTTCTTTATGCAATTACCGCTAAATGACTGAATTCTGGACGGTCTACTCTCCCGTAAAAACGGCTTTGACACAATTTTGATATTGTGTGTGGCACAAAGCAGAGAAAACTCCTCCCCACTCCTCGTCCGATAAAGCAATAATCGCTTGCGCGTATTATTGCGGGGCGGTCCTTTTGGCCTAAAAGTCAAGGTCTTAAACCAGTAAGAAGAATTGATAATTTATCGATTTCTAACACATACGTTAATTCTTTTAAGCTATAATTTAATCTCACAATACTTATAATTTTAGGAATAATTTATGAAATATAAAAATTTATCTGTCATTCTTGCTGTTGCAAGCCTTGGTTTTCCAGTCATTAATGGCGTTGCGCATGCTGAAAAAGTCGGCACCTTATCAACAGCTCCCGCAACAGAGACTGCGGCGGCTGCAGCTTCTAACGGCAACGAACTCGACATGTTTCGTTTCGCGCTGGAAATGGATAAAGAGGACTTTGTCAAGAAGTCGTTGGCGTTAGATCCGGTGCAAGAGAAGAAGTTTTTGAATGTATATTATGTTTTTAACGCTAAATTGAAGGGGTTAAATGACAAGCGTTTAGCGATCATTGCGGACTATTTGAGTAATGTTGATAAATTGACAGACGCTAAGGCTGGCGAACTTGCAAAACGTACGATTGAGTTTCGCAAACAGCGCATCGCACTTGACGCAAAATACTACAATGCGGTAGCAAAAGCGACCACGAAAACAATTGCTGCGCGTGCTCTGCAAGTTGAAAGCTTTTTACAAGGTGCGGGCGATGTCATTATAGGCTCTAAACTTCCTTTGATGCCAAAATAGTCAGTTCGGCAGGATGAAGGGAGTTTAGCGAACTTCATCCTGCGCACTATACACAAAAGCCCTTTATGCCTTAATCTTCTTATGGGTTTTTTTTTACCAAAAAACCGTAAAGCCTTTTCCTTCAGGTGCATAGGTATCTACACAACTTTTTCGCATAATAAAAACAATGAGTTGAAAACCATCAAGCTCCCTCTCCTGTTGGAGAGGATTGGGGTGAGGAGAATAAAATCAAGCAGTTATAGAGCCATGTAGAAGTAAAGCGACATTCGACCACCCTCACCCCAGCCCTCTCCCGGAGGGAGAGGGAGCTTTATGTTGCTTTACTTCTAAGCCACTCTATATATTCCCCTCATCCCAACCTGGAACCCTCGCTTCGCTCTCCCTTTGGAGAAGGAGCTGTAGGACTTGTGTAGATACCTATGCCTTTAGGGCGGGGAGGATGTCAACTTGAGACCTTTTTAGTCCGCACACAACGTTAATATGCTGAAATTTATCAAATGGTTATTACTGGTATTGTTATTGACAGGCACCACTGGTTGGGCGGTGTTGGCGATTTATTTCGGTGATTCCCATAGCAGCCCCCTACAGACGGCGATAGCGGCGGCTTATGCTGTGTTTGGCCTGGTGACGGTGGTTGGTTTAGGCTTTGCACGTTGGCGCAAACGTTTGTTGGTCGCTTATTCAATGCTGTTTATTGGGGTTGTGAGCGTTTGGTGGTTTGCGGTGAGTCCTTCCAATGATCGGCAATGGCAACCTGATCTGGCCACACTGCCTTACGCTACCATCGAGGGTGATTGGGTAACGCTGCATAATATCCGTAATGTTGATTATCGCAGCGAATTTGATTTTTCACCGGCCTATTACACCAAAACCTACGATTTAAACAAGCTTGAAGGGGGGGATCTGTTTGCTGTTTATTGGATGGGGCCCGCCATTGCGCATACGATTGTCAGTTTTAATTTTGGTGATAAGGATTATCTGGCCGTTTCCATAGAAGCCCGTAAAGAGTTGAATGAAGGCTATTCCACGATCAAGGGCTTTTTCCGGCAGTACGAATTGACCTACATCGTGGCCGATGAGCGTGATGTCATTCGCTTGCGCACCAACTACCGCAAAGATCCTCCGGAAGAGGTTTATCTCTACCGAATTCAAGGGCGTAAAGACAATGCGCGTCGCCTGTTTCTTGAATATATAAGAAAGATCAATGAGCTGCACGATAAACCGGCATTTTATAATACCTTGCTGGACAATTGCACCACGGCCATCTGGTTTAATACGCGGATTAATCCAGAACATTTGCCGTTTTCGTGGAAAATTCTGTTAAGTGGCTATGTGCCCGAGTACCTCTATCAATCCAAGGTATTGGCAAATGACATGCCATTTGATCAGTTACAGCGTCAATCCCATATCAATCCAGAGGCTCAGGCCGCCGATCAGTCACCTGATTTTTCCCAACGTATTCGGCGGGGGCTTGAGAAACCTTTGTTACAGTGATGGTTAGCGGCTGTTGAATATCAGGCTACCACAAAAAGCGGGACAGATAAAAAAAACCGGCCTGTTGATTTCGGGAGCGCTGAGCCCCAGCTCGGCATAGTCACCCATAGTCAGTAATCGGTTTGACTATCCCGTGCCGAGCCGGAACTCGGCGTTCTCAGAAAGTTATTTGTCCCGGCTTAGTGGGTAGCCAAAATCCTGAAACCGGCGAATGGGAGTAATTTTTGTGGCAGTTTTCTAGTCTTTAGCGGGTGTTTAAGCGACCCGCAATTCTTCGTGTAGTATCTTGCGCAATGTCTCAACTGTCAGCGGAGCAGACTCAGGGCATAGGCTATTGCGCAATGTTTCATTGATAAGCGTCTGATAACCCTTTCCGCTTTGTGCCGCACGCTCACGGAATCCAGCAAGCACATCATCATCAAGAAAAATGGTAATGCGGGTTTTTCCGTTGGAATCAACCACTGCACCACGCACACCTTTTGAAAAATCATATTCATCTTTCATGTCCTAGCCCTCATAAGTACGTCTTTCGTGAGGTTCGGCATGTCGCGCAGAAATAATGCGGATATCATTCTCACCTCGATAATGATAAGTAACAACCAACAAATAACCAAAATGGTTAATTCCAAGTGTTACAAATCGCTCTTCATTATGATCACAATCTTCAATAGTAATGGCGTTTTCATCATACAAAACCCCTTCTGCATCGCTTAGATCAATTTTATGTTTTTTCTTATTAAGTTTGTTTTTTACAGTGTCATAAGT
>Ga0194056_10002235_pt1 | contig 10279 bp, 9 predicted proteins | sample SepL4413m_MetaG_FD_155458 | JGI IMG/M metagenome (GOLD analysis project Ga0194056, IMG submission 155458) | Anoxic zone freshwater microbial communities from boreal shield lake in IISD Experimental Lakes Area, Ontario, Canada - Sep2016-L442-13m | ecosystem: Environmental > Aquatic > Freshwater >...
ATTAAACGACAAATTCAGGGTGATTAAACGACAAATTCAGGGTGATTAAACGACAAATTCAGGGTTTATAAAACGACAAATTCAGGGTATTAAACTACTTTATAAACGCTGTAGTTAAATGCTCAAATCGGGTTGTCTGTGCGCTTAGTCACGGTTAAACCACACCACACTCTATCAATGCCTTTGGATGCTCAAATCGGGGAGCCTGTGCGCTTAGGCGTGACTTATCACACACAGACTATCATCGCTTTTGATCTTGTTTTTTTGGTTATACACAGGCGTTTTGGTCGTGTGCGCCTTTTATATAATCTTTTAAAAGCTTTTAAAAGACTTTTAGGCGGTCTGTAGGGCTTGGTATCCGTGGCCTATAGAGTCCATTAAGGGACAAATTTACGGTCATTAAGGGACAAATTTACGGTCATTAAGGGACAAATTTACGGTCAATGTAGGGACAAATTTACGTTATTAATTGTCTGTGCGCTTAGTCACGGTTAAACCACACAGCACTCTGTCAATGCTCTTGGATGCTCAAATCGGGTTGTCTGTGCGCTTAGGCGTGTTTTTGTCTGTTTCTTATGTTTCTTCTTGTTTCTAAGGCCGAATTCCGTTTTAAAATCATAAACTTATAGACCTTAAAAGAAAGTTTAGGTGGTTAAAAAGAAAGTTTAGGTGGTACTAAAAGAAAGTTTAGGTGGTTAAATAGAAATATAGTATATTATTTCTTTTTTAACCAAATGGATTTTTATGGGTTTTTTAGAAAGCAATCTGGCTCGCATCAAAGCTAATATTGAAAAACGTACTTTGAACAAAAACACGCTGGCAAATGCAGATCCTAATCATGATCTAGTTGATAACACAATCACAAAGAGCCACGCACTAAGTCGCGCTTATTACCGTTTTGGCCTAGTCGAGAAACGGTGCATGGAAGCATTGGTTAGCAAATTAAATCCTATGCGAAGCGATAACATACAAGAAATTGAGCTTAAGGCATCTGATTATGCCAAAACATTCATAGTCAGTGAAAAACACGCTTATAAGCACATAGAAAGCGCCGTCAATACTTTGTTGAAAAGGATCATTATCATCAACGAAGATGCTGGGAAGGTTCGCAAAATTCCATTAACAGCCGAAGCCGTTTATGAAGAAAAAGCTGGCAGGATAACGGTTGTGTTTAACCCATTTATTGTTCCCCACTTAATTGGATTGCGTGGAAAGTTTTCGAGTTATCCGCTTGTTGAAGCGGTAAACTTTAGCAGTTCATATACTTGGCGTTTTTATGAATTACTGATCTCTTGGGCGCAAAACAAAAAAGACACGGACGGTATTCTGGCTGGATGGTTTACGCCTTCTGTTGAAGAATTGCGAAAAATGCTCGGTGTACCAGAGTCCTACACATGGAATATGTTTGAACGCACAGCTTTAAATGTTGCTAAATCTGAGCTGCTTGAAAAAAATAATATCCAAGTAAATATTACTCGTCAAAAAACTGGCCGCAAAATCACACACTTGAAAATTGAATTCATCGAACTACATTCGTAAATATTCAATTATAACAATAAAAATTATATATTTATGTATTTGTAATATATTGTATGATACATATTACAATTTGTAGTATAATACATATTACAACATACTACAAATAATACAGGGGAATTACAATGGCTATTACAAAAAATGACATTCACACGGCGGCGGACAAAATCACAAGCGAAGGCGGTAGCCCGACATTGGCGGCAATCAGAAAAGCAGTGGGCGGTGGTTCCTTCACGACTATATCCGAAGCAATGAAAGAGTGGAAAGAGGAACATCAGGCACAGACAACAGCCGCGCCACTACGCGAAGCGGCTCCGGCATCAATCAGTGACCGCCTCGCTGTGTTTGGTTCTGAAATTTGGGCGGTTGCGCTGGATCTGGCAAACACTAGGCTTCAATCTGAGCGTGAAGCCCTGGAGTTGGTAAGGCAAGAACTTGAAGAAACACAGGCCGAGGCCATTGACCTTGCGGATCAATTAAGCGTGGAAATTGAACAGGCGCAAGTCACCATTCAGCAACAGCAAGCGGCATTAACCAAGCAAGCAGAAGAAACCGCCAAAACTAATACAAACCTTGAAAGTGAAAAAGCGGCCAGACAAACAGCCGAACATAAATGCGAATTAACTAACGCGGCTATGGTAGAAGTTAAGAGCCAGATAAAGGAATTAAAGGCCGACATAAAAAAAATAGGATCTGAATTATCAAAGTCATCAAAAGATTTAGCAATTTCTGAAACTAAACTATCAAACGCCTTGGGCATCATATCTGAAAGAGACGCGCTTATTATCGAACTAAAAACCCAACTTGAAATAATGAACGATAAAAATAAACAGGAGCCGGCTGTATGAGCGATATAAAAACCTGTAAAAACTGTGGTCGTGATTATAAAAAAATTGATAGCTCAATTTATCAGCTATGCGATAAATGTAAAACAGAGTTGGCTGCGACAATGCCTGGTAATAAATTACCGACTGAACAGGAATTAACCGACGCGCTAATCACTAGCAATTTATTTAAATAGACTGCCCTTGATCCGCACGCAGGAATTTTTGTCATCCCAGCGGGTGACAAAAATTCCGTAGTAAGTACGTACGGGTTTATTCAACGCCTGAAAAACCTACCAAAAAACTATATTATTGCACCCTTGAAAAGGTGGAATAATATGGCAACGAGGCTTTTAGCGATAGCGTTCTCGTTGTGCTTTTGACCTTATCAAATGCCAGAATACCGCACGCAAAAAATGACATTTTCCGGCATCTTTCAGCAATTTATTACTAAAGGTATTTTTTATTCACTTGGTTATATTCCATTGGTTATAAATCCGGTTTAATCAATCCAGGACCCAAGCCAGTGATTTTTTAATAAGCCAATCAGGTTTGCGTTCCAGCCAGTCAGACATAACGCCCTGTTTTTCGATGGTCACTAATTGATCCAGTACGGCGTTTAAAAATTCAAGCGTCATTTTCGGCGGCATGGTTGCGATACGAATAACCCGCAAAATTTTATTTTCGTCTATGCCATGGATCTCAAAAGAAAATCGCTGTTCCGGACTGTTAATGTTTGGCAAAATTCGATTATCAGGTGGTAACATCCGCACGTTATACGGAACAGAAAAGGTGATTTCTGGTTTATTATCTCCGAAAAATTGGAAAAATAGCATCATTGCGCCGCGTTCATACATCAACCCTCCCACAATCATTCCCGATTGAATAGCCGCTTGTTCTATGTCACTCATGCCTGGTAAAACAATCTGTAAAAAATTGCCCGGTCTAATTAGGAATTTAGCCACGGCCCCCTCATTTTCAGTTACCGGAATCGGGTAAAATTTCCCGCGAGTTAAAGTTATTTTGTCCATAGTCATTCCCTAAAAATAGGTTTTAGGCACAAAAAACCCGCATTACTGCGGGGTTAAAGTGAAAAATCCGATTTTTTTAGGATCAAGCGAAAAATCGGCAAACGCCTATTATTGATGTCGGATGCACGAACACCAATAAATTCTGTTACGCCTCGCCTTTATCGCCGGTACTACTTTTGACCATGCCCAATCGGCTAAGAGCTTTTGCGGCACAATCCAACCGGACTTTCATATTAAGCGCGTCAGTATTGAAACTTTGGTCGGTATCAAAACTGATTCCGTTGACATCCAAATGACCCACTTCAACGGTTTCAACGCCAGCGGCCAGTAGATACCAGGCGGTTGCGCTTTCGATTCTGGGTTCAACGATCAATGATATTTTACTAAAGTCTGAGTTGGGTATCGCCAGACTATTAGCTATTGGGTTATTGAGTTTGGCTAATAATTCCAGCGCGGCCATTTCTTGATCCACTCCAACGATTAACCATCTTGGCTTTAAGCCTAAATAACCGAAGCCGCCAATGTCTTTTGCTTTCCTAAGAATCGCAACCGCTGCGGCCAGTCCAGGTTCGGCCAGTACGTCGTCGATGTGGTTGCCGCGTGTATCTGCAAACAGTTCAAAACCATCGGCCATTAAATGTGATTCAGTCAGGATGGAGTAAACCAAATCGCTTTCTTTGCGCGTAGCAGCGGCTCCCATCCTGAACGGCATATCGGTCAAGCTTTGCAGGTCGTCATTTAAAAGCATTTGTCGGCTAAATGATATTGCCCGTTGATAGGTCTCGATCTTGTAACTTTCCTTCAAATCATTCAGTCCGCTATATTTAACCTCGGACAATTCCGGCGTTAACAACAAACTTTCAAAACTGGATAATGCCAGCCGATTCTGTAATTTAAAATCTGAAACTTCTCGAAAACTGCACCATTCACCGTGGGTGGTTTGCGCTTCCATGAATCCGGCAATCATGCTTTTGTTAGCTAAATTGCTTAACAGGTCTGGCAGGTCAGAGTTGCTCATCGCACGTTTTAAAATGCCGCTTGGTGAATCATTATAAAAATTATCGCCACGATCCCGTAACAAGATTTTGCTGATTTCGATGATTGATGTGTTTCTAAAATCGCGTGCCGCTGGATGTGGTTTTTCGACGCTTATGCCGGAACGCATCAACAGCCCGTCAAGCATTGCGGTTTTTATGTCCTCGCTAGAGCCGCCTCGACCGTAGGAAAAAGAGACATCGCCGCGTGAGGTTTCGGCATCGACTTGTTTACCCCATTTTTCAACGATGGTGTTTTTAGCGTCTATTAAACTGATACCGCGCTCGATCAAATCATTAACCATGCTTTCTTCTACCCGCGCTATTTTGGCAAAGTTTCTGATACCGGCTATCCGGTCGCGTTCCTGCTTGGTTATTTCGGCTGTGTTGATTTCGGTTTTTTTATCTTCTGTTGTTGACATGGTTTTACTCCTGAAAAATCCTGCGTTTTGATCCGCCGGAACACTGACAATTGAGACCTCGAACGGCATCCAGCGGTTAACGGTGGTAGCTGTTTCGCTTTCGCTGTAATCCAGCCATTTATAACCCACGGATAAATTTCGGATGATTCCGCTTTGCACATCAGCAAATAATTGCTGGGCTTCAGGACTTTCACCAAACCGGATTGACGCGGTTAATCGACTACCCTGAATTTGCGGATTTTCAGCGACGGCAAGATTTAATTTTGATGGATCATGACTGAGAATAACGGGCAATGGAAAGCGGCTCATATCGATGGAGCCTTGCCTGTGTACTAACACTTCTGAATAGCCGCCGCGTTCAATAGGCGCATCAGTGCTTAATGTTGCTGGTACTGTGAAAGCCTTGTTATCGGCTTGGGAACGGATAAAGGTCGCGTTTAAAACATTCTGTTTGTCCATAATTTTTGGCCTATTAATTTACGTTTTCCTAATGATTCTCGTTTTTTTGTTGAATGAAAAGAGGGGCTTTTAGTCACCTTGGACTTTCCTGCAAAATTTTTAGAATCCTGTGACGTGCCGGAATGTTTACTTTCAGCGATCTTAAATAGCCGAACAATGCGCGTTCTTCGGGTGGCAGTATCGGATAGCGTTTGTTTCTGGTTTCGATCCAAACAGCTTTACTCCAGGGCGTGCCGTCATACATCAGCGCAATATTTTTAATACAGTCGTTTCGGCGTTTGAGCAGGTCGCGTGTAGCAGGTGATGATAGTCCAGGCCGCCGTAACCCTAACGCACCGCATAACGTTTTAGAGTCGCCGCTGTAAAACAGGTCGATTCCATAAATCAGCCAGTTTGCCAATTCATCAGGTATAACCACGCCAGCGGCCAGCAAGGTTTTTAGTCTGAGCAAATCGTCATCCATTTTTTTCACCATTCAGGTGATCAGGGTTCACAGGGGCGGGGAGCGGAGAATTTGTTAAATTGTCCGATCCATCAAGGGCGGCGGTATTGTCAGGCGGGGGCGGGGAGATTTCCGCCAGGTATTCACCAGAAACGATCCGGTTAATTTGATCTAACATCGATGTATTCATCCAATCAAAATCAATACAATCCGGTTTCCTGAATTGAAAATCGCCTATATCCGGTGGATTTTGCCGGTCAATGATCCGGTGGAACTTGTCCCATACGGACATCAACGCCAGCATATAATTTTCCACGTCACGGCGGTCATCAGCATTAACAAAAGAGGTTTCCACTCGTGAACGTATCGTTTCCGTTATAGCCTCCTGCCACACACTCCACAACAGTCGTATAATTTCCCGCCTTACTTTTGGGTTTTTCAAACCGACAGGTTGTTTTTTATCCGCCTTTCTTTGAGCCTGTGAAATAGCCTGGTTCTGTTTTTTCTCGAGCATATAAATCCCATGATCCAAGTCAAACAAGCCATCAATCCCTCCTATCTGAATGTCGAATTTTCGGAACGCTTGGGAAACAGCCGATCTTGATATGCCTAATTCCCGCGCTAAATCTGATTGCCTGCCCATGCGTGCCATAAAATTTCCCGCCCTGAATTTTTCAAAAATTTCACTTTTTTTGGTGATTTTGCGATTTTTTGAACTTCGTTAAGTATGTCGTTAATTGAAAAGTTAAAAATTTAGTATGCTGATTTTTCACTACCTACCTTAAAAAAGGGCGCTTTCTTACCCTCTCTAGTAAGCTCTAGGAAGTACCTTTCTCTTATAAATCAACGACTTACAGTTTTTAATCTGGTTGCTTGTCCGTGCAACACTCGCAGATGTACCGCCCTATCAAATTAGGAACTTGAATGGCCTTACCGCGTCCTTTACGGCGGTTAAATGGCCTGGAACAGATAAAGCAGACCTTCATTTTTTGCCTGCTTGCTATGACTTGCGCCATGTTTTTCCCTAATACCCTGTTCTTACATTGCGATTGAAATGCCATTTTTGTTCCAAATTGAATGATTTTTGCCTGCTATCTATGACTGCTATGACCTATTTTTAAATACTAAACCCTTATTATTGCTGGCTTGGTCATAGCAGTCATATCAGTCATAGATATATATAAATTGCATGTATGTATAGCCGCTCTCTCATGTTTGCATACCCGTACAGGCACACACGCACAGGTACGCACATGAAACAATTTAGACCCCTATCCCGCTATGACTGCTATGACTAGGCCAGTAAATACGCGGGTTTATGTCTGTTTTGGATCTATGACCAAACCATAACGATCTATGACTAAATCATAAAAATACTTGCCCGTCCTCATGGTCTGCCCAAACGCTTACCGGTATCGAAAACTTTTTTGAGAAAATAGCGCGTGCGTTCTCTATTGTCGGGATTTTATAAAACATTTTTCGGTTTGGATTTTCTAAACTTGGTCTGGAGGTCTTAAATCCCCACTCGCAAAGCGAACGGCCAATAACAACAGGGTGCTCGGGGTGTGTGATTCGATAATCTAAACACCATTGCAAATAGGTTTTTTGTACGTCTTCAGTGGGTAAAATTAACGGCCAGTCAAAACTTCCAGGGATAACAACTTTTTGCCCTTGAACGTCCATTGTTGACTCCTCTTTTTTGGTAAAATAGCCGCGTTCCAGCATATCAAACCACCATTGGATGACAGACCCACCCGACCTGATTTTTAACTCCCAGCCGCATTCCTGTAAAGTTTGAGGTATATCGCGCGGATGCCAATTGCTAATATCCCAGTTCAAAAAATACGCCATTAACGCCTCGACCCCGCCCGATTTCAACTCATCTCGAATGGCCTTAAAATACTCGTAATCGCTTTTTTTTGAATCCGACACATCCGTGACCAAATAGCGACGATCTTCCGGGCCGCGCGGAACTGCCCAATTTTCATTGGTTGCGAAAATCATCCGCCGGAAACTTTTAACCATCGTCAAATCACGACCTTTAAACTCAATAGGCTGAAATTCATCCGTTATCATGGATTTTAAAACGCCCTGCGCGGATTTATCGCCACCCCAAACGCTCTCGTTGCAAAAAATCAACAGTGCTTTGCTCAAATGCCCTGAAAACCGACCTGTTACCTGGTTAAGCGATGACAACATTAAAAAATGCTCACGTCCGACAATATCTCTAAGCGGATCAACAAACGTATTTTTTCCGATCCCTTCAGATCCACGAAAAACTAGCGCTGTTTCCGGCAATTCTTGAGGCCGCTGGACTAAATGAGCGCACCAAAAAATGATGTAGTTATATAAATCCTGATTTCCCGAACAGATAATATCCAGAACAAACTCAAGATATTTTTTGCAACAACCAACTTTCGGTTGAACCCCCCAACCCGTCCATAAATTCAGATAGCCTGGAATATTTTCGCCAGGCAAAAAAACAAGTCCGTCAAACTCTCTACGCCGTGGATGATTAAACCAATACGCGCCTAATCCTATATCATCGCCTTTATGAAAAACCCGGCGATTACAAAACCGATTTTCAAAATCATTCCGTGTTGAAAACGTAAACAAACACTGCTTCATCACTGGATCAAATTCATTATTAAAAATCAGAGTTTTTCCAGCCATGTACACGACTGCATGATTTTTATTAATCTCATCTATCCAGCCGTCGTTATCACTGGAATCAATGCTAGCCGTGGTTTTATCACTATACGAATTAAACGAATTAACGACCTCTAAAAGTGAGGCTTTCGGCACACCCGCCTTTTTTGCGATCCTGGCTAACAGGTACTCGATCAAGGGTTTTAATAAGCCAGAATTGGAGACCTGCATAACCACATCAATTACCAACTCATCAATGCTGTCAGTCTCATCAATCAGTTTTTCCAGACTTTGCCGTGTGTGTCGACTCGGTTGCACGCTTTCAACACCTACCGGACTCGTTGGCACTAAACTGTTTAAACCTTCAAACGGCTGCAAATTACCGCGTATAAAAGCGGCTAAATCTTCACCTAATAACCCCTCAGCGATAGCGTCGGCAATGTCCCAACCGTGTTTTTTTTTGCCAGGCTTGGGAATTTTCACTATCCATACGCGGCACCCTAAACCCTGCACTATTCCAGCGATTTGAATAGCCGCTTTCATGCCTGGCTGTTTAAATTCAGGCAGTAACACCCCGCTTTTATCTGTTTGGGCATCGCAATCAGCCCAGATAATGACCTTTTTACCTGCCAGTGGTAGCCAATCCGCTTTACCAGCTGCGTTTGATCCACCCTGCCAAGTCAAACAAACCAGGTCTGGTAATTGTTCGTTTGCAGCATCGGCGCATTTTTCACCCTCAATAATCAAAACACTGGCATCCGGTTTGATTGCCAAACGATCCAGGCTGTATAAAGGACGTGGAATCTCGAAACCCTTCCAGCGCCATTCCTCTTTGTTGGTTTTTGAATTGCGACACCAGGTCAACGGTATCAACTCTTTACCGCCGTCCGAAGATTTGAACCGATAGAGATAACCGATAGGATTATTTTCAATGTCCCGATAACACCAGATTTTTTCAGGCAATCCACGCCAACGGTGCGCCTTTGGTGTCTCCGGTGCATTTTTAGGCGGTATTATTGCCACCCACGGCGTTTTTTCTTTTATTGGCTGTTGTGGCTTGGGTAATGGATTAACGAGGCTCACACTCAAAATTTTGGCCAATGCCTTTGCAGCCTCGCCATTTTTTAAATTGTTGAGATACGCGTATAGCGACACCGGATCACCGCCCTTGTCACCCGTTGCAAAATCTTCCCAAACGCCGGTCTTGATGTTTATCGAAAATGATTTTTTGCGGTTATCGGCTCGCGTAGGATTCAGGGCAACATACTCACAGCCGTTTTTTGAGCCGCCTGGTAGCCATTGATTAAGTAATGACTCAAGAGGCCAATTTAACGCCGCCTGATTAATTGAATCAAAATCGATTTTTTTTGAATTTTTCATTCAAATATACCGATTTTTTTATGCTTGGTTGTTCATGTCACAAATCAGTTTTTCAATGTCAGCAACGCGCCAGCCGTTTATTCTTAAACTTATTTTTACCGGTTTGGGATATAAACCGGATTCGATTCCATCCCGCCATGTTTTTGCGCTCACTGGGATTAATGCAGGGATATTCGACTTTTTGTCGCCTAATATTTGTTTGATCCGTAAAAATCCAGTATGTGGGAAGCCGTTTTCTGTACTCATATCGCGACCTATTTAGTAAAAATGAATGAGTCGCTATCAAATCATTTATTTTTCGCAAAAATAAGGCAAAATTTGGCAAAGCGTGAAATATATTTTAACCGCACTTAAAAACAGACCGTAGGCCATGAAATTAAACGACAAATTCAGGGTGATTAAACGACAAATTCAGGGTGATTAAACGACAAATTCAGGGTTTATAAAACGACAAATTCAGGGTATTAAACTACTTTATAAACGCTGTAGTTAAATGCTCAAA
>Ga0194056_10002241_pt1 | contig 10274 bp, 7 predicted proteins | sample SepL4413m_MetaG_FD_155458 | JGI IMG/M metagenome (GOLD analysis project Ga0194056, IMG submission 155458) | Anoxic zone freshwater microbial communities from boreal shield lake in IISD Experimental Lakes Area, Ontario, Canada - Sep2016-L442-13m | ecosystem: Environmental > Aquatic > Freshwater >...
CCTTAAATACAAATAATATTATCTTTTAGGAGCAATTTGCCTAATTATTTGTACTGTTAAAAATACCCACCATTACAACCGCAAAGGTTTGCATTAGTTTAATGTGTATTTCGGACGCATTAAAAAACCAAGTCTTTAACTTATCTTTGACGCATGGAAAATAAAGTTACAAAAATTGGTGTACTTACTTCCGGTGGCGATAGTCCTGGCATGAACGCATGTGTACGGGCAGTTGTACGTACGGGTATTTATCATGGATTAGAGGTTTTTGGTATAATGAGAGGCTATACAGGCATGGTGGAAGATGATATCTTTCAAATGGAAAGTAAAAGTGTAGCCAATATTATTCAAAGAGGCGGCACAATTTTAAAAACATCGCGCTGTAAAGAATTTTTTACTCCAGAAGGCAGGAAAATTGCTTACGAAAATTTAAAAAAACGAGGTATCAATGGGTTAGTGGTAATTGGCGGCGACGGTAGTTTTCGTGGTGCACAGATTTTCAGTAATGAATATGACATCCCCTGTATTGGCTTACCAGGAACCATTGATAAAGATATTGCTGGCACAGATTTTACGATAGGATTTGACACAGCAGTTAATACTGCTGTAGAAGCAATTGATAAGATTCGTGATACTGCAGATGCGCACGACCGTTTATTCATTATAGAAGTGATGGGTCGTGATGCTGGCTATATTGCCCTACACAGTGGCATTGCTACAGGTGCAGAAAACATTTTAATTCCGGAAAGAAAAACCATAATGACCGATATCATTCAAGCGTTAGAAGAAAAAGAACGCCGTCATAAACTGGTAAACTTAATCGTAGTAGCCGAAGGAGATGAATTTGGGGGAGCAAATGAAGTAGCAAAAGTTATACAAGAACGTTTACCTCAACAGGAAGTAAGGGTATGTATACTTGGTCATATTCAAAGAGGTGGCAGTCCAAGTTGTATGGACAGGCTTATTGCCAGCCGTATGGGTTATCATGCAGTGGAATGCTTGATTGAAGGAAGGCACAATGTTTTTGTGGGTATTGTAAATAACAAAATGCATTACACTCCATTAAACGAAGCCGTAAAGAAAAAGCAAAGAATAAGTGAAGAATGGATGAAAGTGGTTAAAATTTTATCTACATAACATCGCTTAAAAAAGCAAACCGTTTACTATCAATCAAGCATCATTAATTTATGAGTAAGAATTTAACACAATACCTGTACAAGCAAATGGATAAGCAGGCAGGTATTCAGCATTCGCAAAAAAGAACCAAAATCGTTGCAACTGTTGGCCCCGCATGCGATTCATACGATAAGCTACTTGCACTGGTAAAAGCCGGTGTAAATGTATTCCGTCTAAATTTTTCTCATGGCGATTATGCCGACAAATTAAAGATCATTGATTTTATTCGTGAAATAAATTTAAAGGAACCATTCAATATTGCCATACTAGGTGATTTGCAAGGGCCTAAACTACGAGTAGGTGAATTAGAGGGTGGACAATTGGAATTGAAAGACGGCAGCGAATTTATTTTTACTACCGAAAAAATAGTTGGTACACTGGAGAAAATTTATGTGTCCTATCCTAATCTTTCTAAAGATGTTAAACCTGGCGAGCGGATTTTTTTGGATGATGGAAAAATGGAAGTAAAAGTAAAAGAGATATTGAACGATAAAGAAGTAAAGATATCGGTAACCTTAGGTGGTACACTGTTGCCTAAAAAAGGGGTTAACCTTCCCGATTCGGCATTAACCATGCCTTCACTTACAGAAAAAGACAAGGCTGATCTTGATTTTATTATTGATAATAATTTAGATTGGGTGGCGTTGTCATTTGTAAGAAAAGCCATTGATATTATTGAACTTAAAAAGATTATTAAAAGCAAGGAAAGCAAAATAAAAGTAATTGCTAAAATTGAAATGCCAGAGGCATTAAAAAACATTAGGGATATTATTGTAGAAAGCGATGGTGTGATGGTAGCTCGTGGAGATTTGGGTGTGGAAGTTCCTGTAGAACAGGTACCCATCATTCAAAAAGAAATCATTCGTAAATGTATGCGCCGCGCCAAACCTGTAATTGTGGCTACCCAAATGATGGAAAGTATGATGGAACGTACTAAGCCTAATCGCAGCGAAGTAACTGATGTGGCTAATGCTGTACTGGAAGGCGCTGATGCGGTAATGCTGAGTGGCGAAACTGCAATGGGAGACTATCCAACCATGGTAGTGGAAATGATGAGCAAGATTATTTTAGAAGTAGAAAAATCGGTATACGAATATAACCGCGAAGATATTTTAACCCCTCAGCCTCACTCCCCCTCATTTTTAAGTGACGCTACCTGTTATACTGCTTGTAAACTAGCGCAAGATACACATGCAAGTGCGCTTATTGGTATGACGCAAAGTGGCTATACCGGCTTTATGCTCAGCAGTTATCGTCCTAAATCTCACCTGTTTATTTTTAGTAAAGAAAGAAGCTTGATTAATCAGCTAAGTTTAAGTTGGGGCGTAAGAGCCATTTATTATGCAGAAGAAGAAAGTTTAGATGATATTATTTTTGATCAAATTGAGATATTAAAGCATAGGGGCTTTATCTCAACAGGGGATGTGGTAGTAAATACTGGAAGTACTCCAATTGATTTGCATTTGCCTACCAACATTGTTAAAATTACTAAAGTGGAATAATATTTTTGTTTATTTTTTTTATTAATTCCAGCAGCAAATAACCATTGCTGCAATAATATTACCAGCTATAGCATATCCTGCATTAATTAAAAATAAACCAAAAGGTTTCTTTTCATAGAGGTAATTCACGCCAATGGTAGCTGCACTAAAACAACAACCCGTAAATAGGCCTAACTTCAAGCCACTCAACCATCCAAGTCCACGTATCCCCATCTTTTCAGCCAATATTGCAATGGCAATACTTTGCACAAGCATTAAAAAAATAGAGCCCCCAAATAACAACGCCATTCCTTTTTTTGCATCTGCTGCATTAACATCGATATTTAAATAGGCAATCCATTTTTTAACAAACAGTACCGGAGAGTACCATAATGCCCCTAACACAAAATAACCTAATGCGCCAACTATAATTGCTAGCCAGTTTAAATCATTAAATAAGTAACTCATAAATATAAATTTTTGGTGAATACGTTTTTTACTAAATCAAAATAGTAAACTATTTTACAAAATGCAAATGGTGAATGGTGAAATATTTTTCAACTAGTATGCCCCCAACTATTACTTCATGCCTTGCATATACCGCAACAAGCTTTTCTTAGCCGCATTTTTAATTTTATTTTGATAAAATCTATTCCAACCTAATAGCCATCCGCTAAAGCCTAATGCCTGAGCAGCCCAACGGTGTACACTAAAAGCATCGCTATGCTCTATAATTTTACCATTGGCAAATTTCATATTGGCCCTAATTGTATTCACTACTTTTCTTCCTGTTTTACTAAAAGTATAGGTAGCTACCCAATCGCAGGTACAGTAATCCTCATCTAAATGAATGATATTACCGTAGGTTAAAGAAAAATTCTGGGCAGTATGGCACAACAGTTCCCACATACTTTTTGCTTCATGGCCTTGCAATAACCCAAACACAGGGTCAAAAAAAACAATATCACTACTGTAACAACTATTCATCGTTTCAGCATCGAGTTTACTAAATGCTGTATAAAATTTATTAATCAGTTCCTCATTATTAGACATAGATAACCAATTTAGATTCCTTAAATTTAACACTCAAATAAGTATAAAATGAAAAAATATTTTTTCTTGCTTCTACTACTTTCTATTGCTGTAAACAATTTAAGTGCGCAAAACAAAGACTCTTTATGGGTACGTGACAATTATTATAAGATAGAAAAAATGCTTCCCATGAGGGATGGTATAAAATTATTTACTGCCTTTTACATTCCTAAAGATTCATCAGAAAAACATCCCATATTATTTAATCGTACCCCATATACCTGCTCGCCATATGGAGAGGATAAATTTAACTCGCGTTTATACGAAAGCTACTGGATAAATTATTTAAAAGAAGGTTATATCATAGCTATTCAGGATGTGCGTGGCCAATGGATGAGCGAAGGCACTTATGTTGATGTACGCCCTTTTAATCCAAATAAAAAAGGAAAAGAATTTGACGAAGCCAGCGATACCTATGATGCTATAGATTGGATGATTAATAACATACCTGGCAACAATAAACGTGTAGGTGTTTTTGGTATTTCCTATCCTGGATTTTACAGTACTATGGCTGCATTAAGCAATCATCCTGCATTAAAAGCGGTTAGTCCGCAAGCACCCGTTACCGATTGGTTTATTGGTGATGACTTTCACCACAATGGAGCATTAATGATTATGGATGGATTTAATTTTTATAGTGGATTTGGAATATCCAGACCCAAGCCTACCACAGTGGGTAAGCCAGGCTTTAAAATCCCGTCTCAGGATAATTATGATTTCTTTTTAAAAACTGGCGCATTGAAAAATTTTAGTAAGATTATGGGTGATAGCATTGCCTTTTGGAACGATTTGATGAACCACCCTAACTATGATGCATGGTGGCAATCGCGCAACCCAAGAAATTTTGTAACCAATGTAAAACCTGCCATGTTAGAAGTGGGTGGACTATTTGATGCAGAAGATTGTTTTGGCGCTTGGAACTTATATAAAGCTATTGAAGAAAAAAGCAAGAACACCGACAATAGATTGGTAATAGGACCATGGTTTCATGGCGGATGGGGAGGCAGAAGTAATGGAGATTATTTGGGCAATATCCGTTTTGGAAGTAAAACAAGTGAATTCTATCAGCAACATATTGAAATTCCCTTCTTTAATTTTTATTTAAAATTAAAAGGCACCGTTCATGATATAGCAGAAGCCAATATCTTTTTTAGCGGAGAAAATGAATGGAAAACATTCCAGCAATGGCCACCTATAAATGCCTCAAATAAAAATCTATTTGTAACCAATGATGGCGGGCTGTCTTTTGATAATGCTGCAACATCTAAGCAAGAATCTTTTAGTGAATACATTAGCGATCCTGCACACCCCGTTCCTTATACAGAAGATGTGCATTTAGGAAGAACAAGAGAATATATGACCGATGATCAAAGATTTGCAAGTAGAAGAACCGATGTGCTTACCTATAGCACTGCAATTTTAAATAATGACATCACCCTTGCAGGTCCTTTAGTTGCCGATTTGATGGTAAGCATCTCCACCACTGATGCAGATTTTGTAGTAAAATTGATTGATGTTTTTCCCGACGACTTTAAATATGATGAAGCCACATATGGAAAAGGGAATGGAAAAGATTATCCTATGGGTGGCTATCAAATGTTGGTACGTGGAGAAATTATGAGGGGCAAATTCCGTAACAGCTTTGAAACCCCTGAACCATTTGTGCCTGGAAAGATTACCGAGGTTAAATATTCTTTGCCCGACGTGGCCCATACTTTTAAAAAAGGCCATAAGCTCATGATACAAATTCAAAGCAGCTGGTTTCCTATTGCAGATCGCAATCCACAAAAATATACCGATATTTATCATTGTGATGATAGCGATTTTCAAAAATCAACGATTAAAATATTTCACGACGGCAGCAATCAAACTAAATTTATTTTACCCATATTAAATAATTAACAGCTTACCCGCTATAATTAAATTGTATTATGAAAAAGCTTGTATTACTACTTACAATTGCAACGGCCTTAACCACAAAGGCACAAAACAGTTTGAACATTTTACCCATGCCAACAGAAGTTTCCATTGGTAAAGGTGTTTGTACAGTAAAACAACCAATAGGGTTTATTCGTATCGATTTTGAAGAGGATGAAAATGAGAAGCAGAATAACGGGGAAACATCATTTAAAAATTTTTTAAAAAAGAATTATAGACTTACAAGATTTATTGATGGCGATAATCAAAGCTATGGCCTACCTACAGAAATTATGTATACAAAAATTGGCACTAAAAAGCCAGATGGGTATTATGAGCTTGAAGTAAAAGGAAATAAAATTTTTATTAGAGGAACCGCACTTGGAAAACTTTATGCTTATGAAACATTGAAGCAAATGATTACGGTTAATGTAAAAAATGAAGTAACTATTCCCAATTGCAAAATTAAAGATAACCCGCGTTTCAAAAACCGAAACATGCAATTGGAATTGAGCAATCAGCAATTGCCCATTGAATTCATCAATAAAAATAAAAACCCAACCAACTTAAAAGTTGTGCCTATGCCTGCAGAATATACAATGGGCAAAGGTATTTGTATGTTGGAGCAGCCTGTAGGCTTTATCCTTGTTGATTCTGAAGACAATGATAATGACAAACAAAATGACGGAGAAGAATTATTTAAAAATTATCTAAAAAAGAACTTTAACCTTACAAAATTTGTTGATGGCGACACCCACAGCTATGGGCTCCCCACAGAAATCTTGTATACAAGAATTGGCACAAAAAAACCTGATGGCTATTACGAATTAGAAGTAACAGGAAGTAAAATCTTCATTAGAGGAACCGCTCTTGGAAAATTTTATGCATTTGAAACATTAAAGCAAATGATTAGGGTAAATTCAAAAAAAGAAATCTATATCCCTATTTGTTCTATTAAAGATTATCCCCGTTTCAAATATCGCGGCATGCACTTAGATGTGGGCCGTCATTTTATGCCAGTAGATTTTATCAAAAAATATATTGATTATTTGGCCGCCTATAAATACAATACTTTTCATTGGCATTTAACCGAAGATCAGGGCTGGCGTATTGAAATAAAAAAATATCCATTACTCACTTCTGTTGGTGCTTTCCGTAATGGCACTATCATTGGCCGCTATCCTGGAAAAGGAAACGACAATCTTCGTTATGGCGGCTATTATACGCAAAAACAAATAAAAGATATTGTTCAATATGCATCAGATAGAAACATCGAGGTCATTCCAGAAATTGAAATGCCTGGTCACTCTTCTGCAGCCATTGCTGCCTATCCCCAATTAAGTTGTTTCCCGGATGAAAGTACTAGTATTGGTAAAACTCCATGGTCAGGAAGTAGGAATGGCAAACAAGTACAACAAACTTGGGGTGTATTTGAAGATGTGTTTGCCCCTACAGAATATACGTTTAATTTTTTACAAGATGTAATAGACGAAGTTATACAGCTATTCCCATCAAAATATATTCATATTGGCGGTGATGAATGCCCTAAAGAAGCCTGGAAGCGATCTCCATTTTGTCAGCAATTAATCAAAGAAAATAATTTAAAAGATGAACATGGCCTGCAGAGTTATTTTATTCAACGTATAGAAAAGTACATCAATAGCAAAGGCAAAAAAATTATTGGCTGGGATGAAATTTTAGAAGGTGGTCTTGCGCCTAACGCTACCGTAATGAGCTGGCGTGGCGAAGAAGGTGGAATTGAAGCCGCCAAGCAAAATCATGATGTAATCATGACACCTGGTAGTCATTGTTATTTAGATCATAGCCAGTCTAAAAACGAAGACAGTGTAACCATTGGTGGATATTTACCTTTAGAAAAAGTGTATAGCTACGAACCTGTACCAGCAGTTTTAACCCCAGAGCAAGCTAAGTATGTGCTAGGTGCACAAGGCAATGTATGGACAGAATATATGGGCTATCCATCTAAAGTAGAGTACATGATCTTTCCTAGAATGATGGCATTAAGCGAAGTATTATGGAGCCCCAAGGACAAAAAAGACTGGAAAGATTTTGAAAGACGATTACCCTCCATTTATAAAAGAATTGAAAAAGACAAAGTGAATTATAGTAGAGCGTATTACGATTTACAAACAGCTGTTTTACCAACAGACGATAATGTTGGCGTATTATGGAAAATAGAATCTAATAATACTAATGCTAGAATAACATGGGTACCTTCTTTTGTAAATTCCGCCAAACATGTATATGAGGAACCGATTCTAATAAATAATAATGTTGACCGAATGTCGGCAACATTAGAAGATGAAAATGGCAAAGCCTTATCTACAGTATTTCAATCTTTTCATTTTAACATGGGCACTGGGAAAAAAATTACAATAGTAAACCCCCCCTCCAAAACTTATCCTGGTGACGGGGCATTTACTTTAGTTAATGGGGTGCAAAATGAAATAAAACTTTCTCGCTCCAATGAATTTTTAGGATTTCAGGGAACAGATTTAGATGCTACTATAGACTTAGGCAAAATCACCAACATAAAAAAAGTAACCCTTCATATTTTAGAACAACAGGGCAGTTGGATTTATGCACCTTCAAATGTAGAAGTACAATATTTTATGAGTTTAGATAGCGATCCTCTGCCTATACTGTCTCCTACAAAAATAAAGAGCGTTAGTGTAGAGCAGGGCAAAGGCATAGACAAAGTGGTGATTGAAAGTGTGCAAAATTGCCGATACATTAGAATAGTGGCAAAGAACTATGGCATAATTCCATCTGGCAATCCCGGCGCGGGTAATCCTGCATGGCTATTTGCTGACGAAATTGAAGTGGAATAATTAAATTATTATTGCTAATTAAAAATATTTCCTCATTAATTTATACACCATAAATTTTATTTAATGAACAATTATCCCGAATCATCACGCAGAAATTTTATTAAAAAAATAACGCTTTCATCGGCGGCTGTTACAGTTGGCGCAAGTCTTTATGCATCAGAAAATAAATATTTCGAAAGATTAAATCGAATTCCATCTAGTCCAAATGATAAAATAAATATTGCATTAATCGGTGCTGGTGGCATGGGTACTCAAGATGTAATTACAGCACTTAAAGTCCCTAATATAAAATTAGTAGCAGTTTGCGATTTGTATGATGGCCGATTAAAAGATGCAAAAACAAAATGGGGCAATGATTTGTTTTTAACCCGTCATTATAAAGAAATATTAAACCGTAAAGATGTTGATGCAGTTATAATAGCTACGCCAGATCATTGGCATCAGCAAATTTCTATTGATGCCATGAGAGCAGGAAAGCATGTGTATTGCGAAAAACCAATGGTACACGCCATTACCGAAGGCGCAGCAGTAATAAAAGCACAAAATGAAACAGGTATGGTTTTTCAGGTAGGTAGTCAAGGTGTTTCTTCCTTAGGTAATGAAAAAGCCAGACAACTATTGAAAGATGGTGCTATTGGTCAACTAAATTATGCAGAAGGTTTCTGGGCGCGCCACTCTCCAACAGGAGCTTGGCAATATCCTATACCTGCAGATGCGTCAACCGAAAATGTTGATTGGGAAACCTATATCAGTAATACCCATAACCGGCCTTTTGATGCCACACGTTTTTTTAGATGGAGAAACTATTTAGACTACGGCACTGGTATGGCAGGAGATTTATTTGTACACCTTTTTTCTAGTTTACATTTTATCACAAATTCATTTGGGCCAAACAAAGTGTACGCTGCAGGTGGTTTGCGTTACTGGAAAGATGGACGTGAAGTACCCGATGTATTACTAGGTACTTTTGATTACCCTCAAAGTGTTGCACACGCACCTTTTAATCTTTCATTACGTTGCAATTTTGTGGATGGTACAAGCGGAACCACTTATTTAAAATTAGTAGGTAGTGAAGGGTCAATGGATATCACCTGGGACAGCGTTACCTTAAAGAGAAATAAAACCATTGAATCTGACGACCCCTTTTATATTGAACAAATGAAAAAAGCAGGTACCCCTGTATCGGATCGCAAAAAAATATTACCTCCCGAAGAGTATACATTTGCTGCGGAGAAAGATTATCTTGGTGGCCCTTACGACCATTTTGTAAACTTTTTTAATGCCATTCGTAATGGAAATAAAATTACAGAAGATGCCGTATTTGGCTTTAGAGCTGCAGCTCCTGCCCTTTTATGTAATGATAGCTATAACCAGGATACTGCTATATTATGGAACCCTGAATCAATGCAATTAATAAAAAAATAAAATAAGTATTATGAAATCTTATGTTTTAAAAATCACAGGAATTATTTGTGCTATTTTTTTAAGTGTATCATTTACAATTACTCCTAAAAAAAATGACATACAACAAGGAAAATGGATATCACTATTTGATGGCACTTCTTTAAAAGGTTGGCATGGATTTAATAAAACTGGCACTATCCCTAACTGGGATATCGAAGAAGGAGCCATGGTTTGCCTAGGCGCTGCAGCAGATGCACATGGTGGCGATATTGTAAGCGATAAATCTTTCGAAAATTTCGAATTGAAATGGGATTGGAAAATTTCAAGGGAAGGCAATAGCGGCGTAATGTAT
>Ga0194056_10002244_pt1 | contig 10268 bp, 5 predicted proteins | sample SepL4413m_MetaG_FD_155458 | JGI IMG/M metagenome (GOLD analysis project Ga0194056, IMG submission 155458) | Anoxic zone freshwater microbial communities from boreal shield lake in IISD Experimental Lakes Area, Ontario, Canada - Sep2016-L442-13m | ecosystem: Environmental > Aquatic > Freshwater >...
GGATAATACATAATTGAGAGTATTTTATCTGTCATTGATAATTGTTATAGTTGACCAGCTTACAAAGCTGAAGGTTAAGGGTATAAAAATACCCTTTTTAAACCTGAACATTGAAGGAATGACACTGGGTTCAAGCAAGGAAGTTTTTGGTAACTTTTTCAAGATTACTTTCATAGAGAACCCCGGAATGGCATTCGGTATAGAACTTGGCGGAAAGTTAACACTGTCAATATTTACGTTGTTAGCAACCTTCCTGATAATATACTTTATTTTCAAGAACAGAAACGAAAGTTTTTATTTAAGGTTGTCGCTGGCATTTATACTTGGCGGAGCGGTCGGGAATCTGATTGACAGGTTATTCTACGGAGTTATGTACGGATATGCACCATTATTTTACGGCAAGGTAGTTGATTTCTTCCACTTTAATATACCCGAATTTAATCTTTTCGGAAAATCTTTTTATTCATGGCCGATATTCAACGTGGCAGATATCTCAGTGACTGCAGGGTTTTTGATGATATTACTGGGGTACAACAAGATATTTAAAAAGCAAAGTGCTGCCATAGATACAGACAGCACTCAGTTAAATTCTGATATTTCAGTGGAAAACGGAAATTTAAATCAGGATACCCAGAAAGAAGAAATTCATACAGAAATCAAGCAGACTGAGTTGAAAGAAAACGGCGAATTATCTTCCTAAACCGTCTAGATAATCCTTTTTCTTAAGTAATTCTTCTTCACTTTCAACATATTTTTCGTCAGGCACACAGCAGTCCACAGGACATACGGCTGCACACTGAGGCTCATCATGAAATCCCTTACATTCAGTACATTTATCAGGAACGATGTAGAAAAAATCCGTTGAAAAGAATCCTTCTGCACCCGATGGCGCCTGATCAGATTCAGAATAATTTTTTCCGGCTAAAGCCCAATCCGCACCACCTTCATAGATAGCAGTATTAGGACATTCCGGTTCGCATGCTCCGCAGTTAATGCACTCTGATGTTATCACTATTGCCATAATTAGATCCTTTTATTTATAATTTTAAATGTTGTCTAAATTACATTATTTTTTAGTAACTTTCTATATAAAATAGATGAAAGGCGTAAGGCAGCAGCGGCATAGATGCAGAAACGGCCATTTGGGAGTGGAAACAGGGGTTTTGAGTTGTAATTGAGGGATTTCTGTGCGGGAAAATGAATCGTTTTATGAATATTATTTGTTCTTATAATATGCTAAATTACAAGTTGTTTAAAAATATTAATGTATTATGTTAAAGATTATATCAAAGTTATTTCCAAGTAAACACGAAAAAGATGTTAAATCTGTTCAGCCTTTGGTTGAAGAGATTAACCGTTTATACGCTGAATACAATTCATTTTCAGACGATGAACTGAGAGCAAAGACTCAGGAACTTAAAGATAAAATTAAATCTGAAGTTAAAGAACTTGAAGATAAAATATTAGAATTAAAAGAAAAATTAAAGACTGATATTGAACACGAAGAAAGATATGCAATTTATGACGAACTTGACGAGCTTACAAAGGATTATTACGAGACAATAAAAGCTACACTTGACGAGATACTTCCTGAAGCTTTTGCGATAGTAAAAGATACCTGCCGCAGACTTGTCGGCAAGGAATGGGAAGCAGCAGGAACGAAGGTCAACTGGAATATGGTTCCATTCGATGTTCAGTTAATCGGTGCTATCGTTCTACATCAGGGAAAGATTTCGGAAATGGCAACGGGAGAAGGTAAAACACTCGTGGCAACACTTCCCCTGTTCCTTAATTCACTCGCAGGGAAAGGTGTTCACCTTGTAACAGTTAACGATTACCTCGCAAAACGTGACAGTGAATGGATGGGTGAGATATTCAAGTTTCACGGACTGACTGTCGGTGTTATACTTAACGACCAGAGTTCTGAACTGAGAAGAAAGATGTATCACTCGGACATTACGTACGGTACGAACAATGAATTTGGTTTTGACTACCTGAGGGATAATATGGTAACTGAAGTTGACCATCTTGTTCAGAGAGAACATTTCTACGCAATCGTTGACGAAGTTGACTCCGTTCTTGTTGACGAAGCAAGAACACCGCTTATCATATCAGGACCTGTTGAAGCACCAACGCATAAGTTTGACGAGATGAACATCAGGATAAAGAGAGTTGTTGAAGCTCAGAAGACTCTGGTTAACTCATTAACAGGCGAATGCGAAAAGATTCTTGCACAGGAAAAACCGAGTTCCGAGGAACTTGAGAAAGCAGGGTTGTACCTTTTAAGAGCAAATCACGGATTCCCTAAACATAAAAGACTGCAGAAACTTTTATCCGAACCTTCGAATAAAAGACTTATGCTAGATACAGACAACTTTTACAACAGGGACAAGGCAAGAGATATGCATATCGTTGATGATGAGTTGTACTTTGTTATCGATGAAAAGTCACACATTACAGATTTAACAGAAAAAGGACGCGAATACCTTGCACCTTCAGCTCAGGAAAGAGACTTCTTCACTCTGCCTGACCTTGGTTCAGAGATTGCACTTCTGGAGAATGACGATACCATTTCGATTGAAGACAGAGAAACGAAACGCGAACAGCTATATAAAGTGTATGCCGAAAGAAGCGACAGGCTACATACAGTTCAGCAGTTATTAAAAGCATACGGACTTTATGAAAAAGATGTTGAGTATGTTATACAGGATGACAAGATTATGATTGTTGATGAATTCACAGGACGTATACTTGCAGGCAGAAGATATTCTGAAGGACTCCATCAGGCAATCGAAGCCAAAGAAGGTGTTAAAGTTGAGAAGGATACACAGACACTTGCAACAGTAACTTTACAGAATTACTTCAGGCTTTACAAAAAGCTTGCAGGTATGACGGGTACTGCCGAAACAGAAGCACAGGAATTTTTTGAAATATATAAACTCGATGTAGTAGTTATTCCTACAAACGTGAAATGCATAAGAAACGATGAGAATGACCACGTATACAGAACAAGGCGTGAGAAGTACAATGCAGTTAGTGACGAAATCGAAGCAATGAGGAAGATAATGAGACCTGTACTCGTTGGTACTACCAGCGTTGAAGTCTCCGAAACTATTTCAAGAATACTGAAAAGAAAAGGAATACCGCACGAAGTACTTAATGCGAAACAGCATCAGCGTGAAGCACAGATTGTTGCGAATGCAGGTTTACCCGGTGCAATAACGATTGCCACAAACATGGCGGGAAGAGGTACGGACATTAAACTCGGACCAGGTGTTGCAGAAGCAGGCGGACTTCATATCATGGGTACTGAACGACACGAATCAAGACGTATAGACAGACAGTTAAGAGGTCGTGCAGGACGTCAGGGTGACCCCGGTTCATCGAAGTTCTTTTTATCACTCGAGGATGATTTAATGAGATTGTTCGGAAGTGAAAGAATTGCAAACGTTATGCAGAGGCTCGGCGTTGAAGACGGACAGGCAATCGAACACAAGATGATTACGAACTCAGTTGAACGTGCACAGAAGAAAGTGGAAGAGAATAACTTTGCTATCAGAAAAAGACTTCTCGAATATGACAATACGATGAATCAGCAGAGAGAGGTTATTTACGAAAAACGCCGTCAGGCACTTTTAGGCGAAAGACTGAAGGACGAACTGTTTGAGATGGTTGAGAAGAATGTTGAGAAGATTGTCGCGACGCATTTCCCTGAATCGGATATGGACGGGCTTGTTGATGAAGTTCAGAGAACTTTCCTCGTAAGACTTAATCTTACGCCTGAAGGTTTCTTAAGCCACGGTGAAGCAGGGTTAAAGAATTTAATTCTGACAGAGGCAAAAGCATTCTACAAGAGAAAAGAAGACAGATACGGTTCTGAACTGATGGGTAAGATTGAAAGGTTCGCAATGCTCAGTATTATCGATGATAAATGGAAAGAACATTTACGCGAAATGGATGACCTTAAAGAAGGTATCAATTTCAGAGCATACGGACAGAAAGACCCGCTGGTTGAGTACAAGATGGACGGCTTCAAGTTATTCGAAGCAATGCTGGATACTATTGCGATAGATGCTATTAACTTTATATTCAAGTTTACAATACAATCACAGGAAGAGGCAGATATTAAAGGACCTAAATCTGTGAGTACATCAAGACTTCAGACACGTCACGATACTTCTGACGGAATGGGTTACACTGCATCTTCAAACCTTGACCCAGTTGAGAATGAAGCTGCACGCACAGGGAAACATCAGCCTGTACACGTTGCAGAAAAAACAGGACGTAACGACCCTTGTCCATGCGGAAGCGGTAAGAAATACAAAGCATGTCACGGTAAAGTACAATAATGAGGTTCTCAGAGGAAACAATAGACCTCATTCTTGATATAAAAGAATATTCAGGCGGAAAGCTTAAGAACGAATTTGAGCTTTCCGCTCTTATTGAGTTTACGATTAACAGGCAAAACAGAAAGACTTTCGAAGACATTATTTTCAGGGCAAAGTTCTTAAAAGGACTTAGTAAAGTAATGGCAGGTTATAACGAAAGCGAAGATAAGAGAGAAAAACTCTTTGCCGAATACACAGCAGAATTAAGGTCACTTACTGAATTAATTAATACTGCCCTCTCAGAGACCGACCCGATTATAAAAGATTCATTCATCCGCAAGTACTTTGAGTTAACTCCTGAATGTTTTATGAACCTGAATTTATTACTCGAAGACCTTTCGGCGTGTAAGGATTATTTTAACGACAGGAAATTCAGCGTTTAGAACGTTTTAACTTTAGTCTTTTCTTTTGCCTTCACCTTATTCATTTCATCGTACAATTTATTCGACTGTACCATAAATATTTCAATCCTGGACTGTGTTATCTGCGGGAAAGTGTTCCCGTCAGTTTCTATGTGAAGGTATGGCAGGTTCTGAACTGATTCAGGATAACCGTTTCTGTGAAGTTTTCCGAAGCGGTACTTTCCTTCGAGTGTCATTTCTTTGGTGAGTATACCCTCTGCGAGTCTGCTTGGTATGCAGTTAAAAGGCCCTATGGTAATTATACCGCAGGATTCATCGAGTATTTCGCGTAATGATAAACCTACAGTAAGTATACTTTCCCCTATTAATTTTTCAGAGACTAAATCTTTACCGTATTCTATAGTCTTTTCCACGTCAATCATTTCAGAAGAACAAAGGTTAGACTTTGCCAGTATTTTCTTTACTTTCTTTTCTATACGGTGCTGAACCTTTTCTTTAAGGTATAAAGATATTTTCTCCTTTGGTGATAATGCTCTTACTATATTTTTCTTCTGCAGGTAATTTGTGTAATAAATGTATTCAGTTATCGGAGCCGTTTTGACGATGAATCCGTTTTCCGTTAAAACTTTCACCAGGTCGAGACGCGAGTACTCTTCCCTTCTGACGTATATTTCACCAATCAATGAAACTACCTTGGCTTTTTTGAATTCATATTTCAGCGGAATGTGAGATACTTTTTCAGCGAGTACTTCAAGTTGTTTATATACTTTGTTCTTATCCCCGGTCTCGAACTTTTCAACTATTTTAGCCCATTCACTTTCCAGGACTTTCATTCCTTCTTCCTTATTGATGGCAAGAACGTTTATTGCATTTTCAATATCGTGAATAGTATCGGCAATTGTCATACTCAGCCACTGACTGATGAAGAAGTCATTCCCGAAATCGCTGAAAGATGACTCATCGTCCATTGATATAACACCTGCATTCGTTATTCCTGATGTCTGCAGAATGTCCTTAAGCCTTGTATGGTATTGTCCCTGTCTGCAGGGTCCGTAACCGTGAGGCATAAAGAAAAGGGTTTTCATGTTTGAATCATTCTTGCTCTTCAGGTACTCAAGTAAAGAACCAGTAGTTAATAAGAACGGCAGACATTCCTTGCACGTTGCCACTCCCCTTCCTTCTTTAAGTGTTTCGAAAGTCGGAACAGGTAATGGTCTGCAATTCACTCCTAAAGAACGGAATACACCGGCAAAAGCCTCTGCACTGAACCTTCCCATCGATGGAATAAGAACTTCAACTTCCTGAGACTTTAACGGAAATTCATTACCTTTATAATCTTTAACGTATATGTTATGATTCTGGCTGACAACATTAAGAGAATCATATTCCATGAATCTGTCGTCATCAGTTTCATTATTGATAAGTAAATAATTCTTTATTATATCCACTGCTGCCTCAATGCGGGTTTCAACACCAACGTCTGCTGTATGACTGTCAAGTTCAAGAGTCAGAGAAGGTTTCACTCCCATAATCTTCCTGAAATAAGGAATGATGAATGAATCCGGTCCGCAGGAGAAGTTCGTTATAAACACTCCGAACAATTGTTTATGTTCTTTTACGAATCGTGCAGCTGACAGTATTTCGTTACCGCTGTACCAGTACATATTTTCATAAGAGGAATGTTCATCATACGGAAGAAAATCATAAGGAATTATCTTATATCCGTGCGAGGCAATTTTATGAGGAATGTTAAGATTGGCTTCCTGTGCAAAAGCATTGTACGGTCTGCCGAACAATACCAGTGCTATTTCATCAGGATTGTCTTCAATTTCCCTGAGTATTGCTTTGCCTCTTTCTTTGTAATCTATCTTCATCTTATTAAAACTATCTGCAGCGTATGCGAAACTATCATCAAAATCTCTTATTGCGATATTGTTTTCACGGAACATATTAAAGAACACATCTTTTGTCTTATCAAGGCCTTTGGCAAAGTCCAGTACAGGCGAGAGTATTAATGCACTGTTTTCAGTTTCAATCTCATCTCGGAATGTCGATTTAAGGAAATACGATTCGCCCTGAACGAATACACACATTCTGTTGTATTCGAACTTGTCGCGCCCTTCCATCTGTCCTATATGCGGCAGGAATATATAATCAACCTGCTTTGCAATAAGGTTCTGGAAGAACCCGTGAGATATTTCTATAGGATGACAATAAGAGCTTCTTATTTTGTCGGAACCTGATTTATCCACATTATCCGAGAGTACAACTTCAAGCCCGAGTCTTGTGAATAAATTATGATAGAAAGGATACATCGTATTGGTTAATAGACTTCTTGAGATTCCAATCCTCTTGCCCTCACTATTTATCGGTAGAATGTATTTATTAAAGACAAAGTCCTGTCTTACTTTTACCAGATTATTCTTCTCTGCATCGGCAGAAATATTACGGCGTTCGTTGTAGTACTTACTGCATGCACCACCGAACGGATATTTCTTACCATTTATTTCGACCATGTTAATATTACATTTCAGGTCGCATTTTTCCTTACCGCCTGCACACGTGAAACTGTTTGAATACTTAAACTCCCTGTTTATGAGTTCATCCAGGTCATACTGTTTCTCTTCATACAGGCCTAACTCAATCCTGTTCTTTATTTCAAGTGCGACTCCGAACGCACCCATTAAGCCCGGTTCGGGCGGAACGATGATTTCTTTTCCCGTTAGAAGCGACATTGCAAATGGGACAGCTTTATTGTAGCAGACACCACCCTGCATAAACACTTTATTACCGACAGGTCGGTTACCCTTGACTCTGTTCACGTAGTTTAAGCAGATTGAATAAACGAGTCCTGATACAATATCTTCCTGATTTGCACCCTCGTGTCCTGCGTTTTTTATATCGCTTGAAATGAAAGCTGCACACTGGTCGTTAAAGTTAATTGGATTCTTTGCCTTGAAAGCTATATCGGATATTTCAGTATAATGTATGTTTAAAGATTCTTTTGCAGCTTCTTCAAGGAATGAGCCTGTACCCGCAGAGCATGCTTCGTTCATCGCATAGTCACTCGCAACTCCGCTCGTTAAATGAGTATACTTTGCATCCTGACCGCCTATTTCAAATATAGTATCAACTTCTTTATCGAAGAAAGCTGCTGCTACAGCGTGAGATATAATTTCGTTAATATCACCGTCTGTGATTGCGTGCAATGCTGCAATGTGTCTTCCAGAGCCTGTAACACCTATGCCTGTTATGTTTATCTTTGCTGTTATCTGTTTCTTAAGTTCCCTGTAACATTCTATCGATGCTTTAACGGGGTTACCGTTTGTTCTGAGGTATATCGAAGCAAGTATTGCATCATCTGCTTTTCTGACGATAACTGCTTTTGTAGTTGTGGAACCGACATCAAGTCCCAGGACACATACATCACCTTCGGATGCTACACACTTTTCTATAGTTTTAAAAACAACTTTTGCTTCACTGCTGTTTAAAGGTTTGTGGAAAGAAAACTGGTGGCTGTGTTCTTTGAATATGTTATTAGTATCGAATGAATAATGTTTATTCAGACCTTCAATGGCAGCACCGAGTGCTTCAAAATAAGAAGACTGTTCGGGAACTATCGCAAGAGGATAATCCTTCTTTATAAATTCATAAACTGATTTATTCTTCGAGACACCTCCGATAAGTATAACTTTCTTATACTTTTGTTTGGAAAGCAGTTCAACTGTCTTATCAGCAATCATTTTACTTAGACCAGATACTACGTTCGGCATCGGAATGCCTTTGTTTAATGCGTGCGTACAATCGCTTTTACAGAACACAGAGCATCTTCCAGATACGCTGTATGGTGTCTGATTCTCGGAAATATTCACTGCCTCATCAACAGATATATTCATTCTGCTGATTTGCTGGAGGAAGAACTCCCCTGTTCCTGAGGCACATTTATTTCCAGTCATGACATTCTCAAGTCCGCCTTTTTCATTAACGCTGTACACCATAAAGTTCTCTGCACCAAGACTTGCGATTGCAAGTTTCTTACCCGTATGTCCTGTATACCTTAATGCATTTTCTATGCATTTTGGTTCGGGTACGGATGATGCGTTAATAAGGTTCTTGAATTTACGTCCTGTAACTACTACAGAATACTTTGAGAAGTTTTTCTCTGCGAAATACTTCTTTAAGAGTTCTTTTGGATTACCTTCGTGTGCAAACTGTTCAACGGAATTAATTTTGGGCAGAATTCCGCCTGACATCTTTACTATCGAAATAGTGGCAGAGCCGATACAGATTCCAGCGGATAATATTTCCTTTTCAATAAACATTTATGACCCCGATATTAATTCTGCACACTTACGGCCGCTTGTAACAGCCCCTTCAACAGTAGAAGGCAAACCTGTGTTGGTCCAGTCTCCTGCTATAAATAAATTACTGACATTACAAGCTGAATCAATCCTTGAAGCAGCGTTGTTTGTCACTGGCAGAAATGTAGCTCTCTTTTCTCTGAAGTATTTGATCTTTTTAAATTTAATATTTTTAAATTCAGGGAAATAATTCCTTATTTCCTTTTCAACCATTTCACAGACAGTCTCTTTAGTCATACCTTCATATTCAGCGATAGTATACTCAGGAGCACTTACTATCACAGAAACATATTCATCCTTAAAAAACACCCATTGCGAGAACCCGTCAATTATTCCAGCCATACCAAAATAATACTTATTATTAAACCCGTCAGGCATCTTTTCAGGAACCAGAAACACGGATAATATTGAAGCAGGTTTTAATTCTTTATAATTGCCAAAATGCGCAGTAAAAGAATCCTCAGTGAACAATCGTTCAAAATTATAAAACGGTACTGCAGAGACATAATAATCAGAAGTAATATAATCCCCGTTCTCCATTTTCAGCCCTTTAACCTGATTTGCTTCTATTTCAATTTGTTCAACTTTCGAGCTCAGGTTCAGTCCGATTTTACCCTCTGAATATTTAACAAAAGGAACGCAGAATAATTCACTCAGAGACTCACCAGGTACGACCAATGAGAATGCCGTTGGATACTCAAATGCTTTAACCAGTACGTTATAGAATAATTCAGCATCTATATACTCAGGCGGTGCGTTGAAAACTGCGAAGGCGAAGGGTTCCCAGAAATACTTCTTCAGATTATCTGTTTGTTTAAGGTAATCAAGAAGCCAGCTTAGTTTCTTACCTTTCAATCTTTCGGAGAAATCTATTTCAATCATTTCCCTCAGTCTCAGCAATTTAAACTTATCTTTATACGTAAGCGGTGGATAGTTCATAAAACCCTTTGCTATTGAAAGGAAAGGCTCGTCCCCTTTAGCGAAGAACTCCAGTTCATTTCCGTTTTTCTCCTTGAAGAAAACGTGAAGGTTCTGCGACATATTAAGATCAGGAGTCTTGTTCATTTTCTCAAGGAGTTCAAAAGTATTTTCATACCATCCCGCAAGAATATGCTGGCCATTATCGAGAGTCAGACCTGTTTCAGCATCGTAGTAAC
>Ga0194056_10002248_pt1 | contig 10255 bp, 3 predicted proteins | sample SepL4413m_MetaG_FD_155458 | JGI IMG/M metagenome (GOLD analysis project Ga0194056, IMG submission 155458) | Anoxic zone freshwater microbial communities from boreal shield lake in IISD Experimental Lakes Area, Ontario, Canada - Sep2016-L442-13m | ecosystem: Environmental > Aquatic > Freshwater >...
CTACATACCCAACATACAAGGACCTTAGTCCAAGGATCCGGACAATCGGAAATTGTTTTGGCAACTTGAAAGCCACTGTGTGCGCACACAGGTATCCAAGAGCGAGAAGATGTGGAGAAACCCTCTTATTTAACCCGGAAAACTAAGGATGACACTCAACCTCAAGGGTGTAGCATGCGTAACCTGCGATCAAGAGCGCTACGGTCGCTCCCAAAAAGAGAACTAACCAAGTCAATCCGGTACGGAGGGGAAAGCCTCCTTCTCAGTTCCGGTCAGAGATCTTCATCGTCATTTTGGATCTTCATCATGAAAGCAGGTGAATTCTGAATCAAGAGGGCCTGTTCCTTTGTCTTCTAGTCTAGCGTTTCGGGCACAGAGTTGACGGGAGGACTCGCCGGCAATTCGAACCAGAAAGTGCTCCCCCGACCAGGTTCACTTTTGACACCAATCTGCCCGCCGTGAGCCTCCACAGCCAGCTTGCAGAAGGTAAGCCCCAGCCCCGTCGAGTACTTTCGTTTTCGCTGATTTGATTCTACCTGCCAGAACTTTTCAAAAATTTTCCTATGATACTCCGCAGGGATACCTTCACCAGTATTTTCAACAGAAAAGCTGACATGGTCTCCATTGGAATTGACCGTAAGACGGATTCTCCCTTCAGCAGGTGTGAACTTGAAGGAGTTCCCCAGAAGGTTTTCAATCACCCTGGAAATAATTCCTTGATCGGCTACAAGCAGGATGGGGCGCTCCGGCAATTCAAGAACGATTTCACGGTTACCTTTCAAAGACTCAAGTCTCGCGAGAACCTCCCTCACGACCAGCACCATGTCGAATTCGGTCAAAGCCAAGGTCAATGAGCCGGACTCAATTCGACTGACATCGAGAACCGTACTAATCATCCTGTTGAGCATTTCGGTCGAGACCTTGGCCGATTTTACATATCTTTTCCCGCTATCAGTAAGATTGTCCATTTCACAAGTCTCCAGGATTTCCAGATAACCAAGGACAGCCGTGAGGGGATTGCGCAAATCATGGATAATCATGTGAACAAGGCTGTCTCTAGCGTCTTCTAGTTTTCGGAGTCGTTTGAAATTATCGAGCAGTTGGATCTTTTGTGCCTGGAGTTTGAGATGCGTCTTGACACGTGAAAGAACAAGTGTTGGAGTTATCGGCTTGGTGATGTAGTCGACCGATCCTACATCGAATCCTTTTCGTTCATCTTCTACCCCCAACTTGGCAGTAACGAAAATGACCGGTATATCGGATGTCCTGGCATCTTCCTTGAGGATACGGCAGACTTCGTAACCATCCATCTCGGGCATCGCTATGTCGAGCAAAATGAGATCGGGCGGGTCCTGGGACTGTGCCAAGTCGAGACACTTTTCACCGGAACGAGCAGCTTTGACTCGATAGTTTAGGCCCAATATTCTTCTTAGTATATCAATGTCTTCGGGAATATCATCTACGATGAGGACCGTTTTCTGTGATAACGGCGCATCCATTTCTATTTCTCACTGTCAGAACTATCTAATTCTTCGATGATTATATCCAATATTTCCAGACCATTGTCAAAGTCGTATTGTTCCAGGGCATCTCGAACACGTCGAATATTTTCGAGGAACCTTGAGCCGGCCAATCGGGTCTCGATATCAGCCATAATATCCAAGGCTCCCGCGTCGCTCTTCTCCATCAGACTCTTGATTTTTTCAAGCATTGGCATGATGTCGGAAGGCTTTGTTTGGGCATTCATGGGAAAGTCCTGGACAGCCTCATCATCTGAATCAAGCATTGTTTGATCTAAAACCGAGATTGAAGTGACAATCTTGTCTAGTTCTAAACGAAGACTGTTAAGTCTATTCGCCGTCACTTCGCTGTTTCCCTTTATTATGGCCATTTCGAGTTCCCGTGATTCCACGAAGAGGTTATTAGCACCAAAATTGCCGGCCAAACCTGCCAAAGTATGGGCTAAGCGTCCCGCAGTTACCATATCACCACTTTTCAGAGCCCTGGCAATCTTATTTGCATCATCGAAATGGGTGTTCTTGAAACGTCTCAAGAGACGCAGATAAAATATTTTGTTTCCTCCTAATCTTGCCAGTCCGGAGTCCAAGTCTATTCCCGGTAAATCCGGCAAGGAAAGTTTCGGCTCAGGCACTTGAATCTTAAATGAACATTCGGAATTCTGAACAACACCGGATTCTCTTGCTGGGATCCATTTCAGCAAGACTGTGTACATTTCCGAAGGATCAATAGGCTTAGAAATAAAGTCATTCATTCCAGAGGAAATATATTTTTCACGCGCCGAATCAATTGCGTGGGCGGTCATAGCTATGATAGGCAGATACCTAAACTTTTGGTTATCTCGTATCTTCGTGGCAGCCTCATAACCGTCCATCAACGGCATATCGATATCGGTCAGCACTGCATCGAATTCTTTGTCATCAAGCGCGTTGAGTCCTTTTTGTCCGTCTCCGCCTACGGTCACCACCAGGCCGGCTTTTGCAAGAAGCTCAGAAGCTATCTGCTGGTTAATTTCATTGTCTTCCAATAGTAGGATTTGGGCTCCGGAAATTTTTTGCATAACCTCCTGCTCCTTTTGTCTAGACTGGGCCACTGTGGAGCAAACAGGTATGGTGACGTCTTTGTGAAAAACCTGCATGAGGCTGCAAAAAAGGTCTGACGCGATCACCGGCTTGCTCAGGAATTCGTCTGCCAACCCCTCGTGAATCAGGTTCGTGGCCTTCAATGAATCATGATCGGTAAGGATGAGAATGGCGGGCCCACCGCGGGCCGACTGAGGAAGGTTCCTTATTCGGGCGCATGTTTCCGCAGTGCTCAAACCCGGCAGTTTTGCGTCCATTATCACAAGCCCAAAGGGTTTGTCCGAAGAAACCTTTTCGAGGGATTTTATAGCATCATCAAAGGAAGCGGTTGGGGTAATTTCAAAGGAAAAACTCTCGAGTATTTGCTCTAGGTTCTCTAATGCGGCCGAGTTGTCGTCCACTAGCAGAACACGGGTGCCCCGCACATCCTCAGGAATCAGGTAACGTTTTTCAGCAGCGGCCTCATTACGGGCGAACTCTAATACAAAGGAAAAGGTAGACCCCTTATCGGGTTGGCTCTCAACAGAAATTTCTCCACCCATCATCGTGACTAAACGTTTGCATATGCTAAGGCCGAGCCCTGATCCCCCGTGTTTTCTGGTTGTGGAACTATCTGCCTGCACAAAAGGCTGAAACAAGTTCGATATCTGCTCTTCATTAAGCCCTGTCCCAGTGTCACTCACACTGAATTCTATCTTTGCTCGGTCGTCTTGGTTGTCAAGTGATTCCAGACAAATAACCACTTGTCCCTTGGCAGTGAATTTAACCGCATTGTCAGCTAAATTCCTTATTACTTGCTCCAATCGTAATGGGTCTCCGACCAACTGCATTGGAATGGTCTGATCTATAGAAATGACAAGCTCTATCTCTTTTTGTTCAGCTCGCAAGGCGATCATTGAAGCTACATTCTTAATTACATTTTCCAAATCGAAATCTATGAGTTCAATATCAAGTCTTCCCACTTCTATTTTTGAAAAGTCTAAAATATCATTGATTATTTTTAGCAGCACATCTGATGAAGCGTATATTTTCTGAAGGTAGTCCTTCTGTATTGGGGTTACCTGGGTCTGCAGGCACAGGTAGCTCAGCCCCATGACGGCATTTATTGGGGTACGAATTTCATGAGACATCATAGCCAGAAAAGCGCTTTTGGCATTGTCCGCGGCTTGCGCTCGGTCACGAGCAACTTCGAGTTCCTTCTCAAACCGGATGCGGTCAGTAATATCTCTGTAATTCCATACTCTCCCAAAGGTTTTCTCTCCAATCACATATGTAGTGGAACGGCGCTCAAGTACCATGCCGTTTATTAATTCAATTTGATCAAAACTTTTCTCTATAGATGGGGAATATAATTCTTGGATTCTTTTCACAAAGGCACCCGGATCCGTTGTCTGATTGGCGCAGAAATCCAGCATCTTCATTGAATCCCCTGTCTCAACCAATTCATCAGACAGACCCCAAATCTCCTTAAACCTTCGATTGAGTGACTCGATACCATGGGCCAGGTTTCCCACTAACAACCCATCCGAAATAGCCTCTAATACAGCCCTCAGCAATGACACTAACCCTTGTAGATCACGTTGAGCCTGCTCACGCTCGGAAACCTCCTGAACCAGGAGCTGATTTATTTTGGCCAGTTCAGATGTCCGCTCCTGTACCAAATCTTCCAAATGAGCCTGGTATTTCTCCAACTGGGCTGCAGCCTGTCGTTGTTCTGTAACGACCTTCAGTTTTTCGTTGAGGCTCGCTGGTTCAAGGAGAGCCTCTTTCAAGGAATTCACTCGCTGAATCTTTTTTTTTGCTGCTTCGGCCGAAGATTTCCCGGCCTCCAGTTCGGCCAACCTTCTCCGCATCTCTCCCAATTCTGCGATGAGTTGAAACTTGGTCTTATCCTGGTCTTGCATAGCCCCACCTTAGTCGAAAACCAATGACATAATTTTCCGAGGATCTTATCCTTAAACCAGTCGTATCGGTTCATCTGCCATGGAGGCTTACTACAAATGAACCGCATCTATGGTAAACAAAGAAATACCATATCCGTTCGGGATTGACGAGATTAGATTCATGCGATGCTTCAGCGCTCCGAGTTACCGCATCTTTGTGGGGATAAGTGGGGAATTGAGTGTTTGGGAGGCCAAGCGGGCTGCAAAAGAACGTTTGACAGATGTCCTGCTACATATTAGACTAAACTAGGTCCATCAGGATGTAGAGATAATCATTATTCATTCCATGGGTTTGGGTTTACGCAGAGATTGAAGATTCCACCACTCGCCATCTCTCAACAATCCGACGGGGTAGGCCATGAAATGCCTGAAATGCGAATTCGACAACCCGACAAGTATGGATTTCTGCGGGCACTGTGGCACTAACCTGCACGACGCCCGCTCCGGTTTTGAGCCCCAGCCTGAGCCAACCATAAGACGTCTCATCCCTGAGCCTGAACGAAAAACCGTCACAGCACTATTCACGGATCTCTGCGGATACACCGCTATGACCGAAAAGCTCGATCCCGAGCAGATCGAGGAGATCACTGGACGCATCTTTCAGGGGGTCAAATTTATCGTGGCCAAGTACGAGGGCTTCATCGAGCGGGTCTGGGGTGACGGGTGCCTGGCGTTCTTTGGTGTCCCTCGGGCCCATGAGGACGACCCAGTCCGAGCAGTCTACGCGGCCAAAGAGATTCACGATCTCGTGAATTCCATGAGTTCACAGTACCAAGAAAAGCTTGGGGCTCCACTCGCTATGCACAGCGGAATAAACACCGGGCTTGTTGTGACTGCTGACGTGGATCCAGAGAAAGGGACCCAAAGAGTGGCGGGTGATGCCGTCAATGTGGCCTCCAGGTTGAGCAGCCTCGCGAATCCAGGAGAGATTCTGGTCGGCCAGGAAACGCATGTTCGAGTAGAAGGTTTTTTTACATTCGAAGACCTTGGATTCAGGAAAGTCAAAGGCAAGGCTGAAACTATCAGAATTTTCAGGGTGTTGAGAGCAAAGGGTCACCGAAGGGCAGTCCGTTTCGACCGGCCGGTCACGTCCGAGATGGTGGGAAGAGACAAGGAACTGGACAAGCTTAAGTTCCAGATCATAAAGGCCATCAATGGCGAAGGCTCGTTGGTGAATGTGATCGGCGAGGCGGGCATAGGAAAGTCACGCCTCATATCAGAGTTGAAGAAGCATGAAGTTATGAAGAGGGTAAACTTGCTCGAAGGCCGGGCCATATCCATAGGAAAGAATCTGAGCTTTTACCCCATCATCGACCTCTTGAAGCAGTGGGCTAGGATATCAGAGGGTGACTCAGGGATTGCCGAATTCGACAAGCTTAAGCGTGCCGTAACGGCAATCCACCCCGAAGAGACGGACGAGATCCTTCCGTTCGTGGCCACGCTCATGGGAATGAAGCTCATTGGAAAGTATGCAGAGAGGGTTAATGGCATAAAGGGTGAAGCGCTGGAGAAACTTATTTTCAAGAATGTGCGGGAGCTTGTGATCAAAGGGGCTGAGCTGACGCCGACTGTAATTGTCATGGAGGACCTCCACTGGGCAGATACAAGCTCCATAGAACTCCTGGAGTCGCTCTATCGCCTTGCTGAGAATCACAGGATCGTTTTCATCAATGTCTTCCGACCGGGATACTTTGAGAGTTGTGACGGCAAAATAGAAAAGATAGGGCAAAGGCTAGACGTTTCCTGCGTGGAAATAGAAATCCAGCCCCTGGACAAGAATGAAAGCGAGACCTTGATCGACAATATGCTTGCGATAAAGGGACTTCCCTTCACAGTCAAGCATAAGATCTTTGAGCGGGCCGGCGGAAACCCCTTTTTCATTGAGGAGGTAGTGCTCTCTCTCATTGATGAGGGGGCTGTGGTCAAGAGAGAAGGCGGGTTCGAGTTCACTCAGAAGATCGATAGCGTGGTGATCCCTCCCAGCATTAACGATGTGTTGATAGCCAGGATAGACCGGCTGGAAGAGCTAACACGAGAACTGCTCAAGATCGCCTCAGTGATTGGGAAGAGCTTTTTCGACCGTGTCGTCAAGGACGTGGCAGATTCCATCGAGGACGTAGAGCACAGGCTTGCGTATCTGAGGGATGTGGAGTTCCTCCAGTCCAGGATGAGGATGGAGGAACTCGAGTATCTGTTCAAGCATGCGCTGGTTCAGGAAGCCGTATACGAATCCACTCTATTCAAACGGCGAAAACAGCTTCACCTTCGTGTAGCTCTATCCATCGAAAAAATCTTCACCGAAAGACTCCATGAATTCTACGGTATGCTCGCCTATCATTACAGCAGGGCTGAAAGTCTGGAGAAGACCGAGGAGTTCCTGATCAAGGCCGGTGAGGAGGCCCAGAAATCTTCTGCCTCAAATGAGGCGCTCTACTATTATCGGGAAGCGCTCAGCATTTATCTAAGTTTGCGAGGCGAAAGTGCCGATCCTGAAAAGGTTGCCATGCTTGAGAAGAATATCGGGTTGGCTTTCTTTAACCGAGGCGAGTACGTAGAGGCAGTGGAGCATTTCGACAACGCCCTGAACTACTACTGGGGCAAGTTACCCAAAAATGCCTTGTCAAAGGCGTTAAGATTCATGTCAAGTTTCATGACATTCATCCAGGCCCTATACTTTCCATCCCGCTGGTTCAAGGGACTCCCCACACAGCGGGATACCGAAGCCGTAGAACTGTATTACAAGAAGGCTGAAGCCCTGGTTGTCATCGACCCTAAGCGATTTTTCATCGAATTCTTCTTCTTCCATGCCACCGTCGTCAAATTCGATCTAACAAGGTTCAAAATGGGGATTGCGATCTTTGCGGGTTCCAGCGTCCTGTTCACCTTCGCCGGTTTTTCTCTCCGTATCGGCAGAAGAATCCTGAATTATGCAAAGCCCAGGCTGGCCCCGGATGACGCCAAGCAATGGATCATATACGATCTTCTGGATACACAGCACTTATTTTTGAAAGGGCAGTGGAATGAGATTACTGAGTACAACGAGGATTTGGTGAACAGGAACCTGAGAATTGGAGAAACGTTTTTCGCCTCCCAGCACTATTACTGGCACGGGCTCCCGAAAATCTACCAGGGGCATTTTGATAAAGCAAGATTGTTCGTGACAAAATTAAGTGAAATCACCGAAGCCTATGAGAATGACATTTACAGCCTTCTGAAATATTTGCTGAATATTAATCTGCTCATTGAATGTCGCCACATCAAGGAAGCAACTGCCGAACTGAATCGAGGAATTGACCTGGTCCAGAGAAAGGGCTGGCCTTTATCCGAGCTAACTATGCATTCACAAAAAGCCTCGATACACCTGTTGATGAAGGAAATTGATGAGGCAGGAAAGTCGTTGGATCAAGCCAACCAGATCAGATCTAAAGTGAGGGCGGTTCCCATGCAGTTATCGTTCTTTTATCGAAGTCAGTTTCAATACTACCTCCATCGCATGGAAAACTCTCTTAGGGCTGGCCACAGAAAAGAATCTTCTGAATATCGCAGGAATGCATTCAAATCAGGGAAGATGCTGATCAAGACCTGTCAGAAAGCGGCGTTATTTCGAACGGAATCCTATAGACTCATGGGTGTTTACAAATGGTTGATCCACGATCAAAAAAGCGCTTTCAAGTGGTGGCACAGGGCAGTTAGCGAAGGAGAAAGCCTTGGTGCACGTCCCCAGCTATCTAGGACCTATGCTGAAATGGGAAAGCGCCTTTGTGCAGTCAAGGGCGAATCCTCAGAGTCTGATGTGAGCAGGGCTAAAGAGCCTCTACAAAAGGCGATAACGATGTTCCGTGACTTGGGGCTCCACCACGATCTGGAGGATCTGAATTCGGTGATTAGCGAGATAGGCCTTGAGCCTTTTGAGGTCTGAAGTCCTTTGACGGAAAGACAAGAAAAATAGAGTGTAATCAAATAAATTCTGAGCTATGTCCAAGTACTTGGCTCCATTTCTATTTACCGTGCCCAAAAAAGATTTGTAAGTGCCTTACATTGGACTGTACACGGGGGTTTTGGACAGAAGTACCATTTAGCCGAACATGGAAACCTATGCAGCACCAATTCGATACCATCAGGCATTTCCCGATAACAGAAACTGCCAACTCTAGCCCAGAACAACAGAGTAATCTGCCACCTCAGATGAGCCCTCATCCTACTGCTTCGGGCTTGGGCTCAAGCAAAATAAGTTGACTATTGCCTTGCTTTACCATTAATTTTTGAAAATAGTACGCTCATGCCCCCCCTCAAATTCATAGGTTTCCGTCAGGAGGAGCCTTCCATGCAAGACCATGAAAAGACCCAAGACCAGCTCATAGAGGAATTGAGAGAGTCTCGCCTTAGGGTAGCTGAATTTGAAGCTGCTGAGATGAGACTCCTGAGCACCGAAATGGCACTTGAGGAGAGCGAAGAACTTTTCCATGGGTTGTTTCAAAAGCATAGCCCCGTCATGCTCCTGATCGAACCGATGACAGGGCAAATACTGGACGTGAACAATGCAGCCGAGCGGTTCTACGGCTATACTATGTCTCAGCTTCGCTCCATGTCTATCCAGGATATCAACATCTTGGGACCTGACGAGGTAGCGCACGAACGCATTCTGGCCCTACAAGAGAAGAAAAACCACTTCATTTTTCCACACCGCCTTGCCAATGGAGAAGTTAGAACGGTGGAAGTGCATTCTACGCCGATTGAGAGAGGCGAGAAAACTCTACTCTTTTCAATCATACAAGACATCACCGAGCGCAAACAGGTTGAGGAGGAACTGCGAGAGAGTCGTGAGACGCTCGAGTTGGCCCTCAATGGGGCTCGGATGGGGATGTGGCAATTGCACGTCCCAACCATGACGGGCAAGGTTGATCAACGGGCAGCAAAGATTCTTAGTTTTCACGAGACTGACATCTCATCCAACAGCTACGAATGGGATAAAATGACACATCCAGATGACCTGCCTAAACTTCAGGAGAGTCTTTCCGCTCATCTGGAAGGGCGGGTCCCAGTATTTGAAACCGAACACCGTATGCGGAAAAGCTCAGGTGAGTGGGTGTGGGTTCACGGCAGAGGCACGATAATGAAACGCAATGAGGACGGCACCCCGCTGCTCGTCTACGGAACCATTCTTGACATCACCTACCGCAAGCGTGCAGAGGCTGCACTGCGGGAGAGTGAGGAGAGGTTCCGTGTAGCCTCACAGTCTGTTACTGATGTGGTTTGGGAATGGGACCTTGCCACAGGCGGACTCAAGTGGTTCGGCGATATCGACCGTCTTCTTGGTTATGATCCGGGAGAGTTCCCACGGACCATCGAAGCTTGGGATGAGTTGATTGATCCGGATGACCACAATCGAGTAATGACAGCCTTGGACCGCCATATCAAGGAGGGTTATCAGTATGACGAAGAGTATCGAGTCCGCAGAAAGGATGGTGGTATTTCTTATTGGCAAGACAGGGGAACCGCTATTCGGGACATGGAGGGGAAAGAGGTCCGAATGGTCGGAGCTGTTTCAGACATCACCGAGCGCAAGCGGGTGGATGAAGAGTTGCGACGGTATCGGGAGCACCTCGAAGAACTTGTGGAGGAACGCACCACTGACTTAGAAAGAGCCAATGAGGAACTATCCCTGCTTTTGGAATCATTACCAGTTATAGTTGTGTCCATGAATGCCGCAGA
>Ga0194056_10002254_pt1 | contig 10243 bp, 7 predicted proteins | sample SepL4413m_MetaG_FD_155458 | JGI IMG/M metagenome (GOLD analysis project Ga0194056, IMG submission 155458) | Anoxic zone freshwater microbial communities from boreal shield lake in IISD Experimental Lakes Area, Ontario, Canada - Sep2016-L442-13m | ecosystem: Environmental > Aquatic > Freshwater >...
GCGCAGAGCTGCGAACGCATCTGGCGCCGAGCGGGACCGTCACGACCTGGTACGACGCTCCGGCGCTGCGCACCTGGTCTTCGAAGGGAGGGCAGCGTGTGACCGGCGCGACGCTCCAGGTCAGCGTCCATCAGCCCACGCTGCAGGTCTGCGAACCGTTTGGCGCCGGCTCTCGCAGGCGCGAGCACGAAAGGGAATTCGATGTCCGACGTGGAGCGGGTTCAGAAGGCGACGTTCGTGCAACCTCCACTGCAGCTTGAGGAATCGTTCTACGATCACGTAGAGATCGACGCGCTCAAGGACTATCAGCGACAGGCGTACGAGTCTGAGAAGCCCGAGCTGCTCGAAGTCGATGTCAACCTGGCCAGTCTGGAGGCGGGCCCCAACAAGTGGGAAGTGCGGCTGGACGTGCGTCTCGAACCAGACGAGGACCTGCCGCTTCCCCCCTACAGGCTCGGGCTGCGGGCGTTCGGCCACTTCCGCGTTCCCCCTGGCAGCGAAGATGCAGACACGGCGAGAATGGTGGCTGTGAATGGAGCCTCTATCCTCTTCTCATCCATGCGCGAGTACTTGATGCTGATTACGAGCCGAGGGCTCTGGGGGCCCGTGACGCTGCCGACAGTCTCCTTCGCAGGTCTCGAGGTCGAGGAGCGTGACGGCGAGCCGAGTGCCGTCCAGGAAGACGACGACAACTAGCGTCGGTGTTTGAGCCGTGTCCCGAAGCGGCCCCCAGTGCTGACCGCCGACGTCGTGCGAGAACCTCTGCCGCACAATGCCGATGGCGCCGACTCCTTGCCGACAGTCGATGCTCAAGATGGTGCGTGTCGTGCTGCCAGAAGCCCTTCTGAACCAGAGCAGCTGCGATCACGTCGCGCGAGCGGCTGGCCATCAATCTGCCACCGAGAAGCGCCGGCGGAGGCGCTCGCCCAGCTGCTGCGCCTGAGAAGTCAATGGGGCCTCGGTGTCCTCAACGTAGGTGTCCCACAGGAACGCCATGTCGTCTGCGACCTCATCCAGGAGCGCCTCTCGCGTCTGCGCGACTGCGTGGATCCCCAACGCCGGCTCTTCGACGACGTAGTGCTGGCGCGTCTCTTCGTCCAGGTGCGGCGTGAGGACCAAAGGCAGCGCGGCAACCAGAATGCGGCCTTGTGCGAGCGAGATACGGTCGACCGAGATCGGACTCAGGTCAACCGATTCAACCCGGAACACGCCGGTCAGCTTTTTCGGTTGATCGTCCTCGTCCAACGTGAACGTCCCTGTCACCTGCACCGGCTCCTTGCGGCTCTCTGTCAACTCGTCGATCACGTCCTCGTTGGCGAAGCAGTCGATCTCGCGATTGGCGCCCTTTGCCGCCCCGTTGCCTCGAAGAAGGCCACGCTGCCCACAGGTCCTACCCCGAGGTGACCACGATCTTCTGGGCGCCCTCCCAGAGGAGGCTCGTGCCCAGGGCGCGCAGGTTCTCGTTGCCCTCGACGATCGTCGCAAAGTGGTTGCCCGCCAACGGGCCTGCCTTCGAGGCGAAGCTCACGCAGCCGTAGGAGAGCAGGACCTCCGTCTCGGAGACACCGCCCGGGTAAAGGAGCATCTCACCAGGCTGCGGATAGCGCGTCGCGTTCTCGGGCGCGAGCCCAAGACCGAGGTCGCCGAAGGGAATCCAGCCGGCCTCCCCGCTCCAGCGCACGTGGATCAGGCGCGACTCGAGTGGCAGGAGCCGCCGGAACGCCGCCACGGTCTCAGGAGCGTCCTCCTTCTCGAGACGCGCGACGAACGAGAAGCCGCCTGCCGTGATCCTCAACATCGTCGACCTACCTCTCGTCGGTTCGATCATTGGTTCGATCGTCAGCTTGCACAGAGCGACAGCCGGAAACGTCTCGTCGCCCTGCCATTTTGGCACGAGTCGCCCCATCCCTTCGCATCGACGGCCGTCTCGTCGGCAACATGTCGGCGATCTTGCCAGTTCGGAAGGCAGCGGGCCCAACGTCCGAAGCCGGAATCACCCCATGCAGGCACAAATGGCGCCCCGGGTGGAATCGAACCAGCGGCGGGCGATGCCCGGCGAGCGCCGAGACCCCTCACGCCCTGCGTCCGGCACGCCCCGCCGGGCCTGCCGGCGCCGCTTACGTGTCCGCCTGGTCCTCGGCCAGACGTTGCCCGGGGCGGCGCACCACCGCGGCGCCCGCCTCCCGCCGGAGGCGCGGCGCCCACCAGTTGGCGCGCCCGAGATAGCACATCGCGGCAGGCAGCAGCGACATGCGAATGAACAACGCATCGAAGATCACAGCCAGGCCGATGCCCACCCCCAGCATCTTCGTGACCGAGACGCTCGTGAAGGCGAAAGCCCCGGTCACGATCACCACGAGCAGGGCGGCGCTGAGGACCACCCGCCCGCTGCCGATGAGGCCGACGCCGATGCTCTGCCGGTTGTCGCCGCTGCTCACCCAGGCCTCCCGCATGCGCGTCAGCAGGAAGACGGCGTAGTCCATGGTGATGCCGAAGAGAACGCACAGGATGACGATCTGTATTGTCGAGTCGATGGCCCCCGTTGAGGTGAACTGCAGCAGGTGCTCGAACGCCTGCCGCTGGAAGACGAAGGCCAGGCAGCCCCAGGCCATGAGGATGGTCAAGCAGTTGACCGCCACGGCCAGAAGCGGCAGCAGTACGCTGCGCAGCAGCACGAGAAGGATCAGGTAGCTGCTGACCGCGATCCACAGCGCTATCCACGGCAGCCGCGTGCTGATGTCGTGGGCGAAGTCACGATCGGTGGCAGCTGTGCCCGCGACATGGATCTGCAGGCCGGACGGAGCGTCGATGCCGCCGATGACGCCCACGAGATCCTGGGCCTGCTGCGATGCGGGCGCGGCCTTGGTGACGACCCGGAACAGCGCCGCCCCCTTGCCGACGGATCCCTGCACAAGCTGCTTGATCTGGGCGAGCTGGCTGCGCGAGATGCTCGCGCCGGAGGGCAGCTTGAGGTCCGAATCGGGGATCGAGGCGGGATCGTTGAGGAGCCTCTCGAACTGCGGCCAGAGGGCGGCAAGAGCAAGAGGGTTGTCGAAGCCTTTCAGATTGAACGGACTGACCACCGAGGCCACGCCGGGCGTCTTGGCCAGCGTCTGGCCGAAGGAGTAGAGCGCGGCCGCCGCAGCCAGGTCGATCTTGCCGTCGCCGCTGCTCCACGTGACGAGCACCGACAACGGCGAGAGAGCGCTCTGGTCGAACTCACGCTGGAGGACGTCGGCGCCGAGGCGGGACTCCGAGGACATCGGCAACGATGCGGCAGAGGACATCTGCCCTTTGAGGTCGAGCGCCGGCGAAGCCACCAGGAGGACCAGAGCCAGACTCACGAGAAGCACCACCCACGGCCGCCGCAGCAGAGCCGTGGTCCACCCCGTCCAGAAACGGCTCTCGTGCGGCGGACGTTGCGGAACCACGCGCAGGGCGTCCACGCGCCGGCCCAGCAGGCCCAGAAGCGCCGGCATGAACGTCAGCGCGGCGGCCACCGAGAAGAGGACGACGAGCGCGCCACCGATCCCGATGGAGCGCATGCCGGGCGAAGGGAAGAACATGAGTCCCACCATGCCCACCACGACGGCCACACCGCTGTAGAACACCGAACGGCCCGCCCTCGAAGCGGACTGCGCGACGGCCTCCTCGACCGTGCTGCCGGAGTGCAGCTCCTCGCGAAAGCGGGCCACGATGAAGAGCGCATAGTCGATGGCGACCGCCAGACCGAGCAGGCTGGCGACGTTCATGCTGAAGATCGACATGTCGACGACGTGTCCGAGCAGGTAGATACTGCCGAGCGTGACCGACACGGCCATCCCGCCCGTGATGACCGGCAAGGCGGCCGCGGCCACGGTTCCGAACACCAGCACCAGGGCCAGCAGCGCCACCGGTAGCGCATACATCTCGACCTTGCGCAGGTCGTCGAGCGAGGCGGACGAGAGGTCGGCGTTCACCGCCGGCTCGCCGGTGAGGTACGTCGTGAGCTGCGTGGAGCGAGTGGCCTGCGTGAGGACGGCGCGGATGGCAGCGGTCTGTTTCTGCACCGCCTGCGGACTGGTGTCGAACGTGAGCACGGCCACCGAGCTCTTGCCGTCCTTCGACACAAGTTGCGAGGCGCCGCTGTTGGAATACGTCAGGATGCTCTGCAGTCCCGGGATCCCGGCCGCCTCGAGCTTCGCCAGGACTTGCTTCTCCTGCTCCTGGTAGGCGGCGCTGCGGACGTCCAGCGAACCGCCTTTCACGACCACGACCAAGGTCGTGGAGCCTTGGCCGAGACGCGTCTTGATAAGATCCGCCGCCTGCTGCCCGGGAGCGTTGGGATCGTTGAAGCCGCCGCCCTGCAGGACGTCCGCGAGTTGCGGCGTGGCCGCGATCCCGGCGGCAAACAGCACCACCCAGATGGCCACGACGAGCCATCGACGGTGGTAGCAGAACCTGCCCAGCGCCCCGAAGAGGTCGTGCTCGGCGCCGGGCGCCCGCGCCGGCCGCCTCATCGTGGCGGCTGCCGGTCGAGGGTCGCCTTGAAGCCGGCGACGTATGCCTCCAGCACGCGTCGGGGGGCCAGGGTCACGTCGCCGGCGACCTCAGCCAGGTCGACCGCTCCGATCGACACCACGCCCTGCACGAGCGCCCACACGCCGTACGCCATCTCGCCCAGGGTCAGCTGATCGGTGGCCACAAGAACACCTGCATCCGCCCCCTCGCGGAAGGTCTCGCCGATCAGCCGCGCTACCTCGAGACCGACCGAGCGGTCGCCTTGTTCCGGAAAGCCGCCCTGAGCAGAGCTGAGGATGCAGCGCAGGTCCACGGGGTTCTCGCAGGCGAAGTCCATGTAGGCCACGCCCAGCTCTACGATGCGCCTGTCCGGCGGCAGGTCAAGAGGGACGCGACGCAGGTACATGCCGAGGCGCTGCAGGGACTCGGCTTGCAGCGCCACGACGATGTCGTCGCGGCTGGAGAAGTACGTGTACAGAGACGCCGGACTGAAGTCGGCGCGACGCGCCACCTGGCGCAGCGTGAGCTCCTCGGGACCCACTTCCAGGAGCAGCTCCCTCGCCGCGGCCAGTATCTCCTCGCGCGTGTCGCGGCGGCGTCGCTCGCGCCGCGACAGCTTCGGCTCCTGGCTCCGACCCTCGGGTGGATCGTGCTCCGACTCTCGTTCTGCACTCATGGTCCGAACACCAATCGTTCGCTTGAACGGTCATTGTGATGCCGTACAGTGTTCGGAATTATAGCGGCGGCGCACGCCGCGGTCAAACGGGTCTTCATGACGCGTCTGGCTCTCGGAGACGCTTGAAACGGCCCGGGCCGACGCGGTTCCGGCGGTGCCACCGCGTCCGTCGGCATAATGTCGGCACATCGGGTGAAGCCAGAAACCAGCCCCCGCCGAGACCCTGTACCCTTCAGGCATTCTCACTGGCCTCGGCATCCAGCCGATCGCCCTCGCCATCACCCTCGGCTGCCGCGCGGCCGACGCTGATGCCCCGGGCGCGGCCGAATCCCGAACGTTCCACTTCGCCGGGAACTGTGGTTGACTGTGGCCGAGACACGTGAGCAGCCCGATCGCTCCCACTGCGCCGCTGACCACAGCGATCTCTCAGGACCGCCACCGGGTGCTCCGTCGAGCCGAAGCCGGCCTCATGCGAAGCGCGCCGGCAGTGCTGATCGACCACGTACATACGGCTCGCTGCTCGGCTGTTCTTTGGCCTGGGCCATGAAGGAAAGGGGTGAGAAGGTCATGTCGACGACCGAAGCGCACCAGCCGAACCGGGGTAGAGACACCGTTCCGTCGCTCATCAGGCCGGTTGAGGCGGAGGCGCGGATGAACCCTGAGCAGGCGCGAGAGATGGAGGCGTACGCGCTTGGGGTGCAGACCGTGCTGTGGGGGATGCAGCGAGTCAAAGCCGCGCAGACCATGCGCAACTTCGTGGCGCCGATTCCGGCGGGTTCGGCGCGCAACCCATTTGATCCGAGCCCGCACGGTATCAACGTCTGGGGGCACGCTCGCGCGCTGGTCACGCACGAGCTGCGCGTCATCGAGACGCCCAACACCGAGACGCTCTACTCCACGGCCGTCCTCGACCTCCGGGACGGCCCCATCGTGGTGGTGCACCCCGATCTCGGGGAGCGCTACTTCCGCACGAGCGTCTGGGAGCTGCGCGGCGATACGCATACCATCAGCCAGAAGCATGACGGGCCGAAGCCGCCGCCCTGTGCACTGCTGCCCGACGGCTGGACAGGGACCCTCGCCGACGGCCTCAAGCCCATCCAGACGCACAGCCGCTACGTCTTGATCAGCCCCCACATCGCCGTCATGGGAGATGACGACCTGCCGCATGTTCACACGCTGCAGGAGGGCTTTCGGCTGATCGCCCTCGAGGACTGGGGCGCATCGAACAGGGATCTGCAGCCTGGCCGGCCGATGCGCCCGCTGCGGCGGCCCGGCACGAAGACTCCCGCGGAACTGCTCTTCTTTGAGGAGCTCTGCGAGACGTTGAAGGACATCACGATCCCCGACAATGAGCTGGCATTCGCCCATCAAGCCGGACGCATCGGCGTGACGCTCGCGGATGGGTTTCTGCACGACGGGCTCGACGGAGCCACGGTCGCCGGACTGAAGCGAGCGGTTCTGGATGCGCAGAGCATCCTCGAACACGAGGCAAGAGTCCAGATGCCGGTTCAGCCCCACGGCACGTGGATGGTCAGCTACGACCTCACCAGCCAGGACGACTGGCTGTTCCGAGGCTCGGTCGGCTGGAAGTACGTGTGGGGCGATCTCGCCAGCGAGATCGTCTTTCCGATCGCCCGCAACGACGAGCGCGGCGAACCGCTGTGCGGAGAGCATCGCTATGCCCTCCACTTCGACCAGGGACAGCTCCCGCCCGCCCGTTACTGGCGCATCAGCATGTACGACCTCGACGGCTTCTTCATCGACAACCCCATACGGCGATACGGCATCGGCAACATGGCCGAGGAGCTTCGGGCCAATCCCGACGGATCGCTGACCATCTACGTCCAGCACGACTCTCCCGGCCAGGAGAAGGAAGTGAACTGGCTGCCTGCTCCCAAAGACGGCTTCTTCCTCATGCTGCGCATGTATCAGCCGGAAGAGAGGATGTATCGCGGAGAGTACACTGTGCCGCCGCTGCAGGCGGCACAGTGAGCGTGAAAGGGCAAGAGCACGTCCGCTCCCGGCCCTCGTGACGGGCGTATCCACCCGCGCACGGGTGTGCTGCGCGAGGAGGCGGGGCTTGCCCCGATACTCCGTCACTCGCTGAAGGTCAGCCTCGCGACCTCTTGCAGCACCGCCACCATGGCCGCCTCCACACTGGCGTCGGGCTCCTCGTCCAAACCTACGCCGCGGCGGATGAATGGACCGAACAGGGCGTTCTCTCCCCGGGACACTCATCATTCGTGGATGGCCGATCCGGCCATGTCACGCATTATCTCGACGATCGCGGCCTCGACGGTCTCGTCGGGCTCGCCGTCCAGGCCCGTGCCGCGCCGGATGAACTGACCGAACAGCGCATAGCCCATTACCAGGTAGCTCAGGCACGCGACCACCACATGCGGGTCGTGACGACCGCGGGTCCCCCGTTCCTCGCCCTCGGCCTCGAATCGCTCCACGAGCCGCCTCAGCGCCGGATTGCCGGCGGGGAGATCGGAGAGGACGCCGTCGAGCGACGCGCGGGCAAGGAAGGCGATGAACTCCTTTTCTGCCAGCGTGGTGCGAAAGACGTCCTCGGCGCCCTGGAGCACGTCGGCCATCTCGTCGATCTCCGTGGTGATCGTGCGCTGCGCCTTCTCCATCGCGGCCCGAATGAGCCTCTGCTTGGCGCCGAAGTAGCGGTGCACGAGCGCCGGGTTCACGTCGGCTCTGGCGGCGATTGCACGCACCGTGACGCGGCCGGACGCGCGCTCCGCGAGGAGCGCCGCGGCCGCCTCGACCAGCGCCTGGCACACTTCCTCGCGTGAACGTCTCGGGCGCCTCGAGCTGCCGGCCTCGGCGGCCATTTCGTCCTCCCGGATTGTATTTGGGACCTCACGGACTTCCGGCTCGACAGGCATGCGCCGGCCGTCCTCATTGCGACTGCCGGCGCCTTCGGGCCTGGATTCCACCTTGCTCAACGCTCGTATCATACCCCCCTTGACATCGTATTGTAGGCGGATGTTTACTTTCAGCGTTCGCGGCGGCGATGCAGAGGGGTATGACGAGAAGAGCAAAGGCTGAAGCTTCAGGACAGTGTTCTGACCGGCACGAGCGACGTGAGCTTCGCATCAAGGCTCACGAACGAGCACGGAAGGAGTGGGGAGCATGAGCAAACCGTTCAAAGGCGTCATCAACGTCGACATCAGGGACTCGATCCCGGACTGGGCGCCGTTCGAACCGCCGAAGGCGCCGGACGGCGCTCCCAACGTGCTCTACATCGTCCTCGACGACGTCGGCTTCTCGGCGATGAGCTGCTACGGCGGCCCGATCCCGACGCCGAACATCGACAGGATCGCCGCCGACGGCGTGCGCTACAGCCAGTGGCACACCACGGCGCTCTGCTCGCCGACGCGCTCCTGCCTGCTGACCGGTCGCAATCACACGCGCAACAGCATGGCCTGCATCACCGAGGCGGCCGTGGGCTTCCCGAACGGCAGCGGCACGGTCCCGCCCGAGAACGGCATGCTCTCCGAGATCCTCGGCGAGCGGGGTTGGAACACGTACCTGGTCGGCAAGTGGCACCTCTGCCCGACCGTCGAGATGAACCTGGCGGCGCCGCGCCGCAACTGGCCGAGCGGCCGCGGCTTCGAGCGCTGGTACGGCTTCCTCGGCGCCGAGACCAACCAGTGGTATCCCGAGCTGATCTACGACAACCACCCGGTGGACCCGCCGAAATTGCCGGAGGAGGGCTACCACCTCACCGAGGACATCACCGACAAGGCGCTCGAGTTCATCAAGGACGCCAAGGTAATCGCGCCGGACAAACCGTTCTTCCTGTACTACGCGCCCGGCGCCTGCCACGCCCCGCACCATGCACCCAAGGAGTGGATCGACAAGTTCAAGGGTCAGTTCGACATGGGCTACGAGGCGATGCGCGAGCAGACCCTCGCCCGCCAGAAGAAGATGGGCCTCGTGCCGCCCGACACCGAGCTGCCACCGATCAACCCGATCGGCACCTCGGCGACGCGTCAGGGGCCCAAGGGCCAGCCCTTCCCCCAGGTCGACGAGACCAGGCCCTGGGACTCGCTTTCGGACGGCGAGAAGGAGCTCTTCTGCCGCATGGCCGAGGTCTACGCCGGTTTCCTCGCGCACGCGGACCACCACATCGGCCGGCTCCTCGACCACCTGGAGGAGACCGGACTGCGCGAGAACACCATCGTCATCGTGGTCTCCGACAACGGCGCCAGCGGCGAGGGCGGACCCAACGGGTCGGTCAACGAGTGCCTGTTCCTGAACGGCATCCCCGACGACCTCCAGGCCAACCTCGCGATGATCGACGAGCTCGGCGGGCCCAAGACGTACAACCACTACCCCACCGGCTGGGCGATGGCCTTCAACACGCCCTTCAAGATGTGGAAGCGCTACGAGTTCAACGGCGGCACCGCCGACCCCTGCGTCATCTCGTGGCCAGCCGGCATGAAGGCGAAGGGCGAGATCAGGGAGCAGTACCACCACGCGATCGACATCGTGCCCACGATCCTCGACTGCCTCGGCGTCGCAGCTCCCGAGACCATCAAGGGCCACGTGCAGAGCGAGCTCGACGGCGTCAGCATGCGGTACACCCTGGACGACGGCTCTGCGGAGGGGACGAGGAAGACGCAATTCTACTCGATGCTGGGCTCACGCGGCATCTGGCACGAAGGGTGGAAGGCCGTCACCACCCACCCGACCGTTAGCGGCTGGGGCGACTTCAACGCCGACGAGTGGGAGCTGTACCACGTCGACGTCGACCGCTCGGAGCTGCACGACCTCGCGGCGGAGCGGCCCGAGAAGGTGCGCGAACTGGTGAACCTGTGGTTTGCCGAGGCCGGAAGGAACGAGGGATTCCCGCTCGACGACCGGGGAGTGCTCGAGATCGCCTTCACGCCGCGGCCGCAACTCTCGCCGCCGCGCGATGGCTACGTCTACTACCCGGATTGCGCCGATGTCCCCGAGGAGCAAGCGGTCAACATCCACAATCGCCCGTACACCGTCGGCGCACTGGTCGACATCCCGGCCCTCGGCGCCGCGGGCGTGCTGTTCGCCCAC